>Ga0209661_1001988_pt1 | contig 10016 bp, 9 predicted proteins | sample SaaInlV_120m_DNA_2_FD_184660 | JGI IMG/M metagenome (GOLD analysis project Ga0209661, IMG submission 184660) | Marine microbial communities from expanding oxygen minimum zones in the Saanich Inlet - SI072_LV_120m_DNA (SPAdes) (version 2) | ecosystem: Environmental > Aquatic > Marine > Intertidal... | reverse complement strand
AACCTTGGAACTTCACTAACTGATAAACAAATTTTAACTTTAAATCAATTCTTTGACGATATTATAATTTGTTTTGATGGTGATGAAAGTGGGTATAAAGCTGCGCTTAGAGCTGCTGAAAATTCTATAAAAGAATTAAGACCTGAAAAACAAATATCTTTTTTATTTTTACCAGATAAAGAAGATCCAGATAGCTATGTTAATAAGCATGGCAAAAATTATTTTGTAGATTTTACCAAACAAAGCAAACTATCCATACATCAATTTATTTTTAGTCATTATAAGAAACAAACTGAAAATAACCCATCTTCAATGGCAATATTTGAAAAAAAACTTAGATCTATAGCAAATACGATTAAAGATAATTTTATTAAAAAATATGTCCTTGAATATTTTTTGGAAAAAATTGCAGAGTTAACCCCTCACTCAAATCAAAATAAGAAAAAGTTTTATGTAAAAAAGATAAAATCACTTGATTCAACCAAAAAATATTTTAACGAAAGCCAATCTATAACTGGTGTAGAGCTTAAAGAATTTTCTTTACTATATCTGCTTTTAAATAATTTATCTCTTTTTCAAGCAAATATTCACTTAATTGAAAATATAAAACTATTCACTGAAATAAATAAACAAATATTTAATTCCATTATCGAAAGATTAAAGTCTGGCGAACAAATAAGCACCGAAGATCTTAATTTGGATAAACAACTATTGGATAAGATAAATAAGTTTGCTCCAATTAAACATATTCTAAAAAATAAATCTGAAAATGACAATCAATCGATAGAATTGCTTGATGATATTTCTAAAGATTTGTTCAATTATGATCTTGAGTTCAGAATCCAAGAATTAGAATCGAGGTTTTCAAAAGATATGAGTGAAACAATATTTAACGAGCTAAAAGAGCTTAAAAACGAGAGAAAAATCAATTAATCTGATCAATTTAGCAATGGATTTTTGTAAATTTGATATTATATAAGTCTTTCAAACTTATATTGCTGTGGAAAGAATTATTACAAAATCATTTGCTAGATTAATGGGTAGAGGAACCCATAGAGGCTTCATAACTTATGAAGAATTGAATAAATCTCTTGGAAAAAGAAATCTATCTGATGAAAATTTATCTCAAGCTTTTATTCATATTTTAGACGAAAACATTGCGCTAGTTGAAAAAAAATCAGATTTTAAAGTATTAAGAAAAAAAGAAGGATCCTCCAAAGAAGAAGGCAAGTCAATGGAGAAGAGCGATGATCCCATACGAATGTATTTACGTGAGATGGGTGGAGTTGAATTACTTTCAAGAGAAGGTGAAATCGCAATTGCTAAAAGAATTGAAGCAGGAAAAGACGTAATGTTAATCGCTCTTTCTCAAAGTCCAATGACTGCACAACAGTTTTTTGAATGGAATGATCAGTTACAAAAAGATGAAATTCTAGTTAGGGAAATTATAGATATTGATACAAATTATATGGAGGACGAATCTACTGGTCCTAGTGCAAAGCAAAAAAATGCAGGTGAAACCGACAAAGATGAAGGATCTGGTGATGATGATGATTTTAACCCAACACTTGCTGCAATGGAAACTGAGATTAAGCCCAAGGTTTTAAAAACAGTTAATACTTTAACAAAAGAATATAACAAATTAACAAAATACCAAAAAGAAAAATTAGATTGTGTTTTAAATTCACAAAATTTTTCTCCAGCAAAAGAAAAAGGGTATAAAAAAATTGTTGATGATATTTTAGAAAATATTAAATCTCTTCAATTGTCACCTTCTGTTTTGGAGGAACTGGTTCAAAAGCACTATGTTGAAATAAAAAAAATAGTTTCATTAGAGGGGAACCTTTTAAGATTGGCAATGGATAATAAAATTCCAAGAAATGAATTTATAAAATTTTATATTGGTAATGAAATAAATCCAAATCTTAAAAAATTCTTAGATACAAATTCTATTTGGAAGCAATTTTTTGCAAAAAATAAAGATGAATTTAAGAATATTAGAGAAAGATTAATCGAAACAAGTTATAAATTAGGAATTTCTGTAACTGATTTTAAAAAGTTGGTTAGTAGAGTTCAAAAAGGTGAAAAAGAGTCAAGAATTGCTAAAAAAGAGATGGTTGAAGCTAACTTAAGATTAGTAATTTCAATTGCAAAAAAATACACAAACAGAGGTCTCCAGTTTTTAGATTTAATTCAAGAAGGAAATATTGGCTTGATGAAAGCAGTTGATAAATTTGAATATCGAAGAGGCTATAAGTTTTCTACTTATGCAACATGGTGGATTAGACAAGCAATTACAAGATCAATTGCTGACCAAGCTAGAACAATAAGAATTCCGGTTCATATGATTGAAACAATTAATAAGATTGTAAGAACTCAAAGATTAATTTTAAGTGAGTTTGGTAGGGAAGCAACTCCTGAAGAATTAGCTCAAAAACTTAGAATGCCATTAGATAAAGTTAGAAAGGTCCTAAAAATATCTAAAGAGCCTGTTTCACTTGAAAAACCAGTTGGTGATGAAGAAGATAGCAGTTTGGGAGATTTTATTGAAGATACAAAAGCTTTGGCCCCACTAGAACAAGCTATTAAATCAAACCTTGGAGAAGCAACAACTAAGATTTTATCAACTCTTACTCCAAGAGAAGAAAGAGTTTTAAGAATGAGGTTTGGTGTTGGAATGAATACTGATCATACTTTAGAAGAAGTAGGTCTTCAATTTTCTGTAACCAGAGAAAGAATTAGACAAATTGAGGCAAAAGCTCTTAGAAAACTAAAACACCCAAGCAGATCTAAGCAATTAAAAAGTTTCTTAGAAAGTTAATTTTACTGGGCCGTTAGCTCAATAGTAGAGTACTGCATTGACATTGCAGGGGTAGTTGGAGCGTAACCAACACGGCCCACCATTTAATAATTATCTATAATTGATAACTTTTAAAAAATGATATAGTTAACAGTATAATTTTGGGCCTGTAGCTCAGTTGGTTAGAGCAGTACACTCATAATGTATTGGTCCCAGGTTCGAGTCCTGGCGGGCCCACCAATAAATTATTATTTTTTAGGATCTTTTACCCCAGCTAACTTTTGAAGTAGGTATATTTCCTTTTCAGATAAGGTTTCTTTTTTATTTTTTAGATCTTCTGTAATTTTATGCTTGAGTGTTATTGAAGATAAAAAGCTAACTATTGAAGATAAGATAGTGATTAAAATGAAGTAAATATATGACGGTATAAATATTATCATCGCAATAGCAATTATCGCCCAGCCTATAAATATACCTTTTTGTATTGTTCTTTGACTATTTAGATCTTTGATTTTTGTAAACTGGAAAAATAAAAACATGGAAAGAGCCATTGCTACTGAAATTCCAAACCAAAGAGTAATTGTAATGTCAGATGTATTTCCACCAACAAAAGTATCATCCATGGCTTTTTGTACAAAATAAACCACAAAGCCTTTGTAAGCAAAATATAATACAAAAATTATTGAGGTAATTATTGAAATTATAAAAGATAGTTTTGAAGAAACATTGATTTTTTTCATTAAAAATTAAAATTTACATTATTTAATGAAAATTATTTAGCAGAAAAATCAGATAAATTCTCTAAAAGAGCTTCAATTTTACCATCGTTAGAATTAATTATTGATGAAAATTCCTCTTTTTGAGTTCTTGCTAAACTTAATCCTTCTATAATCAAATCTCTAATTAATAAATTATCAGGATCTTTTGTGTATACTCTCCATTCTATTTTTACCTCAGGCCTTGAGTCAGTTGCAACCAGTGTGCTTGATACAATGGTATAGTTAGCATTGATTATGTTTTTCGAATTTACTTCAATTTCAGGATTTGAGTATTCTGAGTATTCTGCAAGTCTACTAGAAAAGCTTTTTAAAAAATAAGCTTCAAAAACAATTTTATAATTTTCTAATTGTTCTTTACTTAGGTTTTTTCTATGTTTCCCTAAGGAATAAAATCCAATACCAGTAATATCTACAGTATCTTTTGCTATTTCTTTTAATTTTTCAATTCTTTCTATTTTTGTAAGACCACCACCAAGAGTTTTGGCTGCTCTATTAACTGTTGATTGAATAAACACATCTGCTTCGATTGAGAATGCTTTATTATTAAAGTTAAAAGAAATTAATATTAATACAACAAAAGTAAAAATCTTTTTCATATTTTTAACTTAGTTATTGAGAGTCTATTTCTTCCCAGTCTCCATCATCCATCGTTTCAGTGGTCGCTTTTGAATTTAAGATTTTTTGTTGTCTGTCTTGTAAATATAAACTTCTAAATGAAGCATAAAGATCCATGGAATTTTTTTCTAAGTTCTCTAAAGAATCAATATTCTTTGCTCTAAAATCTATTCCACCCAAAACTCTTGATGCAAGATAAGTTGACTCACTTAAGTATTCATTGTTACCGTTCATAGATGCGTTGTACCAAGGATCACCGCCCATTATATTTATAAAGGATCCTGCGGTATCTCTTACAGTTGATGGTCCAATAACAGGTAAAACCAAATAGCATCCAGGACCTACTCCTAAAGCGCCAAGTGTTTGACCATAATCTTCTTTTTCATATTCTGGAAAACCCATCTTTTCTGCTACATCAAATATTCCCAGAACACCAATTGTTGTGTTAACTGCAAACCTTCCAGTATTCACTCCTGCTTTTTTTATTTCACCTTGTAAAATATTGTTTGGGATGGTGACTAGACTAGATAGATTGTCTAGTGCGTTACTAACACCAGTTCTAACTGGTGAGGGTAAAACTCGATAACCTTTAGCAACTGGTTTAAAAATAACTTTATCTAAGCCCATATTTAATGCAAATGTAACTCGATTAATTGGTTCAAAACAATCTTTAACTGGTTTTGATTTTTTAGAAAGATTTAGCTCACCATCATCTCCAGCAAATGCACTGGCAAAAATAAAGAGAGATAGTACTGAAATTGTGAAAATTTTTTTCATTATTGAATAGATTATATAGTACATAATGTAATAATGTAAATCTAGATTAAGCGTTAAATATGACCCAAAAATGGCTATAAAAACTACATTAAACTATTCTCCAAACTTTGATCCAAAAAAAAAAAAACCTAATCAGATAAAGTTTTTGATTTTTCATTACACCGGAATGAAGACAGAAAAAGCCGCCATAGAAAGACTTACAGATATCAAATCTAGAGTAAGTGCTCATTATTTAATCAAACAAAATGGAGAAATAATAACTTTAGTTCCAGATTTATATACTGCATGGCATGCAGGAAAGTCTATTTGGAAAAATTATAGCTCTTTAAATAAAGACTCTATTGGTATTGAAATTGTCAATCCAGGTCACGACATAAATTATAAAAAATTTTCTAAAATTCAGTTAAGAACATTAATTAGATTAAGTAAATTTTTGATCAAAAAATATAAGATTAATTCAAAAAATGTTTTAGGACATTCGGACATTGCTCCAGAAAGAAAAAAAGATCCTGGTGAAAAATTTCCATGGAAACTATTATCAAAAAAAAAAATAGGGTATTGGCATAATTTAAATCAAAATAAATTAATAAAAAATAGAAATTTAAAAACTAGCAGTAAAGAAAAAAATTTATTTCTTACTAATTTATTTAAAATCGGATATCAAAAAAAATTTTTATACAATTCAAATTTCAATCACATAAGCTTTGATCAAATCATTTCAAAAGCTTTTCAACGAAGATTTAGACCAGAGATCGTAAATGGTAAGATTGATCAAGAATGTTTACTTATAAGCCAAAATATACTTAAAAAATAAATTGTTTTTTCTTGCAGTTTTATATTTTGATAATAAATTAAACATGCCAGATAAATGATTTATCGCTTTAATTTATTAAAGAGGAAAGTCCGGGCTCCGCAAGGATACAGTGCCAGATAATACCTGGCGGGGGTAACCCTAGGGATAGTGCCACAGAAAATAAACCGCCATAACATGGCAAGGGTGAAAAGGTGTGGTAAGAGCACACCGGTTCTATTGGTAACAATGAACGCTGGAAAACCCCACTGGGAGCAAGACTAAGTAGAGATGACAATGTTGAAAAACTAAAAGCCATCCTTGGCTCGTCATCAGGGTTAGTTGCTTGAGCTTAAGAGTGATCTTAAGCCTAGACAAATGATAGGTTTAAATGACAGAACCCGGCTTATAGTTTATCTGGCAGAGTTATATGTTCTCTAAATTTGAACAAATTTAATGTTCCCTTTTTGATTCAGTATTGACTCAGTTATGTTCTCATTTTCCACGCTAAAGACATAAGCATTTTAACTCCAATGATTTGATTTTAAAGCAAGGTTTGATAGTAAAAAGTTATTAAGATAGCCAAAAATCCTTGAGATTCAAAGTTTGACAGGTTATTAAATTACCCATATATTCCCATATATTCCCAATTATGGAATTTAAAAATTATAAAATATATGTTTTTATCTACTTACGAGAACAAACTGGACAAAAAAGGGAGAGTTTCTGTGCCTGCTAGTTTTAGATCTCACTTATCAAATTTAGGATATAATGGAGTTATTTGTTATCCTTCATTTAATAATGCTTCAATTGAAGCATGTTCTCAAGATAGGATTGAAAAAATTTCATCAGTAATAGATTCATTAAACCCTTTTGAAGAAAAAAGAGATTTTTTTGCTACATCAATTTTATCGGAAAGTACAAATTTACAATTTGATAGCGAAGGAAGAATATCTCTTTCAACAAAATTATTAAAACATGCAAAAATAAAAAATAGCATGTTGTTCGTTGGTCAAGGTCCAACTTTTCAAATTTGGGAACCAGCGGCTTTTGAAAAATTTAAGGTAACAGCCAGAAAAAAAGCAAATCTAAATCGAGCTAACCTTAAATGGGAAAAACATTTTAATAACAACGAGGGGAAATAAAAGATGACAATTAACTTTAAAGCACCAGAAATAAAAGAGTTACAACCACGATTACTAGTTATGGGAGTAGGTGGAGCAGGCGGAAATGCTGTTAATGAAATGATCGAAAATAATCTGCAAGGAGTAGAATTTATTGCGGTCAACACAGATGCGCAAGATCTAAAGTTAAGTAAATGTAAAACAAGAATTCAAATTGGTTTAAATTTAACCAAAGGTTTAGGCGCAGGTGCAAAACTTGATATTGGTCAAGCTGCAGCGGATGAGTCTTTAAATGAAATTATAAATACTTTGCAAGGTGCAAACATGGTTTTTATTGCAGCTGGTATGGGTGGTGGAACGGGCACTGGTGCTGCTCATGTCATTGCTAGAGCTGCAAAAGAATTAAATATTTTAACTGTAGGAGTTGTAACTCTTCCATTTTTATACGAAGGTCCCTCAAGAATGCGAAGAGCACAACAAGGTTTGGAAGAATTAAGAAAGCATGTTGATACAATTATAGTTATTCCAAATCAAAATTTGTTTAAAATTGCAAACGAGCAAACAACTTTTGAAGACTCATTTAATCTTTCAAACAATGTTTTAATGCATGGTGTTCAAAGCATCACTGATTTGATGGTAAGACCAGGTTTAATTAATCTTGATTTTGCTGACGTTGAAACTGTTATGGCGTCTATGGGTAAAGCAATGATGGGAACTGGAGAGGCCGAAGGAGAAGGTAGAGCTCTTAAAGCAGCTGAAATGGCTGTTAGCAATCCATTAATTGATGATTACACTTTAAAAGGTGCAAAAGGATTGTTAGTAAATATTACAGGTGGCAAGGACCTTAAACTTTTTGAGGTTGATGAAGCAGTTAACAAAGTGAGAGCCGAAGTAGATCCAGAAGCTGAATTGATTATTGGTGCAATCACTGACTCAGAACTTGATGGTAAAATGAGAGTTTCAATTGTTGCAACATCTCTTGATGGGCAACAACCTGAGACAAAATCTGTAATTAATATGGTTCATCGTATCCAAAATCGAAATCCAGGATATTCAGATTTTTCACATTTAGGATCATCTGCATCGTTTAATTTTTCAAATACAACTTCAAGCCCAATCTCACATGGTGCAAACGCATTAAAACTTGAAAATGAAATTGCGCACGAACAAGTTAATGAAAGCTCTCATTCAACTGTTGTTAATGAGGAAGCTATGAATAACTCAAATATTGAGACAGAAAGTGTTGTTGAAGATAGCTCTATTAATGAAATGGAAAAATCTTTTACAGAAGAGGCCATGGAGACATCTCAAGAGAATATTGAAACAGAAAGTATTGAAGAAGATATATCAAATGATCTAAAAGAATTTGGTGTAGATTCAGAAGCTCCTGATTTATTTAATTCAGAAACTGAAGATTCAACAGCTGAAGATTTATTATCTTCTAATACAGAAGATGAAGAAGATGATCTTGAAATACCAGCATTCCTAAGAAGACAAAAGAATTAATGGTCTTCAAAGAAATAAATGGACGCCACCATAGTATCGGAAGTGCCAGAGCATTATCCGGTACTGCTAAAAGAAATTATTAGCATTATTACCCCTCAATATGGTGGCACATTTATTGATTGTACCTTTGGACAAGGCGGATATTCAAAAAAAATTTTAGAATTCAAAAATACTAAAGTAATAGCTCTAGACAGAGATAAAGATAGCGAGAAAAAAGCCAATCAAATAAAAGTAAACTTTGAAGATAGATTTATATTTAAGAATATAAAATTTAGTCAGCTTAATAATTTAAAACTTAAAAATGAAGATGTAAAAGGAGTCATATTTGATCTTGGATATTCATATACGCAAATAAAAGATCCTAAAAAAGGATTATCGTTTGAATCTGATGGAAGATTGAATATGAAAATGGGATTAAATAATTATTCAGCTGAAGATGCAATTAATAAACTAGATGAAAAAGAATTAGAAAAAATATTTAAGTTTTTTGGAGATGAAAAAGAAAGTAAATATATTGCAAGAAATATAATTAAAGAGAGAATAAAAAATAAAATTGATACACAGACACTAGTTAAGATAATAGATAAAACAAAAAGAAAAAAAAATTTTAAAGTAAATAGTGCTACCAAAGTGTTTCAAGCACTTAGAATTTTTGTTAATAAAGAAATTAGTGAACTAATTCTTGGACTTATCAATGCTGCAAAAGTTCTAAAAAAAGATGGAATTTTAGTAGTTGTAACATTTCATTCTTTAGAAGATAAAATAGTTAAATATTTCTTTAAAAGTCTCTCTGAAAATAAAAGTATCTCAAGATATGTTCCTGTTACAGAGCAGGCTGAAAATTTGTTTATATTGGATCAAAAGAAAGCAATATTTCCAACAGAAAAAGAAGTGAATGAAAATTTACCTTCAAGGTCTGCAAAATTAAGATATGGGATAAAGAAGAGTGATTTTTATAATTTTGAAACAGATATTTTTGATCAATTTAAAAACTTAATAGAAATAGAAAATTTTGGAGATAAGTTGTGAAAAAGATTAGTTTAGTGCTGATCATTTTCTTATTAATTTTATCAACTGCAATAATTAAGAATTCAGCTAAAAAAACTGAAGATAAAATTTTTACAGTAAGAGAAAATTTAAGAATTTTAAACTCAGAATTTGAAAAGATTAAATTAGAATATGATTATCTAAGTTCTGCAGAAAAATTATTAGAATATCAATTTTTATATTTTGAAGACGAGTTAATACAAAAAGATATTGAAAATATAAAAATATTTAAAACTACAAATAAAATAATACAAGATTTAAAGATAACAAAAGAATAATGGAAAAATCTAATTCAAAGATTGTTATTGAAGATTACAAAGATGGTTTCATTTATAAAAAAAATGAAACAAATTTAAATATTCAATTCAATAGAGTTGCATTTATATTTTTTGTATTTTTTATTATTTATCTAATTTACACCATTCATTTAATTCATTTGGGTTCGAGAAAATCTAAAATAGATATAGTTGATAATATTTCTGTTGTTAGCGATAAACTTTACAGAGCAGATATTATAGATATTAACGGTAATTATTTAGCTAAAACTGTAAAATCAATAGATGTGGGTATAAAGACAT
>Ga0209661_1001969_pt1 | contig 10061 bp, 8 predicted proteins | sample SaaInlV_120m_DNA_2_FD_184660 | JGI IMG/M metagenome (GOLD analysis project Ga0209661, IMG submission 184660) | Marine microbial communities from expanding oxygen minimum zones in the Saanich Inlet - SI072_LV_120m_DNA (SPAdes) (version 2) | ecosystem: Environmental > Aquatic > Marine > Intertidal... | reverse complement strand
GCTGTACTCCTCAAACCTGCCCTCTTCGCCTTCACCTCGCCAGATTTTAAAACGCGCCTCGCTCATTACTTACTCTCCTCGTCGATAATAGCTTGCAGGTCTTCCGGCAGTTCGGCCATCGGCACCTGGTCCACTTGCATCCGGCCGTCTTCCCCCTTGCGCACGCGCACATTCACATTGGCGAAGTGCGCGGCGTCTTTGTCCGGGTAGTCCTCGCGGAAGTGACCGCCGCGGCTCTCTTTGCGCTCGATGGCCGAGAGCGCAATCGCCTCGGAGACCGTCAACAAATTGTCCAAGTCTATCGCCGTATGCCACCCCGGGTTGTACTCGCGGTTGCCCGGAGCAGAGACGTGCGCGGCGCGTTCTTTTAGTTCGGCGACAATGCCCAACACCTGCTGCATCTCTTCCTCGCGGCGCACGATGCCCACCAAATCCTGCATCTTTTCTTGCAATTCGGCCTGAATGGCATAGGGCAGTTCGCCGCCCTCCCGGCCCAAGGGAGCCAGCGCCCGGTTTATCACCTGTTCGACTTGCCCCTCATCTACAGTGCCGGATCCCTTCTCCTGGGCGAAGTTGGCCGCGTACTCGCCAGCGCGCTTGCCGAAGACGACTAAATCAGACAGCGAATTGCCGCCCAAACGATTGGCCCCGTGCAGACCTGCGGCGCACTCGCCAGCGGCGAATAACCCGGGCACAGCCGACATTTGGCTGTCGGCGTCGACCTTGATGCCCCCCATCGTATAATGGGTGGTCGGGCCCACTTCCATAACCTCTTTGGTGATGTCGACATTGGCCAGTTGTTTAAACTGGTGATACATGCTCGGCAATTTGCGCTTGATGTGTTCCTCGGCGTTGGGCAAACGCTCCTTGATCCACGCGATGTCGAGATACACGCCACCGTGCGGGGAACCGCGCCCGTCGCGCACCTCGCGCATGATGCAACGCGCCACGTGGTCGCGCGTCAGCAATTCGGGCGGGCGGCGCGCCTCGCGGTCGTTCTGCGTATAGCGCCAACCCTCTTCCTCGTTGTCGGCTGTCTGGTGCTTATAGAGGTCAGGGATGTCGTCAAACATAAAGCGCTTACCTTCGCTATTGCGCAAAATGCCGCCCTCGCCGCGCACGCCTTCGGTCACTAGAATACCGCGTACGCTCAGCGGCCACACCATACCGGTGGGGTGAAACTGTATGCATTCCATGTCGATGAGGTCAGCACCGGCCTCGTAGGCTAGCGCATGGCCATCGCCGGTGTATTCCCAACTATTGCTGGTGATCTTAAAGGCACGCCCGGTGCCGCCCGTGGCCAGCACAACCGCTTTGGCCTGAAATAGTTTAAAGCGCCCGCGCTCGCGGTCGTAGGCGACCGCACCAGTGACACGGTCGCCGTCTTTGAGCAGCGAAGCCACCGTGTGCTCCATGTGCACTTCGATGCCCTGGTGGATGCCGTGGTCCTGCAGAGTGCGGATCAGTTCCAACCCCGTGCGGTCGCCCACGTGGGCGAGCCGCGGAAACTTGTGGCCGCCGAAGTTTCGCTGTGAAATGAGACCGCTATCTTTTGTGCGGTCAAACACCGCGCCCCATTCTTCCAACTCGCGCACCCGCGAGGGGGCCTCCTGCGCATGCAATTGCGCCATGCGGTAGTTGTTGATGTACTGGCCACCGCGCATCGTGTCGGCAAAGTGCACCTTCCAGTTGTCGCGCTCGTCAACATTGGCCATCGCCGCCGCCATACCGCCTTCGGCCATCACGGTGTGTGCTTTGCCCAACAGCGACTTGCATATCAAACCGACGGACACATTCGCCGCCGAAGCTTCTATTGCCGCGCGCAGCCCGGCGCCGCCGGCCCCGATGACCAACACGTCGTAGTCGAATTTTTCGTACTGAGCCATCAGAAAAGTCTCCAATCCGTCCAGATCCCCATGGCGCACATCCGCACGTAGAGGTCGGAAAAACCGACCCAAAACAGGCTGATCCAGGCGAAATTCATATGTTTTGTGTTGAGGCAACTGACGCAGTTATAGGCCGAGCGCCTTATCGGCGAGCCCGACAACAGGTCTTTGCAGCCGCCGACGATATGGCGCAGCGAATGGCAGCTAAACGTATAACCGCCAAGAAATATCACATTGAGCGTCAGCACAATAGAGCCGACACCGATGCCGAAGGACTCGCGCCCGGTGGCCGCATCGACAAAAAACATGGCTTTGTAGGCGTCAAAGGCCAGCAGCGCGATAAAGGCCAGCGCTATATAAAGGAAATAGCGGTGGATATTCTGTATGATGAGCGGGAACGAATTCTCGCCGCGATAGGCGTCGCGCGGTTCGGCCACCGCGCAGTTGGACGGGTCGGCCCAAAAGGCCTTGTAGTAGGCGCCGCGATAATAATAGCAGGTAAAACGAAATCCGCCCGGTGCCCACAAAATCAGGAAAGCCGGTGAGAAGGGCAGCCAACCCGGCCACCAATCCGGTTGACCGCCAAAAATAGCGTGCGGCGAAGAACCAAAAATTTCCGGCGAATAAAACGGCGACAAATAGTTGCCGAAGGCATAGTGGGCGCCCTGGAATGCCGCCCAGGTCGAGTAGGCTATAAAGGCCGAAAAACCCATAAAGACCACCAGCGGCTGCAACCACCAGGTATCTGGGCGCGAGGTAGAGCCAAAGCTTGATGACTTCAGCACATTGAGTGACGACATAAACTCACCGTATCCTTAATCACCACACGGCGAAAGCGCGTGGATTATCCGATTCAGTTTTAATTTGTCAAATCTAAGCCCGAAGGGGCGCCAAAGCAACTGTGAGACGGATACGAGTGGGCTAGGGGAACGTCGAGAATGTCAATGAATAAAGCATGGGGGCGATAACACCCCTGCCGTAAAAAAATACTTGGAATCCCAAAACAGGCCCCTATACGATCGAGACCCTATTCTGATCAGCTGCCAATTGCCCAGTTAACCAATACGACGATGCTCAGAGTATAACAGGCCCACCTACTTTCACGAATAAAATGTCGCAAGCACCGTAAAAGATGCCCCGACGCGAGATCTAAAATTCTGTTCTCATTTGAGCATTGCGGCAGGAGCAATCAAAAATGCTTCAGAAAAAAATTAAGGTCCCCAACTCGCAAAAAACCCGCTTGCGACAAAATCATGACATTACTATATATTCTGTGGAAGCTTGTTGATTTAAACCTGAATGGGTTTGAATTAGCTTTTACACATACTTTTTGGAGGAATATTGATGAGAAAACTTCTTCTCTCTGCGGCGTTGCTGACTGGGTTAACCAGCCAGGCTTTTGCCGAAGTAAGCATTAGCGCTGACCTAGTCAGTCAATACCTATTTCGTGGGAGTGTAGAATCTAGTGCCATGTCAGTGCAACCCACCATCAACTACTCGACCGGCTCCGTGAATATTGGGACTTGGGCTTCTCGGAGTATTGATGGGGCTCACCAAGAAACAAATATTTACGTTAGCCTGGTAGCCGGGCCTGTTAACGTTACGATCACCGATTACACAGATGCCTCCCCTGATCTTTTCAAAGTCGGCGATCATCTAATCGAAGTCATGGCTTCGTATGAGTCGGGTGACCTAAGTGCAGCACTCGCTGTAGATGTTCTGAATGGAAATACCGACCTGTGGATTGAGCTTGGCTACAACTTGGGTGAAGTAGGAGATGCTGATGTTGGCTTGAGCTTAGGCCTCGGCAATGAGAAGTATACACCCGGCAACGACGGCGATCCGATGCTTGCCTTGATAGGCGTCAACGTTTCTCAGGGTGATTATTTTGGTTCATACCAGATTAATCCTGATGCAAAAGGAAACATGGTTTTTATAGGTAAAAATTTCTAAGATGTAGGTCTGTAAGATATTTACGTAGGGCGATGCGCGTTAAAGCGTATCGCCCTATTTTTTTTGAAACACGAATCGATGTTGGAAAATCGCGTGCTCAAAGAGGTCAAAGCGTTCTGCGAAACCAGGCGGCAGACATTTATTCTTCAACGCATCGAGCTTGTCGTCTTTAAGCTCTACGATGGAGTCGGACGCCGCATCACGCGGGCATGGATCGGCGATAAACGAGACAATCAGCGGTCTTCTTGTTCTGCGAGCGACCGAGGCCGTCGGCGGCAACGATTTTTTACGAAGGCGACAAAGGGAAAATAGTCCTGCATCGTGGCCCTGGAGGCACCGCTGAGCAGAGCGCGAGATTCAGCGAAGCCGGACTCGTGTTGCAAAAAATACGGTTATTCATAACCGTATTTCCTGACCGCATCCTCATCAAACCCCATAAAATGCGCCAACTCGTGCACCAGCGTGATCTCCACTTCTCTCGCCAGTTCGGCCCGCTCGGAAAAATCCTCTTCTAATGGCCCCTGATAAAGCGCTATCACAGCAGGCAAATCGCCGCTATCATCGAAGCGCCGCTCGGGCAGCGGCGTGCCGGTAAACAGCCCGTAGAGCACTTCCTCCGGGTCACCGGTGATCTCCTCGACGATTGCAGGATCTGGCCAGTCCTCGATGACAATCACCAAATTGTCGAGCGCCTGCCGAAATTCCTCCGGCAGGCGCTCTAACGCCTTTTCTACAAGTTTTTCGAAAGCGCGCCGAGGCATCCCCTACCAATCCGCGACGCTGCCGTCGTTCTCGTAGTAGAGTTCGCCGCCCAGCTCTTCAGAATACTCGATGTTTTTTTCTACCTCCGACGCGATCAATTCAAAACCCAGCCCTGGTTTAGTCGGCAACTCGACATGGCCGTCGACGACCTGCCATGGTTCTTCTATCAACCCCTCACCGAGGCCGATATCAACCTGCTCCTGGCAGAGAAAATTGGGCACGACGGCATCCACCTGCATACAGGCGGAAAAGGCCACTGGGCCAATCGCGCAATGCGGCAGGATGTGGATATAATAGACCTCGGCCATATTGGCGATCTTCTTCAGCTCGGTGATGCCGCCCGCGTGCGAAGCGTCGGGTTGTATATAGGATACTGCCTGCTTCTCGAAAAGCTCTTTGAACTCCCAGCGCGACAACAGCCGCTCGCCCGTAGCGATCGGGAAGGGCACGTGGTCGGAGACCTCCTTGAGCGCCTGCGCGTTTTCCTGCGGGATCGGCTCTTCGACGAACATCGGCCGCATGCCCTTGAGCTCATGGCAAACCTCAATGGCCAGCCCAGGCGCCATCTTACCGTGAAAATCGAAGCACAATTCTATATCGTCGCCGACCCACTCGCGCATCAGATAGGCTCTTTTGATGAAGGTATCGATGCGCGAAGGTGGCTCGTGCGCACGCCAAGTTCCCGGAGGCCCCGACTTAAAGGCGGTATAGCCTTTTTTCATCAGCATATCGAGGCGCTCCCTAGAGGTCGTAAGCGCCTCGTCTGTATCGCCGTGGATACCCCAGTGCGCATAAACGCGGATCCGATCGCGGACCGCGCCGCCCATCAGTTTATAGGCCGGCACATCGTAGTGTTTACCCGCAATATCCCACAACGCCTGATCGATGCCTGACAGCGCGCTCATCAACACATTGCCGCCGCGGAAAAAAGCCGAGCGGTAAACGTGCTGCCAGTGGTGCTCGATTCTCAGCGGGTCTTTGCCGATAAAATACTCAGCCAGTTCTTCCACCGCTCCCCAAGTGCTCTTGGGTTTTCCCTCAAGTGTAGTCTCCCCCCAACCGACGATGCCATTATCGGTGGTGATCTTGACCAGGCGCATGCGCTGATAGGGAGAAAACTGTTCTATCTTGGCGATCTTCATCGATTTAGCTCCGGTCTATAGTGAATAAAGGTCAATGCGCCTCGCGCGTAACCACCGAACCCGACTTGCCGACCAGGAAATCGAAGTCGACCCCTTTATCGGCCTGTAGCACATGATCGGTATAGAGGCTGACATAACCGCGAATATCATGCGGCTCGGGTCGTTTCCATTCCGCGCGGCGTGTTGCCAGCTCTTCTTCGGACACGTCCAAGTGCAAACGCCGCCCCTCGACGTCCAACTCGATCATGTCCCCGTTGCGCACCAGCGCCAAATTGCCGCCGATCGCCGCCTCAGGCACGACATGCAACACCACCGTGCCATAAGCCGTGCCGCTCATGCGGCCGTCAGAAATGCGTACGATATCGCGCACGCCTTTTTCCAGCAGCTTCATCGGCAAACCCATATTGCCGACCTCAGCCATGCCCGGATAACCGACCGGCCCGACGTTCTGCAGTACCAGCACGCTATTTTCATCTACATCCAGATCGGGGCTGTCGATGCGCTCGTTATAATCCTCGATGGTCTCGAAGACCACCGCCCGGCCCCGGTGCTGCATCAGTTCGGGCGTAGCGGCCGAGGGCTTGATGATCGAACCGCCCTCGCAGAGATTCCCGCGCAAGACGGCCAAACCCGCCGCCTCGATCAACGGTTTTTCCATCGGCGCGATCACATCGCGGTCGTAACAGACCGTGCCCTCGATATTCTCGCCGAGCGACTTGCCGGTAACCGTAAGCGCGTCCATATACAACTCGTCTTTCAGCTCCTGGATAATCACCGGCAGCCCGCCAGCGTAATAAAAATCCTCCATCAGGTATTTGCCCGCCGGCATCAGATTGACCAAGAGCGGCAACTGGCTGCCCAAGCGATCGAAATCATCTAGGTTCAGCTCGATGCCGACGCGTCCGGCGATGGCTAATAGGTGTACGATGAAATTCGTCGAACCACCGATCGCAGCATTGACCTTTATCGAATTTTCAAAGGCCTCTCGCACCAGGATATCAGACATTTTCAGGTCCTCGTTGACCATCTCAATGATCCGCACGCCCGCCATATGCGCCATGACCTTGCGCCGCGAATCCGGTGCCGGTATCGCCGCGCCGCCCGGCAGAGTCATGCCCAGCGCTTCGACCATGCAGGCCATTGTCGAAGCCGTACCCATCGTCATGCAGTGCCCGTCCGAACGCGTCATCCCAGCCTCGGCTTGGCTAAATTCCTCGCGGGTTATTTTCCCGGCGCGAAAATCCTCGCTGAACTTCCATACGTCCGTGCCCGAACCGAGTTCTTCACCGCGGTACTTGCCGTTTAGCATCGGTCCGCCGGGCACGACAATCGTCGGCAAATCAACACTGGCCGCGCCCATCAGGCACGCAGGCGTCGTCTTGTCGCACCCGGTCAATAGCACCACGCCGTCAATCGGGTTGGCGCGGATCGATTCTTCCACATCCATGCTCGCTAGATTGCGGAAGAGCATCGTCGTCGGCCGCATAATCGGCTCGCCCAACGAGGTGACGGGGAATTCTACCGGCAAGCCCCCCGCCTCGTAGATGCCGCGTTTGACGGCTTCCGCTAAATCGCGAAAGTGAATATTGCACGGGGTCAGTTCCGACCAAGTATTGCAAATGCCGATCACCGGCCGGCCATCAAACTCGTGATCGGGCAGTCCGCGCTTCATCCAGCTGCGGTGAATAAATCCGCCCTTGTCGTCGCGTCCAAACCAATCGGCGCTTCTCAACTTGCCATTGTCTTCGGCCATTGATATTCCTCTGCGTTAATTTGTTTCTGTTGGGGTGCGTTAATGCGAAGAGCAATCTATGTAATCTGCTTGCGGCTGCAAATATGCTTGAGCCCCATAAAGTGGCGCGGGCAGGGCAGCGTCCTCCGGAAAATCACAACACCGCCCTCATCCACTCACCATAGGTGCGGGCTGAATCACCCAGGCTCACTCGAGCGGGGCCTGGTCGCGACAGCGACCCAAGGGACAACGGCCCGGAGGACTTTAAAAAATCCCGCCGCGGTCACTACCCCAGCCCCACACCACAGACCAATAAACCCAACTCCAACGCCAAACACTACCCGCCGATTCGCGCTTGCAAGTCCGCACCCCCAACCGTAAGTTCGATCTATAATAACACCCTATACCACAAACTGACCCACCCTATGCACATCAACCGCATCGCCATCATCGGCGCCGGCACCATGGGCCGCGGCATCGCACAGGTCTTCGCACAGGCCGGCCTAGAAGTATTGCTATACGACTCGGATCCTGACGCGCTGGCGCAAAGTCTTGCCACCATCACCGAACGCCTGCGCCAGCAATGCGTCAAAGGCCACTTGCAAGAAGCCGCTTGTGCGACAGCCCTCGATGCCTTGCAGGGTATTGAGCGACTCGAAGCAATAGATGCCGATATGATCATCGAAGTCGTGCCCGAACGCCTCGACCTCAAGCTCGACATCTTCAGCCATTTGCGACAAGTAGCTCAAGCCCGAACGATTCTCGCCAGCAATACCTCCGGCCTAGACATCAGCGCCCTCGCGCAGGCGTCCGGCCGGCCGGACAAGGTCATCGGCATGCACTTCTTCAACCCTCCGCCGATCATGCCGCTGATCGAAGTCGTGCGTGCGTCGGAGACCTCTGAAGAGACCTTCGTCGCCGTCATCGCGCTAGCTGAACGCCTCGGCAAGACACCGATACCCGTCGCCAACAGCCCAGGTTTCGTCGCCAACCGCATTCTCTTCCCCATGATCAACGAAGCCATTTACGCGCTCGCCGAAGGCGTCGCCAGCGCCGCCGATATCGACCGCGTTTTAGTATTGGGCGCCAGTCACCCGCTCGGCCCTTTGGCCTTGGCCGATTTCGTCGGACTCGACGTGACCCTCGATATCCTCGATTCGTTCGCACGGCGTTTCGACAACGCAAAATACTGCCCGTGCCCCCTGTTGCGCGAAATGGTCGACCGGGGCGAGTTGGGCCGCAAGACGGGGCAAGGGTTTTTCTCCTATCCGTGACCATCGATGTTGTACCTTCTGCTGCTCTCAAGCCTACTAATCGCCTGCGGCTCGATCCGTCCGGCGCCGCGCTATACGGACTCGACGGGTGCCGGCGCGGTGGTCCGCGAACTCGAACAACGCCGCCGCGCCACACCCAATCGCCTCGCCCGTGTCGTCGACGGTTATCTCGGCATCCCCTACAAGTGGGGCGGCACCACCCGCGCAGGCATGGATTGCTCGGCTTTTACCCGCGCTATATTCCGCGAAACTTACGGGGTAGAGTTGCCCCGGACCTCCAAACAAATGTATGGCGTCGGTCGGGCCATTCCCCAGGGGCAAGACCTCAAACCAGGCGACTTGGTCTTCTTCAAGAATACCTATTCGGGGCCGGGCGTGTCCCACGTCGGAATCTACCTGGGCGAAGGCCGTTTCGCTCACGCCAGTTCGAGTAAGGGCGGCACCATCACCCCGCTCAACAACCCCTATTTTCAACCGCGCTATATCGGCGCCCGCCGCGTCGAACGCTGATATGCGCATCGGCCTGATCCTGCTCGCCTGCGCCATTGAGGCCTGCTGTATCTACCTGGCCTCACTCGGCGACCTGCGATCCCAAGTCTTACAGTTCTGGACCGGCTTCTTTCCTGCCTTCTTCTGCTATGCACTCGCCGCTTGGCTCGTCCTGCGCCGAGCCGACGGCTCAACCTATTTCATCCTCGGCGCCGCCCTGCTCTTTCGTCTGACGCTGTGGTGGAGCCCAGCGACGCTCTCCGACGACATCTTCCGCTACGTTTGGGACGGCCAAGTCCAACTCGCCGGTATCAACCCCTATCTCTATCCTCCCTCGGCACCTGAAGTCGCGCACTTACGCGAGGCGTTGTGGCAGAGTGTTAACCACGCTGACATTTCCACGGTTTATCCGCCCTTGGCGCAATTCTTCTTTCGCGCGGTCTGCACATTGAACCCTACTCCCGCCGCCATCAAACTCGCCCTGCTGCTCTGCGATTGGGGACTTTGTCTGCTGCTGGTCCGCAGTCTCGTCCGGCGCGGCCAAGACCCGCGCCGCGTCCTGCTCTACGCCTGGAACCCGTTACCCTTAATCGAGGTCGCCGGCAGCGGCCATATCGACGCCTTGGGCATTCTGCTGCTCTTTTTAGCCCTGCACGCATTGCAACTGCGCCATTTGACCACAGCGGTCTGCGCGCTGACAGCAGCCTTCCTCACCAAATTATTTCCCCTGATCCTCGTGCCCACCTTCTGGCGGCGCCCCGGCGACCGCACCCTCTCCGCCTGGCTCGACCCCCGACCGCGCAAGGCCCTGTTGCTCTTTCCG
>Ga0209661_1001934_pt1 | contig 10160 bp, 10 predicted proteins | sample SaaInlV_120m_DNA_2_FD_184660 | JGI IMG/M metagenome (GOLD analysis project Ga0209661, IMG submission 184660) | Marine microbial communities from expanding oxygen minimum zones in the Saanich Inlet - SI072_LV_120m_DNA (SPAdes) (version 2) | ecosystem: Environmental > Aquatic > Marine > Intertidal... | reverse complement strand
ATCTCATCGGGCCATCCTCCACCAAGTCCTGTAGTGCTCCACCTTCATTCTGCTCCGCCCCACTCAGGCCCGCAACTCAGGACGCGCAAAACACTATTTAGTGGTTCAGCGTAAGTGGTGGTGGAACAAGGGGTGCCCCCCGGTACTGGGGTCTCGCTTATCGGGGAAATGGACCCGTGCCAGCTACCAAATATTTTTCGGGGAACGGTATTGCAGTGGCGCCGATGTGTGCGGTCCTGCACCAGTACCGCCCCGTGGACGCCAATAAGGGGAGGGGTGACCGGCCAGCGAGTGCTTCCTGAGTCCTGACTCCATTGTGGGTCCTTCTGTGGGTCCTCATCACCCATATGCCACGGACAAAACAAACCCCACAACCTATAAAAGCGCTGCAGAGCTTGGCTTATCACTAATGACCCGGCTGGGGCTCGAACCCAGGACCTACGGATTAAAAGTCCGTTGCTCTACCAGCTGAGCTACCGAGTCGGTACGCGCATGAAGATACGATGGCCTGAGAAAAGTTGAAGCGCTTGGGCTAGGAACGCCGCCGAGCTACATCCTCAATGCACCAACACGAACGGACGAAGGGGCTGACTGAGCACGGCAGTCGCGATCGCAATCCCCTCTAGGAAGCTCCCAACCCGTAGGTTCTCATTCGGGCTGTGTTGGTTGTTGTCCGGGTTGACCGTCGGGACTGTGACCGCGGGAATCCCGAGTGTCGACACGAACGGAGAAATCGGAATCGATCCGCCGCTCGTGCGAATCTTCACCGGTTCTTCCCCAAACAAGTTCACGAGACCGGCACTCAGCCAGAGTCCGGGCTCGGAGTCGAAGTCGGTGCGGAAGGCGTCATACGACACACGGGCGTCGAAGCGTGCGAGTCGCCCCTCAGTCTGCCGCTCCTCCTCTGTGGGGTCACGGTCTTTGATGATGTGATAGCCGAGTTCCTTGATGTGGTCCTCAATCAGGCCCAAGAGCCTCCACCCATCAGTCTCCCGCACGAGCCGAACGTCGACCTCAGCCGTCGCGGTAGCTGGCACGATCGTTCTGACCTGTTCTCCAACCCATCCGGACTGAAGGCCTCTGATATTCAGCGACGGCCACTGGACAGCTTCCTGGAGGCTGCCCGCGACTGCGTCGATCTCAGCAATCCCTAAGCGAGCCATGACTTCTCGCTGATCGTCAGGAACCGCATCTAGGATCCGACGGGTCGCCGCATCGATTTCGATTCCATCATAGAAACCGGGAATGGTGACTCGGCCCTCGTTGGACTTCATCGAAGCCAAGATCTGGGCGAGTCGAATGCCCGGATTAGGCGCGAAGTTCCCATAGTGCCCACTGTGCTGCGGGACACGGGGACCATAGGTAGTCAGTGTGAAGCTCGAGATGCCCCGGGCGCCGAACTTGAGCGACGGCCGCCCAGAATAGTGGGGTGGCCCGTCGAAGATGATCAGCATGTCGGCTGCGAGTTTTTCAGAGTATCTCTCGATCGCCGCGGGCAGCACCGGTGATCCCATCTCCTCCATCGTGTCGATGATGACCTTGATGTCGTAGTCGGGCTCGACGCCCGCAGCAGCCATGACGTCCAGCGCCTTGAGGAACTGAATGTTGGGTCCCTTAGAGTCCGAGGCCGATCGAGCATAAATGCGCCAGTCTTCGTCGATGCCCGCCTGCAAGGCGTCCCAGGAGATTTCTTCGAACGACCCGTCAGCGCCCTCCTCCTTCAACGCGGCCAGGTAGGCACTCTCCTGATTCCACGCCGAGGGGTCCACGGGCTGTCCGTCCGACTGGAGGTACACCAAAACCGTGGCAGATGGATTCGCAACCCGGCGCTCCACGAAAAGCAGCCGATTGCCCTCGGTCTCGAGCCGCTCAGCGGTAAACCCCCGGTCCGTGAACGCGCGCTCGAGCCAGGTGAGCAGCCGATCGATGTCTTCCGGGAAGTGTCCATCGTTCGGAAGCCCGAGGTACTCCCGGAACATCTCGATGGCGGGCACCGCGTCCGAGTCGACCAGCGCCTGAATGCGCTCGGGAGAGAGTTGCGCCTGGACCTGGCCAGCGAGCAAGAAAGAAAGAAGCAGGGTCGTCACACCGCTACGCATCCCAATTTTCTGCACTGACTTACTCCGAATTGAAGCGATTCAACAGGTCTCATCTCACAGTTCTAATGCGTACTGCAGCCCTGTAAATGTAAGACGATGATGAGGCGTGAGGCCGAGCTCATCGATCGCAGCACGGTGTTCCGCCGTGCCATAGCCCATGTTGCGCTCCCAGCCGTACCCGGGATAGCGGAGCGCCAGGCGCTGCATGAGCCGATCCCGCACGACCTTCGCGAGGATCGATGCGCACCCGATGCTGTGCACGATCCCGTCTCCGCCCACGACAGCGTCGTGCTCTCTACCTAAGTGTTTCACGGGCAGGCCGTCCACGACGATGTGATCGGGCTGCGCATCAAGGGCATCCAACGCACGCTGCATCGCGACGGTCGTCGCCCGGAGGATGTTGCGCCGATCGATCTCATGAACGGATGCAGCTCCGACGCCGAAAGCGAGCGCCGCGCTGGTAATGGCCCCGTAGAGTTCCTCCCGTGTCTGGGCACTCAGCTGTTTGGAATCGTCCGCGCCATCGACGGAGACACCTGCCGGGAGAATCACCGCCGCCGCGACTACCGGGCCAGCAAGCGGACCTCGGCCCGCCTCATCGACACCCGCCATAAAAAGACCGCGGCCCCAGAACCGACGCTCGTATTCGAGCAAGTCCTGGGGCCGCGGTAACCTTGCAGAGTCCGGCTTCATGCCGGGGTCACAATCAGCGAACGGTGCGCTTCTCTGGGATCCTGGCGGACTTACCACGACGGCCCCGGAGGTAGTAGAGCTTCGCGCGGCGGACTCGGCCACGGCGAACCACTTCGATGCCAGATACTGTGGGGGCCTGTAGCGGGAAGATACGCTCCACACCTACACCACTGGCGATCTTGCGAACGGTGAAGGTCTCATCGAGCCCACCGTGCTTGCGAGCTATGCACACACCCTCGAACGCCTGGACGCGCTCTTTGGCCCCCTCACGGACGAGATAAAGCACCTTGATAGTGTCACCAGGTGCGAACTCGGGGAGGTCGTCCCGGAGTAGCTCTTTTTCGATTTCTTTGATCACATCGGACATAATTCGGCTCCACGGTATTGCCGAAGGCGTTCTTAGAGAGACCAGTAATGTAATCAGGTTATTGAGAGGGTGAAGTCCCCCCCCTACGGGTGTCGTATCGGGCCGGAACGAGCCATCTTGGCCCGTCTCAATCCCCATCCGGAGCTACCATGCGCATTCTACGGATTCCCATCCTAATCATGATCGCCCTCGCGGCTGCCTGTGGAGGCGGAGAAGGAGAAGTCGAGGAAGCAGCGGTCGGCCTCGCCGACACGGATCAATCGAGGGCCGAGCGGCTTGAGAGCCTCCTCTCCACACTGGCCGCCGATTCTATGGAAGGGCGTCGCACCGGAACGGAAGGCGCTGCTAAGGCGGCTCGCTTCCTAGCCGCTGAGCTCGAGCGTTACGGCGTGGAGCCAGCCGGCGACGATGGGTACTTCCAGACGGTGCCCATGGCACGAGTGGAGATTCGCGGTCGCGAGCGTCTGACTATTGCATCTGCGACCATCGACTTCGACACGATTTCTGCGGACAGGATCTTGGACACCGAGGTCAACGTCGTCGGCATCATTCGCGGCGCGGACCCCGAAGTCGCGGGAGAAGCCGTGATCCTAGGAGCTCACTTCGACCACGTCGGCATAGGTCAGCCGGTCGATGGTGATTCGATATACAACGGAGCCGACGACGACGGATCTGGAACCGTCGCGGTGCTGGAGATCGCCCGGGACATCATCGAGAGCGGCACCGCACCCCGCCGGACCATCATCATCTTGCTCAGCACGGCAGAAGAGATGGGTCTGCTCGGGACGCGTTACTACATCGACAACCCTGTGATCCCGATGGAGCAGACCGTCGCGGATCTTCAGATCGAGATGATCGGGCGTCCCGACTCATTATCGGGCGGCTTTGGGAAGGGTTGGCTGACGGGCTTCGAGCGCACCACGATGGGCGACCAGCTCAGTGCCGCTGGATCTCCGATCGTCGCAGACACCCGCCTCGACCAGAATTTCTTCTTTCGCAGCGACAACATCGCGTTTGCGCGCCTGGGTATCCCCGCGCACACCCTGTCGTCGTTCAATATGCATACCGACTACCATCAGCCGTCCGACGAGGTAGCGATGGTCGACTTCGGGCACATGGCGGCCCTGGTAGACGCCGCGGTGGAGGCGGTCCGTTTCCTCGCCGATGGGCCGAAGCCGGCATGGAAAGAAGGCGGAATGGAAGGACTGGGGAACTGACGTTGAGCCTCTATGAGCTGGACCTCGATCTGTCACTGACGAGGGACGACTTCGAAGCAGCGCGCGCTCGAGTCGCGCCGCACACGTACCACACGCCACTGCTCACATCCCGCTCCCTTAGCGAGGCCACCGGCTTCGACATGCGCCTAAAGGCGGAGATCTTCCAAAGGGGTGGATCGTACAAGGTACGCGGCCCGACGAATCTGATCGGCCAACTGACGGTCGAAGAAAAGGCCCGCGGAGTCATCTGCTCGTCCGCGGGCAACCACTCCCAAGGTGTGGCGATCGCGGCTCGGCAACACGGCGTAAAGGCCGTGGTGTGTATGGCCGAGAACGCGACTCCGTCAAAGATCGCAGCGACGGAGGGCTACGGGGCAGAAGTCATCCTACACGGCACGATCTGGGATGAAGCCAACGAGAAGGCGTTGGAGCTCGTGGAGGAGCGAGGGCTGACCTATATACACCCCTTCGACGATCCTCGGCTGATCGCGGGACAAGGGACGGTCGGCCTCGAGATCATGGAGGACTTCCCCGATGTGGATGTGATCGTGGTGCCCATAGGAGGGGGCGGGCTCATTTCCGGCGTGTCGATGGCAGCAAAGAGCATCAACCCGGAGGTGCGGATTATTGGCGTAGAATCCTCTGGTGCCCCCGCCATGAAGCTCAGCGTTGAAGCCGGCCATCAGGTGACGCTCGACGAAGTCGACTGTGTAATCGATGGACTTCGTGTAAGAAGGATCGGCTACAACACACGCTCGGTGGCGGCCCGATTTGTCGACGAAATAGTGACGTTGCCTGACCAACAGATCTTCGAAGCGCTCCTCTGGCTCATGGAGCGAGCTAAGCTCGTGGCCGAGGGTGCGGCAGCGGCACCGGTCGGAGCTCTGCTTCAGGGGCTCGTAAAGGCGCCAGCCGGAGCGAAGGTCGTTGCCGTCTTGAGCGGGGGCAATTTGGACACCGAGCAACTGCGTGGCTTGAGCTGGAACTAGTCTCTGCTCAACTCCGGTCTCCGTTCCACCGTGATCCGTTCGGCCTGCTCCTTCTTCCACTCATCGATCTTCGCGTGATCACCCGAGAGTAGTACTTCTGGCACTTCGTGCCCTCGGTACTCCGCCGGTCGAGTGTAGGACGGAGCGCTGACCTGTCCTGCATCGTAGAACGAATCGGTTGATGCAGCCTCGTGGTCTCCGATCGCTCCGGGCAAGAGTCGCACGACCGCGTCCGTGATGACCAACGCCCCGACCTCTCCCCCGGACAGTACATAGTCACCGATGGAGATCTCTTCGGTCGCCAGATGGTCGGCCACGCGTTGGTCCACGTCTTTATAGTGACCACACAGAAGGGTTAGATCGGGCTGCACGCTCAATCGTACCGCGTCATCATGCGTGAACGGACGGCCCCGAGCGGACAGTAGCACGACCGGGCCCACAGGCGCGACGTCATCCATCGCCTCAAAGAACGGTTCGGGCTTCATCACCATCCCCGCCCCTCCCCCGTATGGGAGAGCATCCACGGTCCGGTGCTTGTCGTGGGTGTAGTCGCGTAAGTCGATGAGGTTGTACTCGACCAAGCCCGCCTCAGAGGCCCGCTTCGGAATGGACAGTCCAAGAGGGCCTTCGAAGAAACTCGGGAAGATCGAGACGATGTTGATGCGCACGATCAGAGATCCAAGAGTCCGTCGGGCGGGTCGACGACGAGCCGTGAGGCATCAGCGTCCACTTCAACAACGACCTCTTTTGTGAAGGGGATCATGTACTCCTTCTTCTCCCCGCGGACCTCAAGCATGTGCGCTGGGCTGAGCTCAAAGATCTCCGCGACTTCACCGAGTTTCTGACCCGCAACGGTCTCGACCTTCATACCAATTAGATCGTGGAAGAACACTTCGCCCGCGGCGAGCGGAGCGACGTCCTCAGCGGGAACGAAGAGGTATCGATTACGAAGTCGATCGGCCTCATTCCGGTCATCTACTCCTGCGAACACGATGAGATGTCCGTTCTGAAACGGCCGCACCGTCTCGATACGCAGCGGCGGCAGATCGGGATCCGGCTGCTCGTCGTCCTTACCACCCAGACGAAAAACCACCCCGGGGACAAAGATGCCCTCGGGGTGGTCCGTCAGCGGCCCAATAAAAAGCTCACCCTTTGTTCCGTGCGGCCTATTTACATGCCCCACGACGAGAAACTTCGGGTCTTGGCGACCCATGAATCAAAGACGCCCGAGGGTTACTCGGACTTCTCCTCTTCGGTTTCTTCGGCGTCGGCAGCCGGCTCTTCAGCAGCTTCCTCTGCAGGAGCTTCCTCAGCTTCGGCCTCGGGAGCAGCAGCTTCCTCTGCAGGAGCTTCCTCAGCTTCGGCCTCGGGAGCAGCAGCTTCCTCTGCAGGAGCTTCCTCAGCTTCGGCCTCTGCAGCCGCAGTCTCTGCAGCAGCTTCAGCAGCAGCAGCTTCGGCAGCAGCAGCCTCGGCAGCAGCTTCAGCAGCGGCAGCAGCACCGGCCTTTACCTCGGCAGCTTGGCGGGCAGCGAGTTGTTCGGCACGTTTGGCCTCACGCTCTTCTTTCCCGACCTCGCCCAGAGCGACCGTGGCGTCTCCGCCAGCACGCGCCTTGGAGATCAGCGACTTCACCGTCGTGGAAGGCTGTGCACCCTCTCCGATCCAGTGATCGACGCGCCCCAGATCTATGACCAGACGAGCGGGGTGTGAAAGCGGCTTGTAGTAGCCGAGCGTCTCGACAAATCGGCCATCACGCGGGGAAGCGCTATCGGCGACGACAACCCGGTAGTGGGCCTTCTTTTTCCGGCCCATACGCCGGAGACGAATCTTTACGGACATGTTCTCAATGGTCTGACGGTACGTCCGCCCGCCGCAAAGACGCGAGGGGCGAGTCCAGACAGCTGTTTACCATGCGCTGGACAGAGGGATACGATAAAAGAGTCGGTAGTGACTGTACAGCGATGAGGGTCGATCCAAGTGAAGGGTCCATTCGCCACGGCTACCGCTGCCCAAGCCACGTTCGTAGCTTCGGCCCGATCACCCCCCCCCGAGTCAGGAGCCGAACGTAGCCGCCGAGCCAGAAACACAGTTCCCTGTCGTCGTTGTCGGTGCCGGAGCGGCAGGCCTAATGGCCGCCCTATTCGCGGCGCGGGCCGGCGCCCCTGTCGTGCTGATTGAGGGGAGCAAGGACGGCGGCAGGAAGATCCTGATCAGCGGCGGTGGCAGGTGCAACATCCTGCCCTCCGTAGTTCATCCTGAGCGGTACACCACCGAATCGTCACCGAATACTCTGAAGAAATTGCTACGCGCCTGGCCGCTCTCTGAGCAACGAAGCTTCTTCGAGGCGGAGCTTGAGATGCCGCTCGAACTCGAGGAGGAGTCGGGAAAGTTGTTTCCCGCCAGCCATCAAGCGCGGGACGTCCGCGACGGGTTGGTCCGGCGCGTACGGGAGGCCGGCGTGCAGATCTGGTTCGACACCCGTGTGACCCAAGTCCAACCCCATGGAGGCGCTTGGCTAGTGGAAATGGGCGACGCCCCACCGCTAAACGCCCAGGCGGTGATTCTGGCGACCGGGGGCCTTTCGGTGCCAGCCACTGGCAGCGACGGGTTCGGACTCGGACTCGCGCGCCGGCTGGGCCATGTGGTTCACTCAACGTACCCGGCCCTGACGCCCCTTACCGCCACACCCCATCCCCACGTGGACCTCTCCGGCATTTCGCTGACCGCGACGCTCTCGGCCCCAGGAACAAAGCCGGCCTTCTCAACTCGAGGTGGCTTCCTCTTCACGCATCGGGGTTGGAGCGGCCCCACCGTACTCGACGCATCCCACCTGGCCATCCGAGGGCGAACCGACGGCGAACGCCAAGAGATCACGGTCCAGTGGACCGCAGATGATGCGGAGACCTGGAATGCCCGGCTCTTGGGAGGCCACTCCGCCGTGAGGTCGCTGGTCGCCGACGCCATTCCGAAGCGACTCGCCGACGCATTGCTGGTTGAGTGCGGCGTGCCGCTGGACGCCCGGACGTCCCAGCTAAAGCGCGATGAACGCCAGCGGCTCGTCGCAGCACTCTCGAGGTATCCACTCCCCTGGACGGGCGACGAGGGATACAAGAAAGCGGAGGTCACCGGTGGTGGCGTGGCACTGTCCGAAGTGGACCCTCGAACGCTCGAGAGTCGTCGCGCCCCAGGCCTCTACCTTTGTGGGGAGATCCTAGACGCTTTCGGACCTATTGGTGGCCACAATTTCTTGTGGGCCTGGTCGACTGGGCGAGCAGCGGGGAACGCGGCCGCCGAACACAGTGAGGCTAGCTGACCGCTGGCTAACGCGGCCGTCCCGCCCGGAAGGCAGCCGGTAGCGGCTTCGCGACAATCTGCGTGAGAATTGCCAACGCATCGAGCGCAGTCACCGTGCCGTCATAGGACTCCGGCTCACCGTCTTGGTTCAGATCGAGATCGGGCGCCACATCGCAGGCGGACGCGTCTGACCCGACGGGCAGCAATCCACCAACGACCGCCGTGAGGCACATCAGTGCATCCAATGAAGTCAGACTGCCATCACCACTCGCATCACCCCACATGCCCACTCCAGTAGACAAGAGCGCGTCGTATACCGACATGCCGATGGAGAGATCAGTTTCACCCGTACTCAGCAGTGACGAGACGTGGAGATCAATCCGAGTCGTGTCTCCCGGTGCTTGCAGGATGACCATCTCGAGTTCGGCGGCTCTGGTGCTATCCGTATTCTCGGCCCCGTCAGGATTGGTCGCCACGAACGAGACGGTACCTTGGCTCACCGATGCGAGGTCGGGCGTGAAGACCCCGGCCCAATCCGCACCCGTGATCTCTACGAAGGCCACCTTTGTAGTGTCCCACGACAGGCCGGCGTCGAACCAACCCGCCGCTTGCCCCGAGCCCGAGACATCAAGCCACACCGGCACCTTGATCGTGTCCCCACTGAAGACGTGCTGATCCTCTACCCAGGCCGTGGACGGTGTCGCTGCCGGAGCGACACCACGGTGGTCGCTAACCGCGAACTGGAAGATCCTACCCTGTCCGCCGGAACCACTTGACGCGACGTAGACCACTCCGACTGGCTGGAGGTCGAGCAGAAGATGATTCGAAGGACCGACCTCTCCGTGAGAAACGCGAGCTCGATGGCGTCGCCTCCGTGGCCCACGAAGCCGTGTAGGCACGGGATTGATCAGCTTTGCGCAATAGGCGTGACGTAGCTTACATTTCCCAAGGTTCTGAGCCACTTTCAGCGACAGGCAGTCGAGATTTGACGAGCTGCAGCCGTCCACAGCATGAGCGTCCACCCACAGTGGGCGAAATCGCCCGCGTGCGGGTGTCGGCGTTCGTCATCGTCCTGATGGCTGTGCTCACGGGTTGCGAGCCAACCGTGACCGGGCCGGAGCCAGTCACGCCGCCCAACGCGCTGGGTAATCCGGTAGCGGGGCACATCGGGTTCGTGCAGAGTTGTGCGCAGTGTCACTCAAGTCACGACGGTTACGATCTCGCGGCCTTCGGTTTCTCGAGTTTCGATGTGTTCCGGCGCAGCCTGAGTCATGTAGACAGTGCGACGAGCCTAGACATCACGGCGTACATCGAGACCTTGAAGCCCGTTGTTTCGTTCGGGGGCCCTCCGTTTCAGCCTGGTGGGGGGGTTGGGGAAGGCGATCAGAAGTATTGGAGCGACGCGCTCGGAACGTCCGGGTGGCCCACCGGCCTGACGGCCGATGTATTGCGGGCCATCAACCCGAGATCTCTCCAAGTCCCGCTCGCGATGCCCGAGTGG
>Ga0209661_1001930_pt1 | contig 10167 bp, 7 predicted proteins | sample SaaInlV_120m_DNA_2_FD_184660 | JGI IMG/M metagenome (GOLD analysis project Ga0209661, IMG submission 184660) | Marine microbial communities from expanding oxygen minimum zones in the Saanich Inlet - SI072_LV_120m_DNA (SPAdes) (version 2) | ecosystem: Environmental > Aquatic > Marine > Intertidal... | reverse complement strand
TTGACCGATATACTCTTGTTGATATTCCACCGAGGCCCGTCCAAGAGTATGAACTAACAATCGACGCCCAGGAATTCAAGGAGCTGCGGGGACGCCTGTTCCTGCTTCCACTAAGTGTCCTTTTGCTTGGAGCGATCTGTTTCTGGACACGAAGACACTGAAAAAATTTGAACCCTCCTACTGCTAAAGAGTCCAATTCCTGAAAAAATGCGATACAGAGTAACCTTGTTCCTACTCGTCATCAGTACGGTATTGTTCATCCGAATTTACCTGCTAGAAAAACAGGATGCGGAAAAAAATAGTCCTGTCTCTGACTCAATAGGGCTTTTCGGCCCGAACATTCTCGATGCCGACCGTCTGGAGCTGAAAGGAACCGCTCTGGGTGAAGACGAAGAACGTCTTTTGCGAAAAAAAGGAAACAGTCAATGGCAGATTGAGAAACCTATGAACTGGCCTGCAAACTTCTATATCGTCAACCAGGTACTCAACCAAATCCAATTTCTTCCGAAGGAATACAGTTTTACTGTCAACAGTATCCTAAAGGCGGGAAAGACCCTCGCTGACTATGGTCTTCAGGAGCCAAGACTAGAATTGACTCTTGGCTGGGGCGAGAAGCATCAGGTTGTGGCCTTTGGCCACCCCTCAGAAATAGGAAACAGGACCTACTTGTTGGGACCGGACCGCAAGAAAATCTACGCTATTGGCCAACAGCTTGAAACCAGCCTTCTAAGTAAGCTTGAACTTTGGAGAAGCCAAGCAATTTTCACCATACCAGTAATAGAGATCGGCTCTTTCAGCTTGGAAATTAATGACTCTGGAAGCCTAACAAAAATTCGCCTCGAAAAAACTGGGGATGCATGGAAACTTGAGGCGCCAATAAAGGCAAATGCAGATACCTCGCTAGTCAACGAACGTATCAACGTCCTGCAGGGCGTAAAGGCGCTCGGTTTCCTCCGGGGCAAAGATGGACAAGAGGCCAAAGAAGCACTTTTAACCCCCCTCATACGAATCACCCTCAATGGTGCCACCCAGAGGCAAACCCTTGAACTGGCTGAACCATTGGAAGAAGGGAAGCCCTTCCTGTATGCAAAGTTTGATGCCTACCCTACGACATACTTCATTGTCTCGGGTGACCCCTTTGATAATCTGCAACAGGCCCAGACCTATTTTCGCCAAAAACAGTTCCTTGATTTTGAATTGGCTAAAGTCTCGAATATTCGAATCGAATCTGATGAAAGCCAAGTCAGTCTTCAAAAACTTGAACAAGGGGACTGGCAGGTTCAGGAAACTGGAGAAGCCCGATGGATTCAAGCAGAGAACCCGGTAGTACAAAAACTTCTGGAATTTCTGGCAACAGCAAAGGCCCTCAGTTTTCCTCATGATGCACCTTCCCAGGCAGACCTTCAGCGTTTGGGACTGGAGTCACCATTGCGAACTGTGACGTTATCCCGTGGCCAGAATGAAAAAGCTATTTCTCTCCTGTTTGGCCAAACGGAAAGCGGTGAAACCCTGTACGCCAAACTCGCGGATAACCCTTTCGTTTACGAGGTGGACCAGTCGATGATGGAACAGCTTGAGCCCACTCCCCTACACTACCGAGATAGAAGATTATTTCCTGATAATCCTATACCAGAAGGAGCAACACTCAAGGAACTCAAGGTTACTACATTCCCAGACGCAACCATCCTACTTTCATATCCATGGAAAAAGGCCGACTCCAAGGATAATGCGCCAACAACCCCTGATGCATTAGTTGACCCGGTGGTAAAGGAACTAGAAAAGGCCAAGGTGGCCCTTGTACTCGACTTGAGCAATCACATCCGTGACTTGAGTGTAAAAGATTTTTCGATACGGGGTTTTAATGAAAAATATTTTGAGGTTCAGACTGGAAAAAACGCATGGCAGTATCAAATCGATGCAATCTACAAGCTTCCTGAAGGCAACGACCCACCTGAACAAAAGTTGACCCTTCTACTGACGGAGCGGATTTCCGGAACTGTTCAAGGCGGAGGCCATGCCAAAAGCCGCACGGCCTTTAACTTAAAGCAAGAGACAATCGATCAACTGCGCAAGATTCTGCCGGCAGCAAACCCTCCTCCTGAGTACCGAAAGCCACTCAAAGAAGAGCCATTAGAAACTCCAGCCAACCCGAAAAACTGAACCTTTACAGATAGCGATTCCCTTGCTCGGTCCCAATGTTATAAATCATATCCTGAGGTCCAGGGTTTTTCTTATCAGCCTCAACCTTGCATTGGTTATCCTTATCCTATTGCAGTGCGCATATCTATACCTGCATTCAAGCCCGGTATTTTTACGGGATTGGGTTGAAAAGCAAATTCGCACGGAATTAGCCACAAGTGGATTGGATTTTTCTGTTGATCAGTTGGATCTCAACGCAAAGGGCAGGATTCGATTCGGCGACTTGACCCTTCGACAGACAGGGCAGGTGGGAGCACTTGCCATTCTAAAAGAAGTGCGACTCGAGATTGATCCTCTCTCCCTTATTGCAGGGTCGCTAAATATATCTCAATTGGAAGTGAAAGGAGGCATCCTTAACTGCCCGGCTTTTATTTCACCAAGTGGGTCAGAAGAAACCCTTTTACAGGATCTTCGTGCGACCCTTCAACCTCATGAAAATGACTGGGCACTGAGGAATTTTTCATTTCGCCTTCACAATGCAAGTGTATATGGTGCATTCCATGATGACCCACCACTGCTTCTCCAGATGGACAAGGATATCAAGTCTGATGGTCTTCCCAAAAGATTTCAGAAAGCACTCGCTGACCTAGTCCGGGTCCGTCCCCAACTCGCCGCGCTGAACGCACCAGTTATCACTCTGAAATCAATTCAAGACAATCAGGTTTACGCTCAACTTCAAGCAAGAGGGCTACAGGTTCCAGATCTTCTTATCAGCAAAAGACTGATCCTGGAAACCAAACTCCAACGCGAACCCGGGCACCTCCTTTTCACTGCCCCCATTAAGGGCCGACTAGAAAATGCCCATATAAAGAAGAAACTGCGTGTCACCAATCTACAGTTTCAGCTTCCCGCCCCTTCCACTGAGTTAACTCCAAGTCTCTTCCCCCTTGAGGTCCAACTGTCAACAGGACCAATCCAAATCGATGCAGAACTCGCCGGCCGCTTTATTGGGAAAGCGAGAATGGAAGACCCAAGTCATTTGAAAATGAAGGGAGTGGCAGGTTTTCATCACAGCTTTACGGCAGTCTCCGCAAGTGCAAATCTTGAAAAAAAGACAGCAAAAATAGAAACTCGCTTCCATATTCATCCTGGGGACATTTCAAAACTGCAGGCTTTTATTCCTCGAAAACACTTGGAACAAGTAAAACTCCGGGAGCCAATTGAAGGTAATCTTAATGCAAGGTTTGAAGAAGATTGGAAATTAAGCAGCGCCGAATTTTCCCTGGACGCCCGCCAAATTGAAATCCTTGAGGTACCATTGGCTGGACTACGGGCGCGCGGAACGTACACTCCGGGGTTGCTGGAAGTTCCTGAAGTTTTTGCTCAATTTAAGCCCGGCAATGTCTCTGGATCTTTTCATCAGGATCTTAAAACCGGAGACTACAGATTCCTCCTGGATGGAAGGATGTTTCCCGAGCAACTTAATCCTTGGTTTGGAACTTGGTGGGATGACCTCTGGGCTCGTTTTAATTTCACCGGACTTCCCATGTACGCCAATATGGATATCAGTGGCAGATGGAATGATCTCACCCGTAGAGACATCTACGGGGCTGGCAAAATAATTTCTGCATCCTACCAAGGGACCCCATTTGAGGAAGCACAAGGAATCCTCCGCTGCATTCCGAAATACACGGAATTCTTTGACTTGAAAGCCAAGTTCCCGGATGGGTATGCAAAAGGGAAACTGGCATGGATTCTACACCCCAGGGATCGAGGCCGGATTACTTCACGTCGGTTTAATCTTGAAGGCAAACTCAGTCTTAATAACGCCTCAAAGCTCTTTGGTGATAGGGTGAAGAAGGTTCTTGCCGACTTTACGATAGAAGAGCCACCTGAAATTAAAGCTGATGGCGTGATCTTTGGCCATGGACAATTTGACTTCCTTGAACAACAACCAGTGAGCCAATTTTTTGTTCGTGGCCAAGGGGGTAAATCAACCTTTCTTTCGGTACCCATGGATCACCTCGATATCGATCTCAAGAGCCATGCGGGGGCAATCACAATTGATCCGGTCAAGTTTGGTTTTGCTGAAGGGGAAGGGGATGGGTGGCTTAAAATCAATCCCCATTCAGCCGGACCGCCAATGGAATTATCAATACAGCTAAAGGATGCAGACAAGGATCTCGCCCTCCGGAATTTGGCCCGAAACCCAAAGCTCAATCTTAAGCCCCCAAAACCAACCGAGGAAAAATCGAAACTAAAAAGCTTTAGTCTTCACGCCAAGGGGAACCATGGCGATATAGCGAGTTTTGATGGCAACGGCTCTTTTGCTCTTCAGGACCCTTCCCTGGCCAAAGTCAATATACTCGGCATGCTGTTTAAGGAGCTAAAGAATTTACCCATTCCCTTGATCTCCTATCGCTTTGACCGAATGGAATCAGATTTCAGATTACAGAAGGAATTCATGGTTTTCGGTCCAGAACCCTTAAAGATTCTTGGCCCAACCTCTAAGGTTGATGCGACTGGTCATCTAAATATTAAAACACGTGAATTAAATTTTAAGGTGCGACTTCTGCCCCTCGGATTGCCTCTTGCCAAGTTTCTGGAAATGAACCTCGGTGGTACCATCGATAAGCCTAAATGGAACTCCTCGAGTAAAACAAAGAAAGATCTCCATGAAATTAAGCCAAGCACTGGAAAAACTGAAGCTGGGAAACAGCTTACCCCAAATTGATTCTGCTCACCGATCCATTCCAAAAAACCAAAAAAGTATACCCGGCAAAAGAATCCCTATTGCCGTCACAAAGTATACCAGAAAAATTAATCGGCGAGTCTTCTGACTGTTGGGCTTATCTCTTTGGGAATTCATTACTGCGGAATATGAATAACCAATCTAAATCCAATGAGTCGGCTGCGTTCATTAACAGAGGCTGATGCAACCGGTTTATTAAATAATGCAACAGCAGTGTCAAGGAAGTGGCCTCCGGCATGAGTAACCATACTGGCATCTGCACCCTCAACTGGAGCCAGCCATTCAGACACGTTCCCCCAAAGGTGAAGAAAACCACTCGCGTTTGTAGCACCTTGGTCAACTGGAACAATGCGGGTCGCAGATTGAATTATAATTTGTGCTGGAGATGTAGGTTTGCCGGAAACTGCTGCGAATTGGGACAAGCTGGGCAACTGCGTATGGACACCAAGCAACCAACCGACTCGGGTGGCAAAAGTTGATGCATCAATATGGCTTACGGACTCCACGGGGAAGGTCCCTCCTTTTTGCCGACTTGGGTTGGGAATATCCATAATGGCAATATAGAGATCTTGGCTAACCTCTGTACGTAGCATCCACCATCCTTGGTGTCCAGTAATAGGAATAAACTGCTTGCGCAAATAGCCTTGAAGACCAGCAGCCTGTTCCTTGTGGCTTTCCAGAAAGTTGATTCGTTCGGAAAGTTTGCTAAATTGACCAGATGTTCCAGGAAATTCCTTTTCCATTTGGATAAAATGCCTTCTCAAGGTCCCCTCCAGAGCAAAGGCAGGTGCCAACTGTCCAGACGCCAAGTGCTTATCCAACTGAATCAACTGCCCCGAGAAATAATCCCGAAAATACTGGACTGCCGTAGCAGTAGCTGACTCCTCGGCCGATACAATCCTGGGTTCCAGGATGGATGCCAGCAAGGGCTTGTCCTTTTTTAGTGAAGCGAAACCTGCTGAGGCCTTCTGGAGAAGCCGAACCCCTTCCAGTAATCTCCCCTCCCCTATATGCTTCTGCGCTTGAGTGATTAATCCTTCATGCTGATTTATTAATTGGTTGGCTTCACAAAAAGTAGCGCGAGCCTGAAGATGCTTGAGACGTAATGGATCATGGCGTCTGGAATTGGGATGCTGTTCATTAATTTCGGTCTGAGATACGATCGCAGCCTGAAAATAGGCGTGAGCTTCCTTGATCCGACTTGATGACAGTGCTTCCTCGCCGGATTTTTCCTGGTTTATGCTATCAATATAAAGGGGCTCAGCCTGCTGCTCCCGAATCTCCCTCTCGAGAATAAAAATACGCTTCCGATCAACTCCTGTGCTTTGGGGAAATGAATCATTAACTTCTGATTGGAGCTCAAAGGCTCTCTCAAGTAATGCCAATCCATTGGCCACCTCAGGGGAATTTAGTAAAACACGAGCTTCAGACTCTTTATTTAAACTTTTGTTACGAAGATGACTAGAAAGAATTTTTTCAACCAATTCACCCAATTTATCAATTCGCTCCATTTCAATTGCGGAAAGGTGGCTTTTCTCCATCTGGACTTTCTCAACAAGCAGTAGAATGGAACGAAGATCTGCCTCCTGCGAAACCTCCAGAATCAATTCGTTCGCCAATTTCTCGACCCGAGACGCGGATGAAATAAGCGCAGAAACCTTCTTTTGCAGATCAGGAGAAGCCTTGCCTGTATTACGAATGGAACGACCGGCTGAACCCGGACCTTGTTCAGTAAGCAACCATGCCCCACCAATAAAAAAAAAGGCAAACAAAAATAAAAAGATAACAACAACCTTATTGGCGTTGCCGTGTAAATTGGGTTCTTTCCGCATTATCAAAAGGATTCCATGTTTTAAGGCTCACAAATAGTTTCACGACGACCGGGCAATTGGTAAAGAGTTTATCGCCAAGGTAGGGCTTTCCGTCTGGACTTCGGCCATGGAGGTTCATTGAAAGAAGGGAATGGGTGATAAGATCACAATACTGGGTCCCGGGCTGCTGGGGGCATCTCTCGGCATGGCCGTGCGTGAGCATGGCCTATTTGATACCGTCCATGCTTGGTCCCGCCGCGATGAAACAAGAAAGAAATGCCGGGCTCAGCCGTGGTGTGATGCTGTCTGGGAAACTGCAGAAGAAGCCGTTGAAGATGCTGACATCACAGTAATCTGCGCACCGGTACAGGTAATTCCCGAGCTTCTGGTTAAAATCTCCGATCATTTGAAGCCAGGCTCCGTACTGACAGATGTCGGAAGTACAAAGACATCAATCTGCAATGCGGCAGAGAAATATTTGCAGAAAGATATTTCTTTTGTTGGTTCCCACCCGATGGCTGGATCCGAGAAGACAGGCCTAGAAAATGCACACAGCGGCCTCTTTAAAGGGCAGGCATGCATCCTTACTCCAACGATTCAGTCAAATGCTGAGGGCCTGAAAATAATTCGAAATTTCTGGGAGACATTGGGCATGCAAGTAGGTGAAACTACACCGGCAGATCATGACCGAATCGTGGCCGCAGTGAGTCACCTTCCTCACATTCTGGCATCTGTCTTGTGCGAAAACCTGCTGAAAAAAGACCCTGCATGGAAAGCATTTTCTGGAAAAGGGTTACGAGACACCACACGGGTCGCAGCAGGAGACGCCGAACTTTGGCGACAGATTCTTGACGACAATTCTCCAGCTATTCTGGAAGTACTGAAGCAATTCAGCAACGACTTAACCCAATTTTCAGAAGCCTTGAAAAAAGGAGACCTTCAATGCGTGCAGCAAATTCTCCGCGACGGGAAAATATTCCGCGACAGCCTTTAAGAATGAAATCAGGTCTTCCCATTGAACCCTTTCTGAATGAGATGCAGGGAGAAGTACGGATTCCCGGCTCAAAGAGCATCACCAACCGTGCCCTGATCTTATCTGCACTCACACAAGGGGAGACTAAGCTCAAGGGTTGTCTCTTCAGTGAGGATACCGAGATCATGTGCAACGCTCTTGACGCTCTCGCCATCCCGGTAAAACGCGATATTAACCTTGGTACAATCTGCGTACAAGGAAACGGGGGAGTCTGGTCACAAGCGGAAGCTGAACTATTTGTCGGAAATGCCGGTACTACTGCTCGTTTTCTTACAGCGATGCTCTGCCTCCATCCTTCAGGTTGCTATCAACTGGATGGCACTATCGCCATGCGCAATAGGCCAATGCAGGGTCTACTTGAAGCATTACGGAAACTGGGAGCTAAAATTATCTGTCACAGTAAAGACGGACATTTTCCTTTTACCATGGAAACTTCGGAGCTCCCCGGGGGGATCTGGGAAGTCGATGCCAGCCAAAGCAGCCAGATTCTATCTGCACTATTAATGGTTGCTCCTTTGGCAAAGAGTGAAGTGAAACTTCATTTGAAAGGGGAAACCGTTTCCAAACCCTTCGTCTCGATGACCCTCAAGATGATGCAACAATTTGGAGCAGAAATAGAAAGTGAAGGGCTTGCTGAAACCAGGATTTCAAATACCGCTAGGTACAAATCAGTTGGGAATTGTTGGCCGGTTGAACCCGATGCCACTGCTGCAAGTTATTTTCTCGCATTACCTGGGGTTGTCGGTGGAGAGGCATTCCTACCTGGTTTGCAACGGGAAATGTTGCAGGGAGATATCCGCTTCGACGCCATCCTGAAGCAAGTAGGCTACAAGACACATTTTATCCATAAAGGAATTGGCAGCACTGCTCAGCCAGATGATTTACGTGGAGGTGAATTTGACTTCAATGCAATTTCTGATACATTCCTAACCTTGGCGGCAATCGCACCTTTATTGAAAGGGGAAACTCGAATCACTGGCATCGCTCACACCCGTAAACAAGAAACAGATCGTATAAATGCCATGGCAACGGAACTCCGAAGGCTTGGTCAACGGGTGGAAGAGACCGATGACTCAATTCATATTTTTCCAAATAGACGAGCACTCCATGCCAAAGCAATTGAAGGGGTTCACATAGAAACTTATGACGACCATCGTGTCGCGATGAGCTTTGGGATTCTTGGAAGCCTCGATTTACGAGGTGACGGCTCCCCCTGGCTAACGGTGCTCAATCCGGATTGTTGCTCAAAGACCTTCCCGGATTTCTTTGAAAAACTGGAAAACTTGAGGCAAGCTTCCGTAATAGAATGAGTAAACATCCCACTACCATAATTGCCATCGATGGTGGGGCAGCCACCGGTAAATCATCCACATCTTGCGCCATAGCAAAGAGCCTGGAGTTTCTTCATGTCGACACTGGAGCACACTACAGAACAGTGACGTTTGCACTAAATCAAGCAGGTATACCTCCAAAAGACTTGGATGCGGTTACAGAAGGCTTGGCCACTCTTAATCTTGGAACATCAGTAAAAGGCCAACAGGCATTCCTTTCTGTAAATGGCTACAAACCGAATGATTCTGAAATTCGCAGTACAAGTGTAAATAGTCTGGTTGCCCATTTTGCCGCCATCCCATCCGTTCGGAAATTTCTTTTTGAATATCAGCGAGAACAAGTGAAGGTGGCACAAAAAAAGGGGTTCAAGGGATTGGTGATGGAGGGGCGAGACATTGGCTCTGTCATTTTTCCCGATGCACAATTCAGGTTCTACCTCCACGCAGATGCCGAGACCCGTTCCCTTCGGCGAAAAAAACAGGGACAGGAGGATGCCATCAAGCAACGTGATGCAATTGACACCGGTCGCAAGGATGCCCCACTAAAATGCCCGGAAGGTGCAATCGTCATCGATACTTCAGAAAACACACTGGAACAAGTAATTGCCACACTGCTTCAAATCATCCGAAACCAGGATTAAAGTGTTACAGGATTCCAATGTAGTCCAATGAATGTCATTTATCATACATGTTCCTGGCTGACGAGAAGCCTGTTTACTGTGATGTATAGAACTACATGGCATGGGCTAGAGAATATCCCGATGCAAGGACCGTTAATTGTTGCCTCGAACCATGTGAGTTTTTTTGACCCTCCGCTTATCGGGTGTTCCGCTCCAAGAGATTTCCACTATCTGGCCCGCGAAACACTGATGGGCAACCCTTTCTCTGCCTGGTTACTTCCCCGTCTTAATGTGATCGGCGTTGACCGGGAAGGCGGAAAGGATACCAAAGCCGTACGCCATGTCCTAAAATCACTGAATGAAGGCAAGGCCATGGTTATCTTTCCGGAGGGAACCCGAAGTACTGATGGGGAACTCCAGCAGGCCAAGGCAGGAATCGGTCTTCTTGCCTGTCGCTCAAGGGCACAGGTTCTTCCGGTAC
>Ga0209661_1001928_pt1 | contig 10177 bp, 13 predicted proteins | sample SaaInlV_120m_DNA_2_FD_184660 | JGI IMG/M metagenome (GOLD analysis project Ga0209661, IMG submission 184660) | Marine microbial communities from expanding oxygen minimum zones in the Saanich Inlet - SI072_LV_120m_DNA (SPAdes) (version 2) | ecosystem: Environmental > Aquatic > Marine > Intertidal... | reverse complement strand
GCGGGTATTCTGTCTGAGCGCTTTGGAGAACAGCGCCTCCTGGTGTTTGGCTTGATTACGGCAGGCTTGGGTTACGGGATATTGTCGACTGCCGATAGCTATTACGGCGTACTGTTCGCACTGCTGATTGCTGGTACAGGCGCCGCATTTCAACATTCCCTGAGTTCGGCGCTGATCAGCCGAGTGTACGACGGTCCCAGCGGGCGGGTGGCACTGGGTACCTACAACGCCAGTGGCGATGCCGGTAAGCTGCTGTTTACAGGTGTTGCGAGCCTGTTGTTTGGTGTGGGCATTGCCTGGCAGGAGGTTGTGAGTGGTTACGGAATACTGGCGCTCCTCGTTGCGGCGGTGCTGTGGCTGGGTCTGCAACGATTGCGCTTGCCAGGTGCTGCATCCATTTCGGGCAGAAACCCAAGCACTGCAGGGGGCTGGGGTATCCGTGACCGATCAGGATTTCGTTGGTTGGCTGCAATAGTGTTTGTCGACACTGTCGTGCAGGACGGATTTCTGGTGTTTGTTGCATTTCTGATGATCGAGAAAAACATACCCGCCGGCCTGGCTGCTTTCGCTGTTGTGGCAACGCTCGCTGGCGGGGTGATCGGAAAATATGCTTGCGGTCATCTGTCTGCCCGCATGGGGGTAGTCCGCTCTTTGGTTCTGGTCGAGGTGTGCACTGCTGCAGGGATTATGGGTGTTATCATGTTGCCGACTGTTGCGGTATTTTTCTTACTGCCGTTGGTCGGTATGGTGTTACAAGGCTCGTCGACGATTACCTACGGTTCGGTCAGACAATTTGTGGATAAAGCTCACCAGTCGCGTGGGTTTGCGCTGATCTACAGTATGGCGAGTGGCGCATCTGTTGCCGGCCCGGTGGGATTTGGCATTATCAGTGATATCTACAGTGTTGGTGCTGCCGTAGTCTTAATGGCGGTGGTGACACTGCTGCCGCTAGGGATGTGTATGGGATGGCAGGCTGGTCTGAATCGGGCCGACCAATAAGACATCACGATGCCGAACAATCAGCTTAGGTTTTGGATAAGAGATGCTGCTGGGCTATACGCACCTAAGGGCATAGGATTTGGTGAGGTGGTTGGGTTAACGTGGGTTACCCTATTGCTTGAGAGCAGTTAAAAGGAATCCCCTGCCAAGCAGTGGGCAGGGGATCGCGAATCACAGCGCCTTAGGCTTTTTCCAGGAACGTAACCTCTGGAGGCCCCAGTACCCCGGCCTGCGCCTGCACTTCTTTCATTTCGGGAGCCGAAAAAAAAGCGATGAACGCTTCTTTCGATGGTGCGGTTCCAATCGCAACAGCGTTGCCCTCGTCATCGAGATTTCTGTAGGCGCTAGCGTCGATGCCTACTGCCTCGCGCGCAGATGCGTGACCATCAAACGCGGTTCTCCACGCATCAAAATCGCTTACCTTGAGTGACACAATAACCGTAACGCTCATTTCAATATCCTATGTTTACATTGGTACAAGCAAGTATACGTACTTAAGAGCAGAGAATTTGGTGAAGAGGTTGGGCTGAATGAGGGGCTAGTCACCCCTTCACCCACCGGAGGGTGATTTCAAACACCGGGATAACCTGAACACTTCACTGCCGGTTGGTAACTAGCAGGAGGGTCAGGTAGTTGATACAGGCTTTAGCCGGTGAATGTCGGTGGGGGGTGTCTTTGGCGTAATTGCAGGTACTAGCGGTGTAAGTCCTTGAGGATGACGCCAGTTCCCTGGCTTGTATCACCTACGGCTAGGTTTAACCCACTTATGGAATATCTCCTATTCCCCCCCGTCAGGCTCTCCTCTGCATTATCTCTACAACGCGGAATGGTTCCTGTTTGTTCTTCAGAGCGGAAACTCCACCCGCAACACCATCCAATTCTTCATCACTTAACTCAGCACCTGCCGTCAGATCATCAGCACTGAACTCACAACCGTGCTCTGCACCCAGTGCAATAAGGGTTTCGGCATCAATCTCTTCACCGATACGGGCTTGCAACTCTTCACTGTCTGCTACCTGATTCATAAATTGGTCTAGGTTTTCTTTGCTCATGGTTTTCTCCTGTTGTTACGTCGACAAGGATTACCGCCAGTTCAGCCAACTTCCCCCAGATAATCCTTTCATCTTAATACTGACGCCCCGTTTGGGTGTAAACGCTGGTTCATCAGAGATACTGTTCCAACCCTTGGGTGTAAACGCTGGCTCATCAGAGATGGCGAAATGGCTTAGGCCATCTAACTTCGCGAACACCCCACCTCCCGCCACACCATCCAACTCTTCATCACTTAACTCAGCACCTGCCGTTAGATCATCAGCACTGAACTCACAACCGTGTTCAGCACCCAGGGCAATAAGGGTTTCGGCATCAATCTCGTCACCGATACGGGCTTGCAACTCTTCACTGTCTGCTACCTGATTCATAAATTGGTCTAGGCTTTCTTTGCTCATGGGTTTTCTCCTGTGGTTATGTTTGGAATCATACGCCTGTCGTGGTGATGGCTCAACTTAAGAGTGTGATGGGGTTACATAAAGAAAAGCCCCGTGTGAGCGGGGCTGTTCCTCCCTATCGATATTAAAATTAGGCGTTCGAAATAGCGAAAGAGGTCCGCTTGCGTGGGTTAGCCAAAGGAACCGAGCGCTGTTTTGGGCTATGGATCTCCACTTTAAAAAAACTGCCGTTAGCGCATGCCTCTTGCAGGTTAATGGGGCCGGAGTCCAATCCACGTGGGGAGCTTAGGTCACCAAGCTTCACGAACGCCGGCCCACCAGACACCTGATCCAATTCCTTGTCTGTCATCTGTTTCTGCTTAGTCATCTTTAATCTCCTTGAAACTATATTTGGCTGGACAATTCCAGTAAAGCCATTGTTATGTAATACAAGAATCAAAGATGTGTTCCTCATCACTTTGTAAGGCTTAATGATGGGGTAGATGTGATGGGGGTCACATGAGCGAGTAAGACAGGCATCAGCGTAGGCAAAGTCCATGCCGTAGCGTAAAGAGGCGTTCTATGTACTGTGTGGTTAGAGGATGATGTGGTTTCGTATGTAAGGATTTGGCGGCAAGGTTGGGCTAAGTGTGTGCAGTATGTGATGCCCTCTCAATAAACACAAAATGGCCCTGCTTCAGCAGGGCCATTGGCTACATCATTTTAGTATATGAACTACACCTTTCTCATAGACTCAGTTTCTGGTATCAGGGTAGTTGGTAAGAACCGCTAAATGAATTCCACCCTTGAAATGTACCCTGCTCAGCAGGAGGTAATGGGCTGATATTCCAAACTGCATCGCCAGTAATCCCTTCATATTTACCAGTTCCGTGAACAAACTTTGCAATCCCTTTACCAGGCCCTCCCAGTGTTCCGTTTATCACGCCCCGCTGGATCAGCGTGTCTCCATCAGCATCAACGAACGTACAGAATCCAATGCTTTCTGTCTGAGGCATTTGAACCACTTCTAAAGTGAAATTGCATTTGAAAGAATTTATATGAAATAAACCGCTGCCAGCACTATTCTTGGTGCCACCATAATATTCAGCTTGAATTAATGCTGGGGCTTTCCCCTTCATAACCATTGCTAACACTTTTCCAGAGTAAAAAGCAGCTCCAGAAAATTCTCCGCTTTTTGCGAGCCCACCCGCTTGGGCATTCATTCCAAATGAAAGAACGAAAACCAGACTGAGTGACAGTTTCTTAATTAGATTGCTCATATCTCCTTCCTGCTACTTTATTGTTGATGAATGTCTACCATAATAAAATTCATTCGCTGTTTCAACTATGATGTTGCAGGTGTGATCTGCCCCCACCCACTGGGCCAGATTGAGTGTTAGTTAAAAGTTATGGTTCGGTCCACAGGCATAATGGATTCCGGTGTCGGGGTCGGTCCAAGCGCAGAAGAACCTGCCTGCCCATTGTGGCCGTGGCCTAGCCAGGACGGCACTCCAGCAATAGGTAGACAGGCAGGGGTAATACAGGCACCAGACCAATGTAACCATCAGAAATGCTACTGTCTGCGAATTACCACACACCCAATCCGATCACTCATAGGAGCTAAATGATTATCGCCCGTAAGACACTCTCCTCCAAACGTCAATCTTGCTAACCAAACACAGAGATAGAACCATGAAGACTAAAAGAACTGCTGTAATCGCTACGTTGTCCGTCATCGTTGGATTGGGTGTTGTCGGTGTTAGCCCTGCATTTGCTGGAGAGAATTCTGCTCTTCCTGCCTGTCCGACATCGGGCTATCGGGATAATTGTTTCGGCACCACCGAAGCCGATGGAGCCAAGTACGTTGGGGAATTCAGTTCCGACAAAAGGCATGGTCAAGGCACCCACACATGGGCCAGTGGATCCAAGTACGTTGGAGGCTGGCAGGACGACAAGGAGCACGGCCAAGGCACTCACACATGGACCGATGGAACCAAGTACGTTGGCGAACACAAGGGTGGTAAAAGGCATGGTCAAGGCGTCTACACATTCGCCGATGGCAGAGAAGTTGTGGGGGAGTTTAAGTTGGGTGAGTCGTGGAATGCCGTTGCCTACGATGCCTCTGGGAAGTTGGTGTTTAGTTTTAAAAACGGCGTAGCTCAGTAGTCGTAAGTGGCTGAAAGTAAGTAGTAAAAACGGTGGGCCCGGAAGGACTCGTCCGTCATATGTCTAATGGGTGTCGAACAACATTGAAGCACACACTCTGGCGTTGAAACGACGACTGAAAGAAGTCTACGGTACGAACGTTTATTCGTTGAATCCTTTCATCAACTTCAATCTTGAGGGTCATGAATACAGTAGTGGAGATGCACCCTCAGGTAGTTCCGAGCGTAAAGAATGAAGCTCTTTCACTTTGCGGTTGATGCTCCAGTCAATGCCGGAGACCACCTTGATGCGCTCGCCTTCGAGCAGGGGGTGTCTCGGTATGTTGGTGACCCACGTTGGCCGCCACGATGGTGTCGAAGGCGCCGCCGGCCCCAAGCAGTGCACCGCGCGAGGCCTCCGCACTGGCGAGTCCAATCTGGACCGCCGGGTGGCGCGTCAGCGTGGAGTCGAGTGCGGCGCGCAAGCTTAGTGGGGCTTGCGCGGCCGTGGTGCCAGGCACCAGAACAACAGCGGCGATGAAGAAGGGGATGATTGGTAGACGCATGTCAGCCCTCGGGTCATGGGTAGCGTTCATTCGGAGTGCTCCGGACCCGCATCGACAAGGATCCGGTGGTGGTAGAGAGCTTTCGCGAGCCCGCCCGAAGGAACGGCCTTTCCCTCTTCGCGCAGGGACGACTGGACCTCCGCAAGGGGTCGACCATCGAAGGCATCCAGAGCCCCGAGCAAGTCGGGGCCTAACCTTGAGGCATCGGAAGCCGAGTAGCCCTCGACGATGTGGCCGCCTTGCGAGTCCGGCAGGACGGTGAGCTCGGGGTTTCGCTTGAGTCGCGCGGGCGGAGCGGTGTGCACCAGCCGTTCGTATCGCTCCTCGACCATGCGCAGCGCCCCCTGCGCATGCGCGCCGCCAAGCGCGTGAGCGGACACCGGGTCCACCTTGCATGCGCGCTCGTAGGCGGCGATGAAGAAGGCCTCCTCACGTCCGGCATAGCTGCCCCACCGGCGTTGGTATTCGGCGTCGGGTAGCAGCTTCTTGTCGAGCTCCGCCGCTGTCACGGACGCGTTCTGCCACACGAGAGTGTCGGACTTCATGCCAAGGTCGAGCGCAACCTGCCTGGCGACCCCGTCTGTGAGCCCGATCAGGTAGTCGCGGACGCCGGCCCAGAAATCCTTGCCCTCCTGGCCTCGCCCGAACTTGCAGAAGTAGGTTGAGCAGACGGCTTCGCGAATCGCCCAGACGGTGCAATCGCCGTCTTCATAGAAAGGACACAGCTGGGATTCCGCCTGGCCGAAGAAGTCCTTGGCATCCTGGTAGATAAGCCAAAAGAGGGGGGGGCCGAATACACCTGCAGGGCTCACGCCGTGCTGTCTCGCGATGGCCGCGCGCATTCGCGCCTGTCCCTCGGCGAGTTCGGGACGCGCATCGCTCAGCAGCGCTCCCACGAGGAAGTTGGGCAAGGATGGCTGGAAGGTGCAGCACTTGGTCGCCGGGTTGTAGTGGTTGTGCGGGCTCTTCGCCGAGGTGTCCCCCGGCTTGTCACACATGGCGCAGCTCGAGCACGTGGCGCGCTTCTCGATAGGCACCGGCTTCTCGAAGAACGCTGGCAGCCAGCGCGCCAGACCCGGGGAGAGCTGTGAGGAGATGGGCGGATGGGCATCGGTCATCGGGGTCTCTCTCTGTGTCTCTCGGGGAGGGCGTTCGCCCCCCTGGGTCGCGTCTCAGCGGAGTTCAGGCCCTAGTTACCAGGGGAACCCGCGCGGCTCTAGCCCAAGCTATGCCGAGCCAGTATACGTCTGGAATGGGTACTTCCCCCACGCGTGGGTAAAATGGGGGTATGGGGGAGTATAGGAAGGATAAACGCCCTTTTCACCAAACTCCAACAGCCGATGACTGCTGTTGCATCGGCTGGTAATGGCCGGAAGACCTTTACTTGAGGTAAGAGACCTTCTAGGCCATAGCACCATCAAGATGACCGAGCGTTATGCGCATCTTGCACCGGAGAATTTAGTCGATGCCGTCTCTTCAATTGAAGGTCGGCTCCACTTTGGCTCCACCGCTGATAACAACGAGAAGACACAAGGAGACGAGAGTCTCCAAGTGATTGATATGATGGATGAAAAATGGTGGGCCCGGAAGGACTCGAACTGGCTGGTAAGTTATTGAATCATTGAAGTAAGTTACGCCATCCCCAAATAGTTACCGTCAAAGTTACCGTCTAAAGTGCTGGATTTAGTTGGACATGATTGGACTACAGTGGATCAGGAGGGGAGTGTAGGTCACAGGGTAACTTCCTTAGTCGCAGCTGCTCGACGGCCGACAGCTGAACAACATCGGCCTGGGTCTGAAATACGCGATGATGGACACCCAACTGAAAGCGAAACACCTGCCAAAAATCGGCAAATCCCCTTGGGGTGAGGTTACCGACTGGTATAGCTGGGACAGTATGCCCACTGTGGTAATCCGAGATCCTGCCAACGGCACTTACTGCCTGGTCTAGTTCATCACCTGGTAAACGCTGGCCTGAGCGCAGCATCCTTGATGAAACCGGTCATTTTAAGACTTCTCCTCCGAACTGCCCATGGGTCAGTCCAACTGGTGGCGCCCGGTTTTCTGGTAAGACAACGGACTCACTGGTTTGGGCTTTTTGCCCAAGGTGATCGAGGATCTGCCTGATCACCTTGGGGTCTTCGATGCAGGCCATCATCTTTACCGGCCCGGTGCATTCGCTACAGGTCTTGATGTCGATATTGAAAACACGCTTGAGGCGATCCGCCCAGGTCATCGACGCTCGTCGTTCTGCGAGTGATGGCCGCTCCTCGACTACTCTGGCCTTGTTGCCGCTGGCAAACTTTAGGCGGAATTCGGCGGTACGCCTGATCCTGCCAAACACGCACCATCGACCGACGCGCTTTATTCCAGCCCCAGTTACAAGATGAGGAGTCGGGTATTAGTATCCAAATATCTTAGGGCGAAGGTGTAAACGGTGAGGGTGCGCTGTGCTTGTCGGGGTCAACGAACCGGAGTATTCCAGAACCGACGCCCCACTCCCATTCAATGTAGTACTCCGCGATACGACTTCCGTGCCCGCCGCCCAACTCGGTTTCGAAAGGATCGTAGAATCCTGCCTGCCACAAGGTCATGTGTGCCACGTGCTGGGGAATGACTTGAACCAGTCCCGACTTGAGATTTGTGTATTCGTTGACGTCATGAAGCTGATCAAGCGCCCCTCCCACCAGACCGAACTCTAACTCCACTCTACAGTTCTCAGGAGTCTCATCGAGATTGCATTGATTTTTCAGTTTGCCTTTGATTGAAAATGATCCTGGCTTAACGCCCACAAGTCGCCAGCGCTCATGAGGTGGCGCCTCCTCAATCTCAGGAGAGATATTGATGAAGTACATCTCGCCTTCCCCACTGACCCTATTGCTGGAATCTGCGTACTCAGCAACGGTGAAACGTCCCCCTACATATACGTTTGCATCCCTTGCACTCAACCCAACTGGCGGTTTCATTTGCACATTGAAACTGTCCATGCCGATGTGCCTGACAGCGCACGATCGCGCAAAAAAATCCTCGGTTGCCTCACCAAAACGTGAGTTGCTGACATTATCAACCAGTTCCTCAAACTGCTCGCGCTTGAGCTTTCTTCCATCACATCCTACGGTTCCCTCCCATCCAGGATGACAAACGTATCCCGTCACACGACCTGATGGGTCGTGAGTTTCATCATAACGATCGCGCATTCCCATTAAATGAATAGTTTCATGAAGAAGGGTTCTTGCGGGGATCGGGCTACCATCCACCACCTTCTCACTACCCCCAAGGTAGACAAATTGATCAGACCCTAAGTCAGTGCGCTGCACAAAAGACCGCGTATAGATACCGGGCCGGTTATCAGCCACATACCACGTATCCCAGCCGGGGTGTTTTTCTACCATATCCGAATACATACCGCGCGCAGTGGTTTTGTCCTGAGGCGATGCTACTGTGTCGCAGCGATCTGAGGTCTGTAAGTTAAAGTCGAAGCGGAGTTTTGAACAAGGCATCAGTTCGCCAGCGGCACGGTTCCACTCGTCCTCAAGCGATTCCTCTATAACTTCCAGGCTCGACTCAAAAGAACCTGGATCCAGTGCGGTTTGTAAGCTTTTCAACCCCGGGCCGCACAACTTGGCGTGTGTCCAGAACACGACGGTACCATCATCGTCCACTCTGACCGTCGTGCGAGCCTGAACGATCTCTACCAGCAGCACGCCCATTATCCCAACCGTCGCAAGAGATAGTGCAGAGATCAGCCTAGTGCAGAACATATCTTTTCAGGGAATCTGACCACATCAACCGCTCCTGGTGGACCGTCCACCAATCAGCCCAATCATCGGCGCCTGCCGGCCTTGACTCCGTTGCTACATAGGCTTCCAGAGTTTCCTGGCTAAAGACACGAATCGGCTTGGGCGGATCCGAATACGGCAGATTGTCATCGGACATGAGGGCATCTATGAGAATCGGGAATGCTGATCTCTCCCCGAGTCCAATTAGGGCGCCACCAGCAATCGCCCGAAAAGCAGGCACAGAATCTTTTGCGGCCTCAAGCAACAGGACAGTTTCTGCTTCACCTGCAATGTGTATGAGGAGATAAATTGCCGCGAAACGAATCTGCGGGTTGATCGAATCGAGTCTCATCTTGATTGCGGCAACGACCTTCTGGTCGGGGCCAATGGCGATGAGGTAGTGGAGGCGCGAAAACGACGTGTTTAAATCCGAAATATCGAAAGAATCCAGGATTTCTGCTGGATTAATATCATCACTATAGAGCGGCGGACTGACGGAAAGGAGTCCGCTGCCTACTAGAAAAAGCACAAATAGAATCCCAGCGGACGCAATCCTTGCTTTTATATACATCATGACCTCGCCGCTGGTATCAGCATCCGGGCGTTAAGGAATTCAGAAACATGTAGGTATAAGTGTAAGTATAGGAAGGATAAACACCCTTTTCACCCAAGTCCAACAGCCGATGACTGCTGTTGCATCGCTCGGCAACTGTGCAACACCTCCCCGAATCCGGCCGCTGTGGAGCCAGGGGCACTGAGTCCAGCCCCCTTACTTGCAACCATCGACCCCCCACCCGCCATCAGGCACACAGAATCCCTGCCGCGCTGGCCTGAGCGCAGCATCTGGGATGCAACCGGAGGTAATTGGCATTTCGGGCAAAGATTGCGACGTGATGAGCATCGCTTGAGAAACGCCTTGCGAAAGACGCTCTATTCCCTGGACCGACGCCAATAACAATGCACAGTGGTTTCGTCATGATATGGCCTTTATAGTCCTTCTCCAGAATTCATTCTGACCAATCAGAGACTTGCTAATCCATACCCCAGAACCACGCACAGACCTAATTGGTGGAAATGACGGTAAATCGAAGCGTGCAAGTTAAATAGGTCGACTAATCATTGTTATTGAAGGGAAATAGCCCATGAATGGTGCGGAATCACTTGTGCGTAGCCTGTTGGCAAGCAATGTTGACGTGTGTTTTACCAACCCGGGGACATCAGAGATGCACTTTTGTGCAGCCCTGGATCAGGTGGATGGCATG
>Ga0209661_1001894_pt1 | contig 10281 bp, 8 predicted proteins | sample SaaInlV_120m_DNA_2_FD_184660 | JGI IMG/M metagenome (GOLD analysis project Ga0209661, IMG submission 184660) | Marine microbial communities from expanding oxygen minimum zones in the Saanich Inlet - SI072_LV_120m_DNA (SPAdes) (version 2) | ecosystem: Environmental > Aquatic > Marine > Intertidal... | reverse complement strand
GATCCTCACCCCGCTCGGCCGAAACGATCAGCTGATCTGCCAAATGCATCAGCCGGTCACAGGCAGCGTTGACCTCATCTTCATGGGTTTTATAATTTAGCCCCATGGCCAGCCCAAGCGTACTGGCATCACGCGCCACCGACTGCCATGTCCGCAGCGGCAGGTTCAACAGAACGCAAATCGCCTGACCGGAAAAGGGCAGTGCAAAATCGCGCTGAAATTCGCATTCCCTGCGGGTTTTAAGCCCATCGCAAAGCCTTTGGGCAATGGCGTCAAAAGCGGGCACAAGCGACAGGATAAAGCCCTCATCCAGCGCCGCGAGTGCCACCTGCCGCAGCTGCTTATGCCCCGCGCCCTCTTGCGATATCACACTGCGCTGCCAAAACGCGGCAAAACTGCCCTGCGCGTTTTGACTTTGCGGCCAAGCATAGCTGCCCTGCCGCAACCGGCGATCGCGCAAAAGCCGGCCCACATGATCATAGGACAGCACCGCAAGCCCCAAAGGCGTTCGCGCGCACCAATGCTGCTCGCGCGCCGCAAACACCGCCCCCGATTTTGTCGAAAACCCCGGCGCGCTTAACGCGAGAAACGGCAGGTTGGCCGCAGTCCCTTGATCGTTATCCTTTACCATACTCCTCCGCAAAGATGTGCGCCTTATGCACCCTAGTGCCGAGGCTAAAACCCTGTCTATAGGGTTTTTCCACTCTTCTGTGTCGTTTTGGAAATACGACTTTTAATCTATAAAGAATTTTACATTAATAAACAAAATCTCAGGGCATATCACTGTCGGCCACAGTGACACTAAAATTTAACCAAAACTGGCCAAAAATATACCGCCAAACTTAAGCTTAGCCCTAGCAATAATGTTATCCCTAAAGCCAATAACCAAACGGCGCGCACTCTTTAAAATATATTTTTTCTTTGCAAAATACTCCCATAACGTGCAACGGCATTCCATCACCCGCTTTGAACCCAGCGCTTTGCGAAAAAATCATTACAGGCCGTGCTATGTCGATCACAGACACCAAAACCCAGTATAAAACCCCCACCAATTTTAAATCCCGCAGCAATCTGCACGCGAAATATGCAAGCCAGAACTGGCAATTATGGCTGGCCCAGCGCATCGATATTCCAGATCACAGTGATGTGGTTGATATCGGATGCGGCACCGGCGGGTTTTGGCGTGCGGCAGTTGATACCTATCCCGAAAGCCTATCGCTCACCCTGCTCGACAGCGCTGAGGCCATACCGGATGAGGCGGTCAAAACCGTCACCTCGGCCGGGCATTACCGCGCGGTGCGCGGCGTGCTAGCCAATGCCATGCAGCTGCCTTTTGAGGGCGGTCGCTTTGATGCGCTATGCATATGCTCTATCACCTGCCGGATCCGGCGCAGGCCCTGGGTGAAATGTGCTGAGTGCTGCGCCCCGGCGGATGCATCGCCATCACCACAAGCGGGCGGGACAACCTGCGCGCTTTGCATGCACTATCAGCGCAGGTCTTTGGCGGCGCAGGGGTGGATCCGGCCGCCGCAACCTTTGGACCCGCAGATGCCGAAGCGCTTTTGGCGGATGGGTTCAAAGACATTAAAACAGAAGTTTTGCGCGACCCCTATGCGGTGACAGATCACCGCGATGTGCTGAATTACCTGCGCTCTTTTCCGCCCGCAAGTGACGCCAGCGCGGGTCAGCTTGAGCAGTTGGAAGCGCTGATCATAGATAAAATGAACGCCGCAGGCGGAGTATTTCACCTGCGCACCCAAGCGGCGCTGATCACCGCTCGCGCATAGCTCAGAGGGGCGCGTTTTGCCGCCGCCGCGTTACAGCCGCCATACCGACGCGATACCGACATCGTTTTTGGCAGCTTTTGGGTGCCAACGACATGGCAAAGCGGCCTCTGCTGCGGCCGCAAGGCTGTAGTGTTAGGCAAATTTCACATGGTAGAATCGGAAAAGATTATGCTAGGTTTTGTGGTATGGTCACACTCAGCCCCAATATGGCGCAAAGTACGGGCAAAATCTGCCAACTTGATGACGCCGCGATAAACCGCATCGCTGCCGGCGAGGTGGTCGAACGCCCAGCCTCTGCCATCAAAGAACTTGTGGAAAATGCCCTAGACGCCGGCGCAACAGACATCACCATAGACACCGCCGCCGCCGGCAAAACTCTGATCCGCGTGACCGACAATGGATGGGGTATTTCCGCGGCCGATTTGCCACTTTCTTTGGCCCGCCATGCCACGTCCAAAATTGACGGATCGGACCTTTTGAATATCCACAGCTTCGGCTTTCGCGGCGAGGCGCTGCCTTCATTGGGTGCTGTTGGCCGGTTGACTTTAACAAGCAAAACCAAAGGACAAGACGCCGCTCAGATCACCTGCGCTGGCAGTGTTATCTCAGAGGTCAAACCAGCGGCCTTAAACCAAGGCACCTTGGTTGAGCTCCGCGATTTATTTTATGCCACCCCCGCCCGATTAAAATTTCTACGCAGTGATCGCGCCGAAGCTCAAGCCATTAACGAGATCGTAAAGCGCCTTGCAATGGCACAGCCGGCGGTCGGTTTCTGGCTGCGTGATGTCACAGCAGACGCGCCTCGCACCATATTTCGTGTCGCCCGCCAAAGCGGCGATATGTTTGACGCGTTACAAGGCCGCCTATCACAAGTTTTTGGGCGCGATTTTGTGGCCAATGCCCTGCCCATAGAAGCAGAAAGGGATTGGCTAAGGCTGTCCGGCTTTGCTGCCCTGCCCACATTTTCGCGCGGCGCGGCCGTGATGCAGCATCTTTTTGTCAACGGCCGTCCGGTGCGCGACAAACTGCTATACGGGGCGCTGCGCGGTGCCTATTCGGATTTTTTGTCACGTGACCGCCATCCGGCTGCTGTGCTTTTCATCGATTGTGACCCACATTTGGTGGATGTAAACGTGCATCCCGCCAAGACCGAGGTTCGCTTTCGCGACCCTGGAACGGCGCGTGGATTAATCGTCTCAGCCCTGCGGCATGCTTTGGCCGAAGCTGGGCATCGCGCATCTAGTACAGTTGCCGGGGCCGCTTTGGGGGCAATGCGACCCGAAACAGATAAAAGGCCAATATATCAAATGGACCGGCCCAGCGCACGGTCCCTTTCCAATAGCTTTCAAGCCCAAGCGCCACAATTTGCCGAAACGGCTGCAATCTTTGCGCGCATTGATGAGGACAAAGCATCAACCCCTGACGCAAAGGACCATTCCCAAACCTACCCGGCAGAAAACGATTTTCCTTTGGGGGCTGCGCGGGGGCAGGTGCATGAAAATTACATCATTTCCCAAACCAAAGACGGTCTAGTGATCGTCGATCAACATGCAGCGCACGAGCGGCTGGTTTATGAAAAACTCAAACAGCAAATGGCCGTAAACGGCGTTGCGGCGCAGGCTTTGCTCATCCCGGAAATTATTGAACTTTCACAGGCCGATTGTGCACGGTTAATCGATTTTGCAGAGGCTTTGAAACCATTCGGGCTGACGCTAGAGGCCTTTGGCAGCGGCGCCATAGCGGTTCGTGAAACGCCGGCCGTTTTGGGCGCTATCGATGTTAAGGGGCTGGTCTTAGATATTCTTGATGAATTGTCGGATACAGGCGCCTCACAAGTGCTGAGCGATAAAGTAGAAGCTGTTCTCAGCCGCGTGGCCTGCCACGGATCAGTACGCTCGGGCCGCCGGATGCGCGCAGAAGAAATGAACGCTCTGCTCCGCGAAATGGAAGCCACACCGCATTCAGGGCAGTGCAACCATGGCCGGCCAACTTATATTGAGTTAAAACTTGCCGATATCGAACGGCTTTTCGGGCGCACATGACCATGGATATCGACCTTAGCAATTCTTTGATACAACTGGCCTTGATTACCGCTGGTATTTTTATTGTTCTGCTGCTTTTTATGGTGCGCGCCGCTACAAAATCGGCCAAAGTTATCGCGCCCCTGGTACATCATATCTCGGATCTTGGCCAACGTGTACAGGCACTTGGGGATGGGCAGGAACGCTTGGCCGGCGGACTTCACCATGTCTCAGAAGCCCAAGCCCAAGCACAGGCCAATATGCTAAAGCTTATGGAGCAAAGATTGGCTATGGTCCAACAGCAGATGAACGAGAACCTTCACGGGACGGCGCGGCGCACGGCCCAGTCGCTTGGCGATCTTCAACAGCGTCTGGAAACCATCGATAAAGCACAGGAAAACATCACAAAGCTATCCGGTGATGTCCTGAGCCTACAAGATATTTTGTCGAACAAACAAACCCGCGGTGCTTTTGGTGAAATTCAACTTAATGACATCGTCTTAAATGCGCTGCCCAGTGATAGCTACACATTGCAAGCCACGCTTTCCAACGGCCGTCGTGCGGACTGTTTGATCCACTTACCAAATCCTCCGGGCCCTATTGTCATCGATAGTAAATTCCCCCTTGAAGGCTATGAAGCGCTGCGCAGTGCATCCACCGACTGGGAGGTAAGCGAAGCAAGAAAGGCCCTGCGCACATCTGTTAAAAAACATATAAAAGATATTTCCGAAAAATACATTCTAGAAGGTGAAACGGCTGATGGGGCGTTGATGTTTTTACCTTCAGAAGCCGTCTATGCCGAACTGCATGCCAATTTTTCCGATATTGTTCAGGAAGGCTTTTCCGCAAGAGTGTGGATCGTTTCGCCGACAACCTGCATGGCCACGTTAAATACAATGCGGGCCATATTAAAAGATGCCCGCATGCGCGAGCAAACCGGCGCAATTCGCCGTGAATTGGGGCTTCTTTATCAGGATGTTGATCGCTTGGGCACCCGGGTGGAGAATCTTGATCGGCATTTCGGGCAAGCGGCAAAAGATCTGTCAGAAATAAAAATCAGTGCGGACAAAGCAGGACGAAGGGCCAGGCGGCTGGACAATTTTGATTTTGAAGAATTGGCCACCACCAGTGATCCCGCGCCAATCCCCCTTAAAGAGCCATAGCGCTGATCGATTATAAAATTTTGTACAAAAGGTGATCTATCAGCCTGAACTTTAACCAGCCTATACCTGCAATAGCGGCCTTTACGGGAAAAAATTTCCGATCTGCGTCCTCAAATCAAGAATTTTTGTCCTCATTGGGTTTTGCAAAAGATTTTCATCTTGTATGAGATTATCTCAAGGTTTATGCCAGCCCATCCAGTGTAGATGGCTGAAGTCACTATTTTGAAAAACGAACTATCATGTCAAAATCCAAATCTTGTTCGACATACCAGACATTGTCAGGAGACCAAAAATGTCATTTCTGAAAACCATTGTTGCCAGTGCTGTCGCCTTCACAGCTTCGCTCGCAACATTTTCCGTAATAGCCCAAGCACAAGAAGTGACGCTAAGGTTTCAACATTTTGTTTCACCACAATCGGCAAACCCAAAATATTTTATCGAACCATGGGCGCGCAAGGTTGAAAAAGATAGCAACGGCCGGATTAAAGTGGAAATCTATCCGTTTATGCAATTGGGCGGAGCGGCCAAAAACCAATATGATTTGGTGCGCGATGGGGTGCTTGATGGCGGATGGGTCATCCCGGGTTATCAACCGGGCCGCTTTCCCGAAGCCGAAGCCATGGAACTGCCATTTATGGTCACAAAATCGGCAGAAGCGGCCAGCCGAGCGGCTTGGGTTTTTACCCAAAAACACCTTGCTGATAATTTTGCAGATGTCCACCTGATTGCAGCTCATATGCACGGGCCAGGGATTGTGCATAAAAAAGGGCCCTCAATTTCAGCTGTTGCCGATTTCACCGGGCTTAAACTGCGCGGCCCGTCCCGCCCGGCGACATTGCTATTGGAAAAGCTTGGCGCTTATCCGCTTGGCATGCCAGTGCCCGCTTTCCCTGAAGCTCTGTCAAAGGGTGTTGTTGATGGCGGCGTGATCACTTGGGAAATGGCGCCCTCGCTTAAATTGAATGACCTGACCAATAGCCATACTGATGTCGCTGGTAACAAATCGCTCTATAATCTTTATTTCATCTGGGCAATGAACCGCGATAGCTATGCCGCGTTGCCCGATGATCTACGCGCTGTTATCGATGCCAACTCTGGTGCCGAAACATCGGCTTGGGCCGGCCGTGCACATGATATTGGCGACACCGAAGGCCGCGAGCTAATGGCCGCCTCGGGAAATCAGATTGCGACATTAGGCCAAACTGAAACAGATGAGATCAAGGCCCTAGGCGAAGCTGTCATCCAAGAATGGATCGCTGATGCCAATGCCAAAGGTCTAGATGGTCAGCTCTTGGTCGATGACGCAAGAAGCGCCGTGGCAGGTACTTTGAATTAACTTCAGTGGGGGTGCCCAGCGGCCAATGTGCAGCTGGGCAAAATCTCTTTGAGCCTACCGCTTGTTTAAAACATCAATGTTTCACTAAAGTGGCATAATCATTTCTCTTCACCTTGACAGCACAAGCGCTTATAGGCTCTCTGATAAGAGTTGCAGTTTGCAGGACGAAATGAATGGCCCATATAATTGTTGTTGGCAATGAAAAAGGCGGCGCTGGGAAATCCACCGTTGCCATGCATGTGGCAACCGCATTGGCCCGCATGGACTTTCGCGTTGGCGTATTGGATTTGGACCTGAGGCAACGGTCTTTGGCGCGCTATTGTCTCAACCGCAGCATCCATATTGCCCAGGACGGGCTCGCGTTGCCCAGCCCGACAAGTTACGATTTACCGGATATTGACAAAGCCAATGTTCCCGAAGACGAAAACATATTTGACCATAGACTTTCTGCTGCGATTGCCCGAATGGAACCGCAAAGTGACTTTATCCTCATCGACTGCCCGGGATCGCATACGCGCTTAAGTCAGGTTGCACATTCACTGGCCGATACTCTGATCACTCCGCTCAATGACAGTTTTGTAGATTTTGACCTGCTGGCGCATATCGGCAGCGATGGCGAAACCATCGCAGGCCCTTCTGTATATTCCGAAATGGTCTGGAACGCGCGTCAACTGCGCGCCCAGGCCGATCTGTCGCCGATTGATTGGGTGGTTTTGCGCAACCGTGTTGGCGCACAGCAGATGGTGAATAAACAAAAAATGGAGCGGGCTTTAGAAAAGCTGTCCAATCGCATCGGGTTTAGAATTGCGCCGGGCTTCAATGAACGCGTTGTGTTTCGCGAACTTTTTCCCCGAGGCCTTACCTTGCTTGATCTCAAAGATGTGGGTGTCAAACAACTCAACATTTCAAATATAGCCGCGCGTCAGGAATTACGCGATCTGATCAAGACTGTGAACCTGCCGGGTGTAACGATCAATTTTTGACCGCTATCGGATCAAAGCAGATTGGCCTATTTGCGCTGCCTTGACCAAACCAAGCGCACATCTTAAAGCTGAAGTGTGATTTGAATTAATAAAGGTAGAAATGTGACCAAGTTTGGGAAACTCTTCACATCCAGTCATTAAAAAGAACGGCTGGCAAGTCTAAATAGATTGTGCCCTAGCTATTTTTCCTTCCCAAAACAGACATGTTTCTAGACGTTGATAATCATTTACTTTTTAACATCACACCCTCTACCGAGGCGATAAAATGTGGGTTCTCGTAGTTTGGTTTTCCATACTCTAAAGGCCTAAGCGTATCAAAATGAACCACTGCGCCACCAGCTGCATTTAAAATGGCATGGCCCGCAGCTGTATCCCACTCCATGGTTCTGCCCAGTCTTGGATAAAAATCGGCTTCCCCAGTGGCGAGCAGGCAGAACTTTAAAGATGATCCTGCACTGGTTGATTTTGCCACTGAATATTTGGATATATAGGTGTCGGTATTTTGATCACGATGCGACTTTGATGCCACGACAATCAACGCTTCATTGTTCGGGATTTTAACCGAAATTGGCAAATTTTTCCCCTTCGTTTTTTCTTCAAACGGCGCTTTTTCCTCTAACGGCTGTCCTGTGGCATCGGTATAAAAAAGCCGACCTATGGCAGGGGCATATACTATTCCACGGGTTGGAACACCATCTTCAATTAAAGCAATGTTCACTGTAAACTCGGCGGTTTTTTTGATGAACTCCTTGGTTCCATCCAAGGGATCGACGATCAAAAATGTCTTGTGTTGCTGCACGTGCGAGCTTGCCTGCTCTTCGGTCACAACAGGAAGGTCTGGAAACGCCAGCTTCAGACCGGAAAAAATAATCTGATCTGCTGCTTTGTCAGCCAAAGTGACTGGGCTATTGTCAGCCTTTGTTTCAAATGAAAGGTGATCTGCTTTATAAATATCCATGATTGCTTTGCCTGATCTCAAGGCAAGGCCACGCATAACGTGCGTTAATTTTTTATAATCCAATGTAAGTAACTTTCTGTGATTTTTGCCACTACTGGACTTTTCTGTTCTAAAATATGCTATCATTGCGCATTTATTTTTGCTTATGCTATTTAATTTACGTTTTAGCAAGTTTTTCTGGGTCATATTTCCAGTCGGTTTTAAGGTGCTTTCAATGTTTAGAACTTATAAATCCCAAAGCTCAGCTGGTTTTGCATTGAATATTTCATTGCAGATTTTTCATGCCACCGTACGCAGCATCAGACAAAAGCATAGCTCCCCAATAATTGGTTTGCTTTCAGAAATGTTACAAGCTGTCATGTTTGTTGCCGCCTTTTGGCTTTTTTTTCAAATTCTTGGAATTAAGAGTGCGGCAATCCGCGGCGATTTTGTGATTTATATCATGAGCGGTATTTTCCTTTTTATGACCCACCTCTGCAATGATGCAGCGCGCGCCTATGAACACAGCCATTGCGATCAGTTCCGCAGCTCTGGGTTCTCTTTATTTGCAAACTTTATCAATGTTTGTCATTCTCTTAGCCTACTATGTGGTGTTTTCACCCTTTGTGATTGATGATCCAGTGGGTGCATTTTAATGTTCCTGCTGGCCTGGTTCACGGGATGTGCAGTTGGGCTTTTGATGTTTGCCATCAAGCCTTGGGCACCAAGTTTTACAACCGTTCTGAGAACCCTATATCAAAGGGCAAATATGATAGCCTCGGGCAAAATGTTTGTAGCGAATTCATTGCCTAGTTTTATGTTGGCGATGTTCGATTGGAACCCTTTATTTCACACAATCGATCAAGGGCGTGGATTTGCATTTATCAATTACAACCCGCATAACAGCTCGATTATTTATCCAATTAATGTCGGAATTGCTCTTATGACTTTGGGTCTTATTGGCGAATACTACACCCGCAAAAGGGCATCTTCGAGCTAGAGCGCGAAGAACTAGCCTAAAACTTGCCAAGATCACTGGTATTTTTGTTAAATTTTATGCCTCAAAAGTCTGGCAAAGGTTGCAGGCACCCAACAGCCTGACTATATACACCCAACGCAGATCATGCGCGTGAACTAAATTGCTGATTTTGCGACACAAGCGCCAAAAAGGGTTTGTGTCGCGTGTTATTGCCTGAACTTAAGAGGGATCGAAAATATGGCCAAAGTTATCGGTATTGACCTTGGAACCACAAACAGTTGTATCGCGATCATGGACGGATCGCAGCCCCGTGTTATTGAAAATTCTGAAGGCGCGCGAACAACGCCGTCAATTGTTGCCTTTACAGATGATGAGCGCCTTGTTGGCCAGCCAGCAAAACGGCAGGCCGTAACAAACCCGGACAATACTATTTTTGGTGTGAAACGATTGATTGGCCGTCGTGATGACGACGCTGATCTCGCCAAGGATAAGAAAAACCTTCCCTTTACAGTTGTCGATGGCGGAAACGGGGATGCATGGGTTGAAGCCAGAGGCGAAAAATACAGCCCAAGTCAGATTTCAGCTTTCATATTGCAAAAAATGAAAGAAACCGCTGAAAGCTATCTCGGCGAAGAAGTCACCCAAGCGGTGATTACCGTTCCGGCGTATTTCAACGACGCTCAACGTCAGGCAACGAAAGACTCGGGTAAGATTGCCGGGCTTGAAGTGTTGCGTATTATCAATGAACCAACCGCAGCCGCGCTTGCTTATGGTTTGGATAAAAAAGAAACAAAAACCATCGCGGTTTATGATCTTGGTGGCGGTACTTTTGATGTGACCATCCTTGAAATCGATGATGGTCTGTTCGAAGTCAAATCCACCAATGGGGACACCTTTCTGGGCGGTGAAGATTTTGACATGCGTATTGTCAACTACCTCGCCGAAGAGTTTAAAAAAGAAAATGGCGTTGACCTGAAAAAAGACAAGATGGCTTTGCAGCGGCTTAAAGAAGCTGCGGAAAAAGCCAAAATTGAACTGTCTTCATCCAATCAAACAGAAATCAACCAACCCTTTA
>Ga0209661_1001886_pt1 | contig 10318 bp, 7 predicted proteins | sample SaaInlV_120m_DNA_2_FD_184660 | JGI IMG/M metagenome (GOLD analysis project Ga0209661, IMG submission 184660) | Marine microbial communities from expanding oxygen minimum zones in the Saanich Inlet - SI072_LV_120m_DNA (SPAdes) (version 2) | ecosystem: Environmental > Aquatic > Marine > Intertidal... | reverse complement strand
GGCCTTCTTCTTAGGAGCGGCCTTCTTGGCTGCGGCTTTCTTCTTAGGAGCGGCCTTCTTGGCTGCGGCTTTCTTCTTGGGCGCGGCCTTCTTGGCTGCAGCTTTCTTCTTGGGCGCGGCCTTCTTAGCTGCAGCTTTCTTCTTAGGAGCGGCCTTCTTGGCTGCGGCTTTCTTCTTAGGCGCGGCCTTCTTAGCTGCGGCTTTCTTCTTAGGCGCGGCCTTCTTGGCTGCGGCTTTCTTCTTAGGCGCGGCTTTCTTGCGCGCCGGAGCCTTCTTAGTAGCCGGGCGCTTCTTCGCGCCTGCCGCTTTCTTCGCGGCCGGTTTCTTGGCCGCCGGTTTCTTCTTGGCCGGAGCCTTCTTCTTTTTGGTCGCCATGAGGGATTCCTCCAGAACGATGTTGTGCGGGGTCGAACGTGCGTTGACGATAGAACCCTATGTACACGCTTCTGCGTTCGGTACGCAATAGGCGCGGCCGCGCAGAATGTACCGTATGTCGGGCAGGGACTTTAGCGGTCACACCGTATGTAGTATTCGTGTCGCGTCGGTCGCGCGCTTCGACTATCGTTTGCTGCCTGAAGGGACTGCCTCGAACGCGTCGTGCGCCGACGACCCATTGACTTGGACTTGATCCGACTCTCTACCGCGGATTTCCTGCGAGAGCTCCGTCGACGCGGGGCGCGTCGCCTTCGTGATGTGAGGTTCCGAAGGAATCGGAATACCATCTGGTCGTTGACCCAAAATGGTAGAGTTCTCAACGTTCATGAAGCGTTCCAGCACGCCTCTCCCGACCTTCTTGATGCGTTCGCAACGATCGCGCTGGAGGGTGGCCTGTCGACCCCAGATGCGGAAAGAGCGTCCGTCTTTGTTAGTGACTGGCCGCAGCTTAAAGCGGCCATCCAGGCGTTACGCACAGAGCATGATGAGCGGCGACGGTCGATTGATGATCGTGGTGCTTCTGACGCGACCCACTGCTGCGCGACCCCCGAACAACGCAAATATCTTCGACGCCTCTATGTGTACTTCAATCGCACTCGTTTTGGCGGCGCGCTGCCAGGCGATGTGCCGGTGCGCCTGAGTAGTCGAATGAAATCCGCGCTCGGACACATGCTGCCTGGCGAGAGTGGCGGCGTTCGGTACGTCGTCGAGGTCGCTCTGAATGTGGACTTGCTGCTCGACGGAAATGGAGCTGAAAGGGTCGACACTCTGCTACACGAGATGGCACATGCAGCGGACTACTTGGAGTCGGGCAACCGAGGACACGGACGGTCGTGGAGAGAGTGGGCGATGCGCGTTGGCTGCGCACCAGAACTCGTCTATGAACGACCGGTTCGCCGCAGAGCGCGTCGCGGGGACACCGTTACTCGGGTGCCCCCGCTTCCGCATGCGGTTCGGCAGGTCGCCTGATCGCGCCTACGGCGACAGCCAGCCGAAGGCTCCGGCCGTGAGGAGGGGGTAGAAGAGTCCGTCAAACATCGATCTGGCCGGCGTCACCCAGTTTTGTTGGAACCAGAGCGAGCGTTGAGGTAACGACATCGCATAACAGCAGAAGGCGACCGTACCAGTGATGCGGAAGACTCGGAGATAGTCCGCACCTGGCCCAAGCATTCTGCTACCGAGGTAGGCCGCGATAACCGAGACGATGACGCCGTAAACGAACCATTGAATCAACTGCCCCGTCATGTTTGACCAAGCATCCGCCGGAAAAACTGTGACGGTAGCGATGGGGCCTTTTTCAACCTTTGCCAGGAAGGCTTCGGACCGCATCACCTCGGTGCCGCCGGCAAAGGGGAAGAGGTAGTCACCCGGAGTCAGGCCGAACGGGCGAAGCGCGTCCATGACACCGTCTTCGTCGGGCACCTTTTGGAAGCCGTTCGCATGGTACTTGGGGACTATGTGAATGACTGAGCTGCCGACGAACACAAGAACTGCGGCAAGGAGAATCGGGGCCCAAAGGGAGAGGATCGAGACCGTTTAGCCTCCTGCGGGGACGGAAGGGGAGTCGCGGATCCACGCTAGAGTCGACTGCCGCGATCGCCTGCTCCTCACCAGCCGCGTCTACCAGCCGGACGAGTGCCGTAACCATCGGCTGTTCGTTCTCATCGTCGAGAACGCTACCCACGAAGGTCTGGGCTGCGAGAAGGCCCCCGAGGGTTGCGACTCCCCGCGTGGGTGTGACTCCTCTGCCTTCGTCATCCCTCCTCCAGCTAGCGTGCCGCCTTCACAGCCTCCACGACAGCATCCACCGTGACGCCGAACTTCTCGTAGAGGACTTCCGCCGGAGCAGAAGCGCCGAAGTGGTCGATGCCGACCGAGTGCCCGGCATCTCCTGTCCAGCGACTCCACCCGAACGTGCTCGCCGCTTCAATGGATACGCGGTTCTTTATCGAAGATGGCAACACGGAGTCGCGGTACTCCGAGTCCTGCTGTTGGAAGAGGTGCCAACTCGGGAAGCTGACGACTCTTGTGGGGATGCCCTCCGCCTCGAGTCGGTCTCTAGCTGAAACGGCGAGCTCAAGCTCAGAACCGCTCGCCATCACGATGGCTACCGGCGTGCCGTTTGATGCATCTTGAAAAACGTAGGCGCCGCGTCGTAGTCCCTCAGCCGAGGCGACTTGAGACCGATCGTACACTGCGACTTTCTGTCGACTCAAGGCCAGCCAGCTCGGACCGTCCGTGCGCTCCACAGCGACACGCCACGCGACTTCGGTTTCGGCCGCATCACCCGGACGCAAGTCACAGACGTTCGGGATCGCTCGGAGGGCAGGGAGTTGCTCGACGGGTTGGTGCGTGGGTCCGTCCTCTCCAAGACCGATCGAATCGTGACTGAACACGTAAACGACCGGCAGTCCCATGAGGCCCGCGAGCCGGATGGCGGGACGCATGTAGTCCGAAAAGATCAAGAACGTGCCCGCATACGGCCTGACTCCACCGTGCAGGACCATGCCGTTCATGATCGATCCCATGGCGTGTTCGCGGACACCGTAGTGGACGACACGGCCACCGGGCGTTTCCGGCAGGAGGCTCTCCGCTCCGGCAATGTCCGTCTTGTTGGATCCGCCCAAGTCGGCGGAGCCACCGATCAGGTTGGGAAGACCGGCGGCGACTCCCTGGATGACCTTGCCCGACCAGCCGCGCGTGGCGTCGCCCTTCTCCACGTTGGAAAGGTCAGGGACTTCATCGTCCCACCCGGTGGGTAGTTCGCCTGCGATTGCGCCGAGGTATTCGGCAGCCAATGCGGGGAACTCAGCAGCGTATGCGCTAAAGCGCGCGTTCCAGGTATCCTGAATACGCTCACCCTTGTCGACGCAGGTGCGCCAATGTGCCTTCGCGCCGTCGTCCACATGGAAGGGCTCGAGGGACGGGTAGCCGAGATTCTCCTTCGTAGCTTTGACTTCGTCTTCGCCGAGCGCTGCTCCGTGAGATGCTGACGTGCCGGCCTTGCCTGGGCTTCCGTATGCGATGACAGTCCGCAATACGACTAGCGAAGGACGCTCGGTTTCGTTCTTGGCTTCGGTGATCGCCAAGTCGATGGCTTCGAGATCGTTGCCGTCGTGTACGTGCACCACATGCCAGCCGTAGCTCTCAAAGCGCTTCGCGTGGTCCGTCGACATCGAAAGATCGGTGCCACCCTCGATGGTGATCTTATTGTCGTCCCAGATCCACATGAGTTTGCCGAGCTTCTGATGACCGGCGATCGCGGCTGCTTCGTGCGATACACCTTCCATCACGTCGCCATCGGAGCAGAGCGCGTAGGTGAAGTGGTCGACGATCTCGTGTCCGGGGCGGTTGAAGCGCGTCGCGAGCCAGCGTTCCGTGAGTGCCATCCCCACCGAGTTCGCGACACCCTGACCGAGCGGACCGGTTGTTGTTTCGACGCCCGGTACGTGCCCGTATTCCGGATGGCCGGCTGTGGGTGATCCCCACTGCCGGAAGTTCTCGATGTCCTGCGCGCTCAGTTCGTAGCCGCTCAAATGCAGCAACGAATAGATGAGCATGGAGGCATGACCTACCGAGAGCACGAACCGGTCGCGATCGATCCAGTCTGGGTCGGTCGGGTTGTGACGGAGGTGTCGGTGGAAGAGCACATACCCGACCGGCGCAAGCGCCATCGGAGTCCCGGGGTGGCCCGAGTTGGCTTTCTGGACCGCGTCCATGGAAAGGACGCGGACTGCATCGATGGCTAACTGTTCGACGTCACTCATCCGACGACGAAGTTGACGAGACGGCCCGGTACATGAATCACGCGACGTTCCTCCACACCTTCTAAATGACGCGCGACGTTCTCGTCGGCGCGGGCTGCGGCGATCACTTCTGCTTCTGCGGTATCTGGTGCCACCCCGATCGTCCCACGCAGCTTCCCGTTTACCTGGACCGCGACCTTCACGGTGCTTTCCACCGTCTTGGCCTCATCATACGACGGCCAGTGCTTGCCGTCGAAGATGCTTCCTTCGTGTCCGTAGTGCTCCCAGATCTCTTCGGCCATATGCGGGGCGAATGGGGCGATCATTCGGATCAACGGTTCGACTTCTGAGCGGCTCGCCTGGCGGCCCCCGGAGCGAATGGTGTTCAGGCACTCCATCATGGCAGCGACCGACGTGTTGAACCCGAGCTTAGGCATCTGCTCGGTCGTCTGCTTGATGGTCTGATGGACCTTACGCTCCACATCGACGTCTGCGGGCGCGTCTCCTGCAGACATGGCCGTATCGAAAAGACGATGCAGGAACCCGTATGGGCCCTGAATGCCCTCGGCGCGGTAGTCGCCACCCTCTTCGTACGGCCCCAAGAACATGAGATATGTGCGGAACGTGTCCGCGCCGTATTCGTCGATGATGGGGTCGGGGACAATCACATTGCCCTTCGACTTCGACATCTTCGCACCTTCGGCGATGATCAGCCCGTGCGCCCGGAACCGCGTAAACGGTTCCTCGAAGTCGATGTGGCCCAGGTCCTTCAGCACCATGCTCAGGAAGCGAGAGTACATGAGATGCAGGACCGCATGCTCGTTGCCACCGATGTACACGTCGACCGGCAACCACTTGCTAGTGACGACTGAATCGAACGGCTTGTCGTCGAAGTCGGTCGACGGATAACGTAGGTAGTACCAACCCGAGTCCAGAAACGTGTCTGACACGTCGGTCTCGCGTCGAGCGTCGGCTCCGCACTCTGGGCAGGTGGTCTGATACCACTCTTCCACCCGAGCGAGGGGGCTGATGCCGGAATCGTCCGGCTTGAAGTCCTCAACGCGAGGTAGAATGACCGGTAGGTCCGTCTCGGGCACGGGCACGAAGCCACATTCATCGCAGTGGATGATCGGGATTGGCGGGCCCCAGTATCGTTGCCTTGAGATACACCAGTCGTGTAGGCGGAAGTTGACCTTGCCTTCGCCCCAACCGTTCCCTGCGGCCCAGTCTGTGACAATGCCGACAGACTCGCTCACGTCGGTGCCGTCGAACTGGCCAGAATGCACCAAGGTGCCCGGCCCAGCGTAGGCCTCTTCGAGCGGCGTGTCCGCGCTGTCGTCCGGACCGGCCACGACCCGTAAGATCGGCAGGTCGAACTGGGTCGCGAAGTCGAAGTCGCGCTCGTCGTGTCCTGGTACGGCCATGATGGCGCCGGTGCCGTACTCCATCAGCACATAGTCGGCGATCCAGATCGGAATCGCCTCGCCGGTGGCAGGGTTGTGGCAGTGGCCGCCCGTGAACACACCGGTCTTCGTCTTATCATTCTTCTGACGTGCGACCAGGTCGGTGCGTTTGGCTTCCTCACGGTATGCGAAGACGGGCGGACGGTGCCCGTCCTCTGTAATGGCGTCCACCATTGGGTGTTCCGGCGACAGCACGATGTACGTCGCACCGAAGACTGTGTCAGGTCGGGTCGTGTAGACCTCGACCTTCATGTCAGTCTCGTTGCCTTCGCCGTCGAGAACGGGGAAGTGCAGCTGAGCCCCTTCGCTCCGACCGATCCAGTTGCCCTGCGCTTTCCGCGTCGTGTCCGACCAGTCGATATCCGCCAGGTTGTCGAGCAGCCGCTGCGCGTAGTTGGTGATCTTAAAGAACCATTGGGCGATCCTGCGTTGCTCGACCGGGGTCCCGCATCGCTCGCACTCTCCTCCGATCACCTGCTCGTTGGCCAGCACGGTCATGCACGATGGGCACCAATTCACTGGCGCTTCTTTTCGCTCGGCCAGCCCTGCCTTGAAGAGCTGCAAGAAGAGCCACTGCGTCCACTTGTAGTAGGACGGGTCCGTGGTATCGACGGCGTGGTCCCAATCGAACATCCCGCCCGTACGCCGGAGTTGGCGCGTGAAGTTCTTCACGTTCGACGGGATTAGATCCATCGGGTGCGAGCCGATCTTCAGCGCGAAGTTCTCCGAGTGGATCCCAAACGCATCAAATCCGATCGGCTCGAAGACTTGGCGGCCCTGCATCCGCTGGAAACGCCCGTGCACGTCGGCGCCCGTGAACGCGTAGATGTTGCCCACGTGAAGTCCCTCAGCGGAGGGGTAGGGGAACATCATGAGGTTGTAGAACGGGTTTTCGGCGTTCTCGATCTCTTCGCGAGTGTACGAGTTGGTGCCACGCTCGTCCCACAGGCGCTGCCACTTCTCTTCGATGGCTGACGGGTCGTAGCCGACGCGTTCTTCGTTGGACATGACGGGACTTCTATTAGGGGGCCGGCGACTGCTGCCGGGTACCGGGAATGCATGGAAGAACCGCTAACCTACACGCCGGACAAGGGTCACCCAAGGGTGCCTGAGCCTTACGACTAGGGTGTCTGTTCGCCATTTCGGTAGGTGTGTGATCTGCTTGGGCTTACCCCCTCGAGGTTCCTAATGGAAGGCAGTCCCAGTTCATTCCTCGTCGCCCTTTGGGCCCCCAAGGCACCCGGGGCTGGACCCCGGGTACACTGCCTGCCGCTTTCACGCCGACACCTGCCCTAAATGTCCGATAAGAAAACCCAAAAGAAGATCTCCGGCGCGAGCCTGAAGGCCGCTTTCGAAGAGATTATTTGGCCCCGGAGAAAGCTGCTCTTAATCGGGCTTATGCTGATCATGTTCAACCGGATGGCGGGCCTCGTTCTACCGGCATCCACGCGATACTTGATTGACAACGTGATCGCGAACGCCGACCTCAGGATGCTTTACATCCTGCTGAGTGCTGTTGGTGGAGCGGTGATCGTGCAGGCCGCGACGTCGTATTCCCTGACCATGCTGCTCAGTGTGGAGGCCCAACACCTCATCGCCAGCCTCAGGTCTCAAGTTCAAAAGCACGTGCTCCAGCTTCCAGTACGCGTTTTCGACAACACGAAGTCTGGTGAACTCGTGTCGCGGATCATGGACGATGTCGAAGGAGTTCGGAATCTCGTCGGCACCGGGCTGGTACAGCTCGTGGGAGGCACGGTGACCGCGATTATCGCGTTCGTGTACCTGGTCGGCATCAGCCCGGTGATGACCGCTCTAGCCATCGTGCCGCTTGGTGCCTTCGCGGTTGTATCGACGCGTGCGTTCAAAACACTACGTCCGGCATTTCGTGAGCGCGGGAAGATCCGAGCGGAAGTAACAGGTCGACTCACTGAGGCCCTCGGCGGCATTCGGGTCATCAAGGGATTCCACGCCGTCGACAAGGAATCGGAGATTTTCCACGACGGGGTGATGCGGATTTTCGACAACGTGAAGACGACGCTCACGACGTCGAGCACCGTCACTAGTTTGGGTGCCTTCTTTATGGGAACCGCGAGCGTGCTCGTCATGGGCTATGGTGGTCGCCTCATCATTCTAGACCAGCTCACGATTGGTGAACTGTTCTCGTTCACGCTCTTCCTGGGTTTCCTGATCGCGCCTGTGATCCAGATGGCCAACATCGGGACCCAGATGACGGAGGCGTTTGCCGGGCTGGACCGGACCTCGGAACTTCTGAGCTGGCCTAAGGAGGATGATGACCCACGGCGCACGATCGAAATGCCACCGGTAAACGGACACGTGAAGTTCGAGGACGTGTATTTCCAGTACGACGAGGACAAGGCAGTCCTCAAGGGGATCAACTTCGAGGCCGACCCAGGCACCGTGATCGCGCTGGTCGGGAGTTCTGGGTCAGGAAAGTCCACGCTGGCTGGCCTCGCGGCCACGTTCTTGGAGCCTGATGAGGGCAGAGTGTTCGTGGACGGTATTGATCTTCGCGAGGTGAAGCTGGCGAGCTATAGAGACCAGCTGGGCCTCGTTCTGCAGGACGATTTCCTCTTCGACGGGACCATTCGCGACAATCTGCTGTTCGCCCGCCCCGGCGCTTCAGACGACGACGTCCGATCCGCCGCCGAGCAGGCTTACGTGACCGAGTTCACAGACCGATTCCCGGATGGGCTCGAGACGATTATCGGGGAACGAGGCGTGAAGTTGTCAGGTGGCCAGAGACAACGGGTGACCATTGCTCGGGCCATTCTCGCGAATCCACGGGTCCTGCTTCTCGATGAAGCGACGTCTTCACTGGATACGGAGAGTGAATCCCTCATTCAGAAGAGCCTCGCGGAGTTGATGAAGTCTCGTACCACGTTCGTGATCGCTCACAGGTTGTCGACGATCCAACGCGCGGATCTGATCCTCGTGATCGAGGACGGTGAGATCGTCGAGCGTGGGAAACACGACGAGCTGATCGCTAAGGAAGGCCGGTATCATCAGCTCTATACGGTCCAAGCGAGGATCTGACCCGGTCCGTCTAGCCTCCGTCTCGTGGCAGCAATTCGAACGGGTCATCCACGTCGTCGACGCCCGATCGAAGTTCTGAGAGGACCAAGGTCAGATTTCCGCCTCTCTCCGCGAGTAGCGCCGCGAAGTCCGGCAACCGATGGTAGTACCTGATTCTAGCAAGCAGTGTCGCGTTGTTAAGAGGTGTATTTCGAAAGCCGCTGAAGGTGACCGACTCGAAGGTCGGCGCGACCGATGCGTCGAAATGAGCGATCGACCGATCGAAGACGTCCTCTCGGGTCGAGATCTTGTCTTCGTACCCGAGAGCAGGGTCGTCGTAGATGCCCTCTAACTCCTCCATCATTTCGTCGATGAACACGCTGAAGCGTTGGTAATCCCGCCAGCGCGCCTGCGCCCGCAGGCACTTCACTGTGTCCGTACCGCCACCGTCACGCGTGCAAAAGAATTGGGCTGCACCGGCGCGACCGACGAATGTCGCGAAGCTCTCATTGAAGCCCACCTGGCCGGGCACGAACAGGTATTGGTGTGAGAGTTCGTGGAGCACCGTCTCTACCACCTCGACGTCATCCGCGCGTAGGACCGTGGAGAGTATGGGGTCGTTGAACCACCCTAATGTGCTAAATGCGGCGGTCGGCCTGAGATATGTGTCGAAACCCTCTTTCTCGAGCTCGGCTTGGGCGTTCTGTGCGCCATCCAGCGAGAAGTATCCCTTGTACGGCATACGACCGACGATGGGGAACCACCACGTCTTCGGGACCAACCTGTCCTTGTGTGCTGCGGACACGACCAGGGCCAGCGTGTCCCGGTCGAGTTTGGTGTACATCGTGTAGGAGTCACCTACGTCGATCCCCAACTCATTCGCGGCGAACCGGCGTGCTTCCAGAACGAAGGAGAGCTTGCCACGTGTCTCCGGATCCGTGTTCGGGTCGGCCAAGACCTCTGGGATGTCCTGCCGAGCGCGCAGGATCTTCATCTCTGCGATGCCGGCCTTCAACACGTAGATCGGCGAACACGCCCACGCCCCGACCATTAACAAGGCGGCCACCACGCCCAAGGACGCTCGGACGACGCGGCGCTTGGTCATTGGCCTTCCTCCATGTAACTCCGCTTGTCGGGATCCACCGCGACACGAATCTCGATCAGATCCGTCTCAGGAGCGATTTCAGGCGGTAACGCATCGGCAGCGGAGAGAAGGGCAGCCTTCGCATCGGGCGCGTCTACCACGAATGTGTGATAGCGCTGGGAGCGTCCGCCATAGCGGGCCGTCACTTGGAAGTTCATCCCGCAATCTACCGGCTGCACGTGCGCCCATCTATCCTCCTTCTATGAGTCTCACCCACCTCCTCTATTCCGCGGCCTTGGCGGTCCTTCGCAGAGGGACGCCCTTATTTCGGTCGGGGTCGTCGAAGTTCGCCGTCGGGATGCGCGGTCGTGAGGCCGCGCACGAGAGACTCATCGCGTGGGGTAGGTCGACACGGGACCTCGGCCGCCCTACGGTCTGGGTGCATGCCCCGTCCGTTGGAGAGGGCCTCCAGGCTCGTGCTGTGATGGATGCTTTGAAGGCCGCACGCCCCACCGCACAGTTCGTCTTCACCTATTTCTCTCCTTCGGCACTCAGCA
>Ga0209661_1001857_pt1 | contig 10415 bp, 9 predicted proteins | sample SaaInlV_120m_DNA_2_FD_184660 | JGI IMG/M metagenome (GOLD analysis project Ga0209661, IMG submission 184660) | Marine microbial communities from expanding oxygen minimum zones in the Saanich Inlet - SI072_LV_120m_DNA (SPAdes) (version 2) | ecosystem: Environmental > Aquatic > Marine > Intertidal... | reverse complement strand
CCGTGTCGGCAAGGCCGAGGAATTCGCCAACATGGCCACGTTTCTGGCCTCCGATGCCGGCTCTTACATCACTGGCACGGCTATCAACGTGGACGGCAACCGCGCGCCTGTCGTCTAGGGCCCAAGTCACAGAGAAGGACTCGTATTTTGACTTCCAAACCACGCGGCCCGCTTGCAGGGATACGCGTTATCGACCTAACCACAGTCATGCTGGGTCCGTTCAGCACCCAGATTCTGGGCGAGATGGGCGCCGACGTCATCAAGATCGAACCGCCGGGCGGCGATATCGGCCGTTGGACCGGCGTCGGCAAAAATCCCGGTATGTCGGCGGCCTACATGATGAAGGGCCGCAATAAACGCAGCGTGGTCCTTGATCTGAAGCGGGCGGAGGCCAAGGAGCCGCTGCGCCGCCTCGTGGAAAGCGCGGATGTTTTTGTTCACAACATCCGCCCGAAAGCTGTCGACCGCTTGGGCATCGACTATGAAAACGTCATGGCGTGGAAAGAAAATATCGTCTACGCGGCGGCCACTGGGTACGGCGAAGCCGGCCCTTACGTGGACCGGCCGGCCTATGATGATCTGATCCAGGGGGCTTCGGGTCTGGCGGGGCTTTTTGGCGCCGTCACCGGCACGCCACGTTATGGGCCCAGCGTGCTGGCGGACAAGACGACCGGTCTGTACCTGACCTATGCCATCACAATGGCGCTGTTTCATCGCGAGCGTACCGGCGAAGGGCAGCGTTTGCATGTGCCCATGTATGAAGCGTTCGCGGGTTTCATCATGAACGAACATATGCAGGGCCGCGCCTATGAACCTCCCCTGAGCGAGGCGGGATACCAGCGCATGTTGACCCCGCATCGGCGCCCCTACCCCACTGCCGACGGCCACATCTGCGTGCTGCCGTATAATGACAAGCATTGGGCTAAATTTTTTGAACTGGCTGGCCGGCCCGAACTGACACAGGACGCCCGCTTCGCCGATCAGCCATCACGCTCCGAGAATATCGATGCCTTGTACGAGATCGTCGGCGGCATCATGCAAACCCGCACTTCGTCGGATTGGCAGGCCACGCTCGAAGCGGCCGATATTCCCGTCATGCCCATGAATACCCCGGAAGACCTGTTCGATTGTCCGCACCTCGAAGCGGTGGGCATGTTTCCGGAAGTTGATCACCCGACGGAAGGACGTACGCGCCACCTTAAAGTACCCATACATTTCTCCAAGACCCCGGGCGGCTACTACCGCCACCCCGAGCATGTCGGCCAAAGCACGGACGATGTGTTGGCCGAGGTTGGCTATTCGCAAGACGACATCGCCGCGCTGCGCAGCGCAGGCGCCATGGGCAAAGGAGAACCAGCATGAAATTAGCCGTCGAATTCGCCAGCGTGTCCTACCGCGAGGGGCCGGCAATGGTCGCCCGCCTGGCCAAGGGTATCGAGGAGATTGGCTACGATCAGTTGGACGTCTTCGATCATGTGGTCATGGGCCATGACATGGAAGGCCGCGGCAAATCACACTATGCCGCCACCATGCCGATCCTCGAAGCCTTGATGACCCTGTCATACGCGGCCGCCGTGACGGAACGGATCGGTCTTGGCACGGAAGTACTGATACTGCCGCAACGCCAGCCGGTTTTGGTGGCAAAACAGTTCAGCACCCTTGATACGCTTTCAGGCGGCCGGGCGCGGTTCGGCATCGGCGTTGGCTGGCAGGCCTCGGAATACGAAGCATTGGGCGAAAGGTTCCAAAATCGCGGCAAGCGGATGGACGAGGCGATTGAGCTGATCCAGGCTTGTTGGCGCGATGAACGGATCGACTATGAAAGCGCGCACTACCGCTCCCTCGCCATGGCCATGGAGCCGAAACCACCCCAAGGCGCTGCCTTGCCGATCTGGATCGGCGGCAACAGCCCGGCGGCCTTTCGCCGTATCGGCAAATACGCCGACGGCTGGCTGGCGAGCCAGGTCACCGACGCCGATTTCGCCAAGCAGGCCATGGACACGATCCGCGAAGCCGCCGTTGCCGCCGGGCGCGACCCAGGGGCCATCGGCTGGCAAAGCATGATCGCACCGCCGCCGCGCCCCGGCGATACCAAGGCAAAGTCATTTTATACCGAACCAGACCGGGTCGCGGGCCGTGCCGCCGATCTCAAAGCCATGGGTTTTGACGGCGTGGCATTGAACGCCACGGCGATTTTCCAATCAGGCGCACGCGGCGTTGAGCAGATGCTTGAGGTCTTGCAGTCCCTCCACGAGAGGCTGCGCGCGGAAGTTGGATAACGGCGCTGATTGTTAGCACGGGTGTTTTCACCGTGGTATATTCGGTCAATTAGGAATTTGTAGCCGGGAGACCGCCATGTCGCTGAATGCCGCCCGCACCCACGAGGTCGAGGACGATCTGTTGGCCGCCATCGACTATTGCTATGAACAGGGCTGGACCGACGGTTTGCCGGTCGTGCCGCCGGATGTAAAACGGGTCGAAGAGATGCTGCTGTACGAGGGCCGGCCGGCGGAAACCGTGCTCGCCTCCCATCCGGCCACGGGACTTGAATGCACTGTCCATGCGGCGGCGGTGAATGCGGTGATGGCGGGCTGCAAGCCGGAATTCTTCCCCGTCGTGGTCGCGGCGTTCGAGGCCATGAACGAACCCGGCTTCAACTTTCACGGCTCAACCGCCTCTACCGGCGGCTCAGCACCCCTGTTGGTGGTCAGCGGACCGATGATCGACGACATCGGCATGAACGCGGATGTGAACCTGTTTGGTCCCGGCAACCGCGCCAACGCCACCATTGGCCGCGCCGTGCGCCTGATCCTGCTGAATGTATTCCGGATGACACCGGGTCTGTCCGACAAATCCACCCAAGGTAATCCCGGCAAATACAGCTTTTGCATCGCCGAGCGTGCCCGGGATAACCCCTGGCCTTTGCTGGTCGAGGATCAAGACTATCCGGAAGGCGTCAGTAGCGTGACGGTATTTGCGGGCGGCGGTTTTTGCAATGTCGAAAACCACGGCGGCAACACGCCCGAGCAGGTGCTGGGCTCCATCGCCGATGCCATGGCCAACTATGGCAGCATCACCCTGGGCCAGTCCGTCGTGGTACTGTCACCCGAACATATGCGCGTTGTCGCCTCTACCGGCTGGAGCAAACGGCAGGTTCAGGAGTATTTGTTCTCTCACGCCTGCCGCACGGTCGAGGGTATGCGGTCGGTCGGCAAGTTCCGCCAGCGCGATTACGACAAGCAACACGGGGACGGCGGCACCTCTCCATTGGTCGAAACCGGCAAAATGCACCGGGGACTGAGTCCGGACGATATTCTGGTCATAATGGGTGGCGGTGACGCGGGTGGCCATTCATGTTTCATCCCATCATGGAGCCGCGAACGCCTATCCATCATGCAATCCAAGCCGATTGGCGTCTGCATCGACTGCGACTGAAGCATGAAATGCCACGCAATAATGGGAGCAAATGAATGCAACTATATGACCCGACCGTAGCGGGGCCCGAGCGTAATTTTGTCCGCGCGGCGGCACTCGACAGCCTCGAAGGCAAAACCATCGGTGTGCTGGAGAATGGCAAACTTAATGCCGCCGACATGCTGCACGAGATCGCGGCATTGTTTGAACAACGCAATGGCTGCACCATCGCGCCGATATTCTCGAAGAACAACGCCAGCGCGCCCGCGCCCGGCGAAACGCTTCAGGCGGTCGCCAGGGAGGTGGACTTTCTGATAACCGGTTTGGGTGATTGAGGCAGTTGCTCGACGTGCAGTTTGCATGACGGCATCAGCTTTGAACAACTCGGCAAGCGCGCGCTTGTCATCTGCACCGAGCCTTTCGAGGTAACGGTGAAGAATATTGCCCGGATGCTTGGCTTGCCCGACTATCCATTTATCATGGTCGAGCATCCCATCGGCAGCCGCACCCTGCCGGAACTCAAGGCCCGGGCCGAGGTCGCCTATACCCAGGCCCTGCCAATCTTGCTGCAAGCTTAAAGTTAGAGTTAGGAGTTACCATGCCGTCAGATACGACACCGATGCGCCAACGCCTGGCGGACGGTCAGGTCGTCCTGGGCCTGAACGCCAGGCTTTCCAGGACCAGTGAAATCGGCGCTATTCTCGCCGCCTGCGGCTATAGTTGGTTTTTCGTCGACAACGAACACAGCCCCATTCCGACCGGCACCGCCTACGAGATGTGCCTGGGCGCCATTCGGGCCGGGATAACGCCGTTTGCCCGGGCCCGGACGAACGAGGCGTCTGAAATTACCAGTTGGTTGAACAATGGTGCCATGGGCGTTTTTGTACCCCACGTGAATACGGCGGAAGAGGCCGCTATGGCGGCGCAGGCATCCCATTATCCACCGAAGGGCGGCATGGCGGCACCGGGCGTGGTGCCGCAATACGGTTACGAGCGCGTACCCTTGCCGGAAGCGACGGATTGGTTCAACGAAAATGTCATGGTCGTGGCCATGATCGAGTCTGAACAGGCCGTGGCGAATGCCGAGGCCATTGCCGCCGTTGATGGCATCGATGCGCTGTTTATCGGCTCTTCCGATCTGACTTATGACATGGGCATTAACTCGCAATACGGCCACGAACGGATGCAGCAGGCAGTCGAAACGGTCTGCAACGCGGCCCGAAATGCCGGCAAGGTCGCCGGTATGGGAGGCTTGCGCGAAGACGAGGACTGGACCCGGTATGTGGCCTGCGGCATGCGTATGCTGCTGACCGAAAACGATCTTAGCCTGCTAACAATGCGGGCCCGGGAACGGGCTGCGTTCTTTAACGGGCTGCCGACGAAGTAAAATCATCGACCCTCGCTGTCGCAGTTACCATCACTCCCGCGATGGCTTATGGGCGGCCGCCTTGAACATGCCCTTGGTAGGGAGCATGACCGGTTGATATACACCTAGGTGATAATTGTGACAGGTCAGGCAATTGTCACCGGCCTTGGCCGCCGTGTGGCATTGCGCACAAACCACCCTTGGCATGGGTTTGAAGTTAGCGGCAAATTTGGCGGCGTCGCGCTGCTTGAAAGCGGCGGCATAGTCCGCTTTTGGATCCCGTTCATGGCAACTTAAACAGCCCTTCTCTTCCAGAAGGCTGAAATGGGCCGCATGAGAAAAACGCACGGATTTTTTCAGACCGTCGGCAGGTTTATAGCCGCGCCAGTTGACCGCCAAGATTTCGCCCGCCGCTTCGCTTGCTGTTTTGTCTGTCTTTTTATCCACGGAATGGCACTTGCCACATAGCCCCGGCGCCTTTTTATCAATCAAAGCCTCGAAAACCTGGGCACCATCGGCCAAGGGCTGAGCCGACTGTCCGGTCAGGTCCAACCAGGCGCGGATGAAATTGTCAGCGTGTCCGGTCGGGCGGTAGCGCAATCTGAACTCATCGCGGTACCAACCGCCTGCGACATGCCACTCCTCCCCATTGGCCGTGTCAATAATCGGCGCCGCGGCCTTTACAACGATCTCGTCGTTATCATCGTCATCGTCATCCTTGCCGGTCTTGATTTCATCGTCGTCGTCATCATCGTCGTCCTTGCCGGTCTTGATTTCGTCGTCGTCATCATCATCGTCGTCCTTGCCGGTCTTGATTTCGTCGTCGTCATCATCATCATCGTCGTCCTTGCCGGTCTTGATTTCGTCGTCGTCATCATCATCGTCGTCCTTGCCGGTCTTGATTTCGTCGTCGTCATCATCATCGTCGTCCTTGCCGGTCTTGATTTCGTCGTCGTCATCATCGTCGTCTTTACCGGTCTTGATTTCGTCATCGTCGTCGTCATCATCGTCGTCTTCGGACGTTGCGTTGCCGTTGTCCTGTTCATCGCTCGCAGGTTGTTCGGCGGGTATCATGACTTCTTCCCCATCGCGCCAGCGGCGGATTTCCGTTCCAAGCGTGGGAAACCATTCCCGCTGCGCCGCCGCGATCGTATCAAATGGCAATAATGCCGTGAGCTCGGTTTTCTCCACTGCCGTCATGGGCCGGCCCAGAACCTCACGCACGCGCCCATGCAAGGCACCGACGCCCTCGGCACGGATATCAAACAGCAACGATTTAACGGACCAGGCAAGGGTTGCCACCGCCGCGATTTCCGCCTCGGAAGCATCGGAAAGATCCAGCGAGTCATCAATTTTCGCCAAAACAGTCTGCACCGCGCGGTATTTCGGATCGGCCGATAGTAGAAAATTCATGAACGGCGGCACCGTATCCTCGGCATAATCTGGCCACTCACCGATTGCAATGTCCTGTTCCCGCAGGCTAGCCACGTCCAGGCCCGGCACGGCGAAAACGACCATGCCCTTGGCGGAAGCGCGTCCCGCACCCGCCACCTGTTCTTCGTGGCAGCCACCGCCGCAACTGCTCTCGAATGATTTGATCCGCATCAGGGCGCCGTTAGCGTCGGTTTCATGACAGCCGCGGCAATCATCAGGTGCGAATTTTGCGATCTTTTTGTCACGGAAATGTTTGTCGATATGCGAGGTATGGTCGAATTGAATCTGCGTCCGCCGCTCGTAAGGATAGCGCGCGAAATCCGGATGGCCGGATGCCAGACTGTGAAATTGCGCCTGGTGACAGCTGTTGCAGCGATCGTTGGACATGGCCGTCAAATCAGCTTCTGCCCCCTGATGTTCGCTGTGACAGCTCATGCAGGGAAGTGACGCCGCATCTTCGCGTGTCCTGCCATAGACGAGGTTGGCCAATTGCACGCCAAGGGTTTTACCGGGCAAGGTGGCAGGCGCGGCCGTGTTGCTCAGCGCCTGCATTTCCGCCACCGGCAGACCGTGGGGCAACAGGCCGCGCTGGCCCATCTTGTGGCAGCTGATGCAGGGTTTGCTATCGTCCATGGCGATATTGTCCGACCATGCGGCGCGCCACCATCCGGCCAGGCCTTTGTGGAAAGCCGCATGACAGCTGCCGCAGTCGTTCAATTCGGCATGCTGAAATGACAATTCACCGGGATTGATGAAAGCCGCCCGATACTCCCCCGCCAAGAGGAAGATCATCAGACCAGCAACCAAAGCCAACAGCCATTTCGTGACGGCGCCACGCCGGGCCCGCCAACTTCGCACTGGTCGGCACAGCGGTACTTGCCGGCAACAGGTCCCATCCGCCAACGGGCCTTCCGTGCATGGGCCGCCGTTATATTGCGAGCGGGCGCAATTCCAGCGGTCTCCGTCCCGCGCCGGTTCGCATTCATAACCGCCGCGGCAATGGCCGCTGTCGTCGGGTCCGTTCTGGCAAGGACAGCCATCGGCGGCATGGCCGCATACCCATTTCTGGCTGGGCCGGATATAGGGGCTGTCGCGAAAACCAAATGATTGCAGCGGATCGGCCATCAAACTGCCCCGCCAAAAGAATAAACCAACAGCAAATGCAACAGGGCCAGTGCGATCAGACCATAGGTGGTGGGTATGTGAACGAACAGCCAAGCCTTCAGCAGGCTTTGCAGAGCGTAGACGTAATCCAACTGATCCTTACGCTCCACGAGGGCGATTAAGCGATCGGCATGGAGCATTTCCTGTTCGTTCAAATACCGGGTCATGGTTTTCAGTTCGGTGGTAAGCGCGAACGAGGCGCGGCGGGAGCCCCGCACATGCAACCACGTATTTCGCGGTCCGGAAAAATAGGCTGAAAGTTTGTTGCCGTAAAAATCAGCAATGGTCGACGAGCCCGTCTCCGTGGCCGAGGCCAAAACAACCGCCTCTGCTTCCTGCCGCAGCGCGGCAATAAACTGTGGAATTCTTTCCAATACGACCTCTTCCGAACGCCGGGTCAACATCCGTGCATAGCGCCGGGAGATATATAGGCCGAACATGCCGCTGCCCGCCGCTGTCACGAAAAACAGCGCCAAAACACTATCCAGAATACCGTTTGGCATTTGCCAGTCTATATGCAAAGCAAATATCAGTACCGCCAACAGACCAAGATAGATATGAACCTGCAGCCAGGTTGCCGCCGTACCCATTGGCAGCATGGAAAACTTCTTGCGGCCATTGTAGAGCGCCAGTATCAGCACCGCCCCCAGCAGTAACCACCCGGTCAAAAATGATGCTTGGTAAAGGGCAACATCGTACGCGCTATACCAGGCGACAAGAGCCGCGCCCGCCAACAAAGTGATAAAGCCGTTTCGCCAACGGCGCTTGGCGAATGTCATCACCGGTTCAACCACCTTCCTAGGTCGGACAAATCCTGCATATCCACGCGTTTCAAGGCATCGTGAGGACAGGCGCGCTGGCAGGCCGGGCCGCCGGGCTGATCCAGGCACAGGTCGCACTTGGTCGCCTTGGCAATCGGCGCATTGGTGTTCGTGTCGCGGATGAAGGCGCCATTTCCATCGCGCACCTCGACCATGCGGATATTGTCATAGGGGCAGGAACCGGCGCAGGTGGCACAGCCGATACAGGTCGTGTCATTGATAACGACCTGACCGCCCGGAGAGGCCCGGTGAATGGCCCCCGTCGGGCAACCGATCATGCAGACAGGATCCATGCAATGCATACACGCATTGGCCACCATGTAATGGTCATGACGCCGGCCATGGCGGTTGAAGCGCGGGTTGTTGTCATGGGCACGGGCACAAGCCAGAACACATTCGTCACAACGTGTACAACGGTCGAGATCCACCAGCATGGTCGCGGTACCGTTGATATAGCGATGCTCGACCAGGAATTCCAAAATACCGGAATCCATCTTCGTATGGCCGGCGCCCTTATCTTCGTGGCGCAGCTCAAAACCTATCCGCGCATCGTCGAGCTGGCCATAGTCCGCCAAGGCCTGCGCCGACAACGTCGGCAACACGAATTCCTCTATAACCGCCGTCGGTACCCTTAGAATATCAACATAACCCAACCCGCGCAGCGTGGCTTGCAGGGCTGTCGTTCGATCCTGTTCCTCGGCACCGCCACCGCCGGCATCACTATTATCCCGGTGCCAATTTTGAATAATCTCGGCCATCCCGAAAACCGCGCCCCGGCCAATGTAACGCACGGTGCGGTGGCCATTGTTGACCATCTGGCTGACCCGGGCGAAACCGGCCCGCACCAGCAACAGACCATCGGGATAATCGCCCTCGGCGACGATCACCGGTTCCTCCGCCAGGCGCCGGTTGAAGCTTTCGTCCCTATGGCGCTGATACTGGGTTTGCCAGTCGAAGTCGCCATAGGTTTCAAACAGAGTCTCGTCGGCAATGCGGGCAATCGTGGCCTCGTCAAGATGCTGAAACATCGGTGTTGCCTGCAAATGCGATGCCAGACTGCGTTCACGGTACAACCGGTCCACATGCCGACGGAAATCGTCGACCCGGCGGCGGATGTCGCGCAAACCCTGCCAGCGTATTTCGAGCAATTCCGACGGACCATCGGAGAACACCGTCGCCGTGCGCTGTGTCCGTCCCAGGGCGGCGATTTCACCAAACATATCCGCCGCCGCCAATGTCGCCGAACGGTAGTTGTCCAAGATCGCGGGTACGTCTTGAAGAAAGATCCGGGCCTGATGCGCTCCTTCTGCCCGGCTTGCCGTGCCGCCGCTCTGCTCGGCGCTATATGCGCCGCGAACTTCGGCATAGGGCCGATTGCGCCATAGCTGGGCGAGCGCCTGCATCAGCCCCTTCTTGGCGGTTTGTGCCCGGCCCAGCATGGTTTCGGGCAGTCCCGGCGGCAGCAAAACACGGACCTGGCCGTTGACTACCAGGAAGGCGGAATTGCCGTAGTCGCCCTCGCGCATGATAATATCGCCATCCTGGTAGCGGACCAGCCGTGTATCATTGGCGATGATACCAGCAAGAGGCAGGCTCTCGGGAAAGCGGTCGCGGTCCATATCGCGAAACGGCTCCAAGGCCAGGATACGATCCACCTCGGCCTGATCCATATCCTCGGAGAAAGGCGCATCCCATCGCCGGGGCCGCTGAATTGTGACCGCTTCAACCATGGCAAATAGTCAATGCTCCCCCTGCCCCATCCATTCCCGGCCACCGCCAACCAAGGCATCCATAGCGAATAAATCCGCTATTTCGCCACCTTGTACTTCTTCGCACTTGGCAACACCGCGTCCAGGCCGCCAAAGGTGCTGCCGTCGTACTTGTCCGCCATGGCTTGGGCATGACGCGCTACGGCATCCGCCGCCGCGGTCAGTTTGGCTTCATTTTTCAGCTTCAGTTTCGCTGCTTTGGCCGCCTTGTACATTGCCATCAATTCCGGGGCATCAATCAACTTGGCGATCGCCTTGATCCGCTTGCGCGCCTTTTTCGCCCGTTTGGCCATCTTGACGGCGTAATCCGCCTTTTTGGTCGCCTTGGCCACGCCGCGCAGGGAATATTCCAGATCCAGAGCCCGCCCGATCAGATACATCATGCGTTGACGTTCGATGGCAGCGACACGGTTTTTCTTGCTGTACCAAACGTTATGGCGGACTTCG
>Ga0209661_1001844_pt1 | contig 10455 bp, 8 predicted proteins | sample SaaInlV_120m_DNA_2_FD_184660 | JGI IMG/M metagenome (GOLD analysis project Ga0209661, IMG submission 184660) | Marine microbial communities from expanding oxygen minimum zones in the Saanich Inlet - SI072_LV_120m_DNA (SPAdes) (version 2) | ecosystem: Environmental > Aquatic > Marine > Intertidal... | reverse complement strand
CGCAGCCATGATTGCATAGGCAATGTCCTTAAAGAGTTGGCCGGCTGTTTCCTGAATCAACAGGATTGGCAAAAATACCGCCATCGTGGTGATTGTAGAAGCCATGACTGCCCCGGCTACCTCCGCAGCACCATCCCTTGCGGCCTGTTTCGAGGATTTACCCAATTCAAGGTGACGATAAATATTTTCAATCACCACAATTGCATTATCAACAACCATACCAACGGCAAAAGCCATGCCCGCAAGGGAGATGATATTTACAGAACGCCCCAGAGCCACGAGAACAACGATGGATGCGATCACGGAAATAGGAATAGCTACACCAATGATACCAACGGCTCGAAGGGACCGGAGAAAGAAAAGCAAAGTCAATGTCGCGAGGAAGCCACCGATTAATATATTGCTCTGCACAAGGTCAATGGCATCCTCTACGTACGTGGTGGCATCATAAACCTGCACCAGTTCAAGTTTCCCATTGAGACCAAGTGCCTTGGCATGTTCATCCAGTAAACCATCCGGGGCATTCATGACATTGATCTCTTCCTTGATGAGTTCCATCGTCTCGATCAGGTTGCCGCCACGCTGAAGCAAAAAATTGAAAAAGGGCATCTGGTTGCCTCTCGACCGCGCCCAGTCTGTTTTTTCCTTATAGGTTTCAACAACCTCTGCGATGTCACGGATATAAACGGGACCAGCCGCATCTCTCCTGACAATCATGTTCATAACAGAATCAGGCGTCTCAAATCTACCTGTAGCCCGCACCCGAACATCTCGCTTGCCTTCCTTTAGTTTGCCGGCTGAAAAATTCTGATTGGATTTGCGAACAGAATCACTCAGTTCCCGCCAGGTAAGACCCCGTTCAGCCAAGGCACGGGCATCGACTCGTATCTGGATTTCAGACTGGCGACCTCCACGAACTCCAACCTGTGACACGCCCTTCAAGCGGTCAAAACGAGGCTTCATTCGACGCTCCATGAAGTCATAGAGCGTGGTCGTGTCAAAACTGGTATCGGTGGAAGAAAGTCCAACCCACGCAATAAAGTCAACGGACTCAGGATCAATGGACTCGACCACAGGTTGCAGGACAGATTCAGGATAGCCGGGAACTTCATCCAGCTTCTGCAACACCTCCGCCTCTGCATCATTTATATCCGTTCCGGTCGCAAATTCAAGTCGGACGCTACCCTGACCAGCCAGGCTATTACTGGTCATTGCCACCAAACCTGCGATATCGCCCAGAACCTTCTCCTGCTCCTCAATAATATCACTTTCAATTTCTTCAGCAGATGCGCTTTCCCACCGAGTAGTCACCGATATGACCACTGAGTCGACTTCCGGCTTCATTTGTACGGGAACACTTGTAAAAGCCAGGATACCGGCCAACAGAGACAAACCGATTCCAACTGCGACGGAAATCGGCCTGCGAATACAATGCTCGATCAACTTCATCGGGTGGGAGGCATGGAAACTTCTTCCCGTACCTTGACCATCAGGGATTGGCCCGGAATAAGTCTTTCATTGCCCTCTACGATTACTCGGTCACCCTCCGTGAACCCACTTGAAGAGACAGCCACAAAGGCCTTGTTCCCTCGTTCAAAAGCAATTTCTATAGGAATTTTTCTAGAACCCGGCAAAGAACCTTCTTGTTCTGGTTTTAATGCAACATAAACAAAATCTCCTGATTCAGAACGAATCAAGGCGTCGGTGGAAAAGCACCAATGCGGCTCAAGATCCCCAATTGGAAGTAGACCTGTAATCGATTCACCTGAGGCCAGTTTCCCATTTGGGTTAGGGATGGTTGCAATTACGGTAAAAAGCTGGCTCAATGGCTCCACCACAGGAATGATTTCAATTTTGCGAGGAACAATAACTTGACCGGAGGACGAACGACGTACTCGAAAGTTCTTTGAATCAGAGCTCAAATCGTCAAGGAATCGTGAAGGAACTCGTAGCCAGGCTTCAACCGGATCAACAGTGACCAGGGAAGCAACAATTGAGCCGGCGGCAACCCATTCACCGGGTTCCACTTGACGATCGACGATAACCCCATCAAAGGGTGCAAGAATGGTTAGGTCCTTCAATTGAATATTGAGAAAATTTAGACGACTTTCAGCTTCGGCAATTCCGTCAACCGCCACGCCATCTTGGGCCCTGGCAACAGCCATGGCACGGTCTGCATCCAATAAATCGCTTTGCGAAACCGCCTTGGATTTTAGTAACCCACGTTTCATTTCCAGATCGGATTGAGCTCTTATAAGCTCCGCCTTCCTTTGCCCTTCAAGACCCTTGGCAGATGCGAGAGCTGCTTTGGCCTCAGCAAGCAAGGCGGTGATTCTTCTCGAATCAAGCCTGGCTATAATGGCATTTTTTTTCACAATGTCGCCCTCATCCACAAAGACCTCGACAACCGCACCTGGTTCCCGCGCAGCAATACTTGCTTCAGATGTGGCACGCAAAACCCCGGTCACAAATGCTTCCGCCTGCACAGTGTCTTTGATAATTGGCTCCACAAAGACTGCCGCAGGCGGCATGGACATCGAGCCACCACCAGGGCCACCAGCTCCAGCATTCGGTGCTTCCTGCATCGTCTTGATAGCAAGCATGGAGGCAACGATAACAATAACAGCCAGCACAGATAAAACAAAAGTGCGATGGGAATTATTGTCCTCGCCTACCGGCAGAATGTTTTTGTCGGAATTGGACATGATAAATCAGAATTATTCTGTTCCACGCAGCAAGGCTTATCGCAAGCAAAATATAAGTAAAAACCAAGGAAACTCAATGGAATGGAGTAAAGAGAGAACTTCTCTTCTGAAAACAAAATAAGAAAATGTAGTAAAAAAATGGTTGAATATGATAGGCAGATTAAGGAAATTTAGTACGGAATTAAGAATATTTGCATGAGGGGAACCCGATAATCCCCAAAAAAGAGAAAGGAAACCCAATGGCTTTTACACCAAGTAAAGATTATAAGCGAAGAGAGCGCGAACAAAGAAAAATGGATAAGCGTCGAGAGCGCGAAGAAGCGAAGAACGAGAAACTGGCGGCTGAAAAAGTAGAGGCAGAGTTGGCAGCCGAAGAAGCGGCCAAGAAAGCTGAGGCAGACCGGGAAGCACAGATCGAGGCGGATTTTGAAGCAGAATTTGCGGCAGAGCTCAAAGCCGAAATGGAAGAGAAGAAAAAAAACGAAAATTAAACGTCAATAACCCGAGAGGCTGGATCGGAAAAGAATCAGACTCGCACTATCCGCAAAGACGGCAAAAGAATCGACTAACTTTCATCTGACTGAAACCAACTTAATCTTTATTGAAACAAAGCTCCCACCTATCCCGATCAATGACGGGTACCCCTTACGGGGCATGTTTGATATCTATTAATTTCCCACTCAATCCTCATGCTTGGCTGTAGGGATGAATATAAATCCTATTCTTTTTTGCCCTGATGCCAGGTAACTTGGAACGAATTTAAAGATTGCCTGAGAATGTAGGAGAGATAGCTCAGGACAACCTTGGATTTATGGAAACGGATTCACGCACTCGACTCTCAAAACCACTCCTTTCAAGTCTCCGAAGATACTCTATCTTTCGAATATTCATCTCAGCATGAAACGATCCTGCCGGAAAACTTTGTTCCAGATAAGAGAGAACCCCACGCATTTGTTAACCAAAATTTAGCGAAATAGTTTTTCGAACCATCCCTGCTTGGGAGGCTTCCGGATTGCATTTTGGGTCTCCTCGGCCAGACCACTCTGGGGTAGCCAGCTCTCAACAGAATCCTTGTCCTGTCGGTACCAATTATGTCCGACCGAAGTAACGACCTCCTCCTGTAACTTGGGCTCGGTAATTGTAACCGCCCACTTCATTGCGCCAGCCCCATCTGCCTTTGACACCTCCTTGGCATAGGCAGCGACAACCGGGTCCATTTCGGGGGAAGGATCTTTTTGGTTAATCCAATTACCAGTAGCCTCCGGGTCTTCCTTTGTCCAATGCTTCACCACCTCCTTCATACCTCCAGTCCTACCCTCCCCTGCAGGTAATTCATCAAAAAACAAGGCGGCGGCAGCTGGATCTCTCTGCCCCCAGTTATCTCCCAGACGCTGTAAGGACCCTTCGGCATAAGCCTCACCGGCGTGCTCCTTGAGCCATGAGGCAACAGCAACCGGGTGCTCCCGTGATCTTTGTTGGGTAAGATTTGTAAAAGCACTCTTCTTCATGTCTTGGTCATCAATTGACTCCACCCAGAGACGGGTAGGTGAAAACCCCTTCTTTAATTGCTCTCGAGTTAGAATCTTAACCAGCTCGTGCCTATCCCCCCCTTTCTCAAGTCCTGCAACATATGCAGTCGCTTCAGGAAGATCCTTTGAAGCCCAACCACGCACTAGACCAAAATTATAGAGTTTGGACATGCCCACATTCTCCGGAGCCTGAACCCAAGCAAGGGCAGCTCTGGGGTTCTCACTTGCCCATCCGTGAAGCACCCCGGAAGTAGCAAATCCTGCCCCAATTCCCGTGGCTCTTTCTTTACAATAATCAATAGCACCCTGAGGATCAAACTTTGCCCACCCAAACAAGAGCAATTGGTACTCATGCATATTCTCGAAACCCATTGGGATGTCCTCGTATACATCAAGTACGGCATCAATATTTTGAGGCGACAAATCAGAAAGGAGGCTGGCAAAAGTTGCCGACCGGGTGATAGGGTTTGCGTCATTGAGAGCCTTGCGAAGCAGCGACCTGACACCATCTGATGATAGATTCGCATAGGAATCTGGATTTTCCGTAATGTTTCTCGACCGCAACTTGGAACGAAGAAAGATCAATTCATTTTCCTTTTTTTGAAGTTGCGCATCCAAGGGTTCCTCCACCTTGGGTTCATCCACGGATTTGGCATCCGGCTTAATGGTTGACCGCCCAAGATAAAACCCAAGTGCGATACTCACAGCGACAAAAAGAAAAAAGACACTATTCCGATTCATGTAGGTAACCCTAAAAACCAACGAGGATGTGTGTCAATGTGCCAGACCAAGGTGAATTGAGGAAATTAATCCTCTAATTTCAAGAATGACTATAAGCCTAAAAAAATGGAGGCGCGGGCGGGAATCGAACCCGCGAATAGAGGTTTTGCAGACCCCGGCCTTACCACTTGGCTACCGCGCCTTAATTTAAAAGGATTTCAAAGTTGTAGAACGTATGGCTGGTTCGCAACTCCAAATTTCCGAAACTCGAAAGTCGAGTACAAGAGTGGGATCAGGCATTGAGGAATAATTTCAGTGACCAGCCAATTCATGAAAAGTCTGCCAAATGCCCGAAAAATAGCTATCGATCATTTCTTGTGCAATAAAAACGTATAACAACGCACCGACGGCAAGAAGGGGGCCAAATGGTACATGCATGCCAAAGGCGATGCTTTCCCCATCATCACCTGTGGCAGGTTTGTCTTCAGGATTTAAAGGACCACGAATCTTCTGATAGAGTAATATGGGTAAAAGTAAGACCGTGCCAACGAAAGCCCCCCCAAAAATGCTGCAAAGTGCGCCCTGCCAACCACAAAAAGCACCAATACAGCCAAGAAACTTAACATCTCCCTCTCCCATCGCTTCCTTTCGGAGAGCCATCTCGCCAAGCGCTCCAATCCAGTAAATGGTTGCTGAACCGACAAGCAAACCAAGTACCGATTCCATGCCACCAAAAAATCCAGCCACGATCCCCGAACCTGCAATACCATGCAAGGCGGGAAAGAAAAGGGAAAAGAATACACCTATTACAGCACCTCCAATGGAGAACACATCAGGAATCACCATGTGGTCCAAGTCAATGAATACAGCAGGAATAAGTGTACCACAAAGAATCATTACCCCCAATGCAAATGCAGGGTTACTATGCCCGAAAAGCCACCAACTAAGGAGAAAAAAAGCGCCGGTGAGTAATTCAATAAAAGGATAGCGAATGGTAAATGGCTGTCCACAGCAACGGGCCTTGCCTCGCAACAAGAACCAAGAAATCACAGGAAAATTATCAAACCAAGCGATAGGAGCACCACACATACATCGAGAACCAGGTTTGACTACTGATCGCCCCTCTGGAATGCGATGGATACAAACATTAAAAAAACTCCCAAGGCAGGCGCCTAAATAAAAGAAAAAAATTAGGGGCACCCATGAATAATGCGTCGAGAGAAGCTGTAGGTTTTCAGACACGTTGCAAGATCACTATTTTGTAAGGAAAATCACCTGTTGGCCAGTGCTTCAAACATGGATTCCACAGGAATCTCTGCATCAGTCCAGTAATGAAGGGATTGAGCCGCTTGATAGACAAGCATGGAAAGGCCATTGGCCATAGACAGGCCAAGTTTGTGGGCCTCGGAGAGCAAAGCGGTTTCAGGTGGATTGTAGATCATGTCATAAACCTTTATATCTGAAGGGAAAGCCGACAAATCAGCTGGTGCCGGATCTTCCAACTGAAGACCAAGGGAAGTCGCGTTGATAAGGAGCGCAGACTCAGGAAGCTCATCAGGAGGTGTGGTTAGGGAGAATGTCGCCAGTCGTGAATTTGCTCCTCCAACAGCTGCAACCAACTCCTGAAGTCGATCCATCGAACGGTTACCGATCCAAACCTTTCGACATCCGGCATCCAGGCATTGAACCACGGTGGCTCTTGATGCACCTCCGGCACCAAGAATAATAACATCTGCACCAGATAAATCCACACCAAGTTCCTTCTTGAGCGCATTCTGAATGCCGAAGCCATCGGTGTTGCGACCGAGATAACCATCTTGCCCCAGCATCAGCGTATTGACAGCGCCCATGCGACGGGCAACAGGGTCCACGTCAGGGATCAGGTCAAGGACTTCCACCTTGTGTGGGATGGTCAGGTTCAAACCGAGAAAACCCTTGTCATGAAATAGGGATAGACCTTCGTCCAATCGTTCTACAGGAACATCAAAAGCATAATAACGCCAATTGGAAAAACGATCCCCCATCCGCTTCAATGCAGCATTATGGATGACTGGAGAGAGGGAGTGGGCAATTGGATGGCCCAGAACCGCAAGAGATGGTCCAGTAAAATTCCAGCTTTCGAGTTCCTCGAGCTGGTAAACCTTATTCCAAGGTGGAATGCTCCCTGTAGACTCGTTCGAATTCATCAACAAAAGATGCGAATCTGTCCGATAGTTCGGAGTCCCCGGCCAACTGGTACTGGTGTACAAGGTTACGGCAAGACCGACAGAGAATCTCCCCCACCGGCGTTGGCTGGAAAAAGGCATCCATTGGCGTAACAGAATGCTCCCAGAGGAAGGCTTCAATGTCACCTCTAGATAGTATGGTTCCACCAGCAAAAGGATCAATAAAGAAAGGGACCTCTTCTTCAAAACAGCCCAACATGAAGCGAACAGGAAAACCGACAGGTTCAAGTTGGAAGCCACACCGGTCAGCAACAAGGAGATAAATAACAGACAAGGTCAACGGTATCCCACGACGGCGCTCAAGAACCGTCCCCAACATACTATTCTCTGGATTATAAAAGTCTTCTTTCTCCCCACGAAACTCGAAGTCGTGGAACAGTACGCGATTGATGACCTTACAGGTTTCAATCCTGGAGGTACCCTCAACCAGCAGTTCTTTCACTCGATTGGCCATCTCGTCGAGAAGAAGCTGGTAATCCTCCACCTCGCGATTCGCATAAATTGTCCGTTCGAGCATAAGAAATCCTGTTTCCAGCTCGTAATTAAGAGACTCGATAAATTCACGAAAATCAGAAACGGTATTGATTGCACCAAGCTCACGCAGAAAAAAACGGGCATGCTGGCCCAATCCATTGCGATCCTTTTCGACAATATCAGTCAAGAACTCGGTGGCGGAATCACCATGCTCGCGAAATGCTTTCAACAGCCCGCGACGAATATCGTGACCTTCATCGTCAAGAAGTTTGACAAAGGCCTTTTCACGAGCTGGCTTAATTGGAATCATTTACGTGTTTAAGAACAAGGATTAATCTGGTCGATCAAGGCGTCAATGGGAAAAGCTACGATACTTGGAATCAAGTGTTTAAGCTCGAAGTACGACGCTCTCCAAAAAGTGCAGTTCCAACGCGAATCATGGTACTACCTGATTTAACAGCTGATTCCAAATCCCCGCTCATACCCATGGAAAGCTCAGGGAAGGCCTGCCCAAAAGCTTCCGCCAATCGATCCCTCAACTCCCGTAAAACTGTGAAGGTTTGAGTAGAGACGGATGGGGCTGAAGAAAACAGGCCAATGGTCATAAACCCCTCAAGCACCAGATTTTCGGCATTTAATGCAGCCTCAACAAGTGCATCAACTTCGATTGGAGCAAGCCCGTGTTTAGCAGGATCTCTTGAGGTGTTCACTTGAAGAAGGATTCGCTGTGGATTGCCCAACTCGCCAGCAAAACGATCTATGCGCTGTAAAATCTTGAGGCTGTCAACGGTCTGAATTCGATCAAAAATCTCTACCGCCAGACGAGCCTTGTTTGATTGTAGATGGCCGATCAATTCCCAACCCATTGTTCCGTTATAAATATCGTGCTTGCCTTGTGCTTCCTGCACCACGTTCTCACCAACAGAAGAAAAGCCCACCCGCTCGGAAAAATTTATAGCCTCCAATGGTTGCCTTTTGGTGACTGGAAGAATCTTTACGGAATCTGTTTTACGACCGATCGAAAGGCAAATTGCATCCAAGTTTTGCCTCACATGCAAAAGGTTATCTTTGAATTGTGAAAAGCTGTTCATAAGTTTTTTTAATAGGCGCTTGCCGTTATAAGCAAAATTTTCTTACTAAGAGGATTTTTGATAAGAATTTTTTATAACAAGATATCAGTCATGCATCTAGAAAACTTGAAAATCTTCTGTGATCTCGTCCAGAGCAAAAGTTTCTCCAAGGCAGCAAAGCTTAACGGAATAACGCAATCTGCAGTAAGCCAGCAACTTAGAGCGATGGAAAAACATTTCAACACGCTGATCATCGATCGCACACAGAAGCAATTCAAACTAACCCATGAAGGGGATAGTTTACACGTGGGATTTAGGGACATCCTTCAAGTTTACGACCGCCTTAAAAGCGAGCTACTTGAAATGAAGAAGGTTCTGAGTGGAAACATACACATCTCCACAATATATAGTATAGGTCTCCACCAATTGCCCGACTACCTAAAGAACTTCATGAAGGAATTCCCCTCTGTCAATGTGCGTGTTGAGTACCGCCGAGCCAACCTGATTTATGAGGATGTTCTCCAGGGTGCCGTGGATATGGGCCTTGTTGCGTTCCCGGAAAAAACAAAGGGTATTGAAGTTATCCCATTCGCGGAGGAACGCCTTGTCCTCGCAATCAGCCCGGAGCATCCACTTGCAAAACACACCTCGATAGATGTCTCACAGCTAAAAGGGTACCGTGTGATAGGCTTCGATCAGGACATACCCACCCGCCGGAGTGTTGATGAAATGCTGGAATCTGCAGATGTGGAACTACGCACAGTCATGGAATTTGATAATATCGAGACCATCAAACGTGCAGTTGAAATAAACTTGGGAGTGGCTCTTCTTCCTGAGAAGACAATTCAGAGGGAAGTTCAGCAGGGCTTGCTCAAGAAAATCTCCATAAAAGATAAAGAACTCATGCGTCCACTTGCGATAATCCGAAAAAAGGGACGAGTTTCTCCACCTGCACTCAAACAATTCATGCGATTACTCTCGGAAAAAAGCCTAGATTCAGTGATGGATGAGGGTATAGAAAAATCAAGTGACTGAAAACTTGCTCCAAGTCTCGTCTACAGCTTGGCTGAAACGCATATAACGAATGCCCGCGTCGAAATTAGTCAATTTAACAGGCATTCCATTACGGATACTTGCAATGAAATCCTCTTCGACACGCCAACCCAGTTTTTCCTCAGGAGGCACTTCAATAAGTTTACCTGCTTCATTATCCAAACCGTAGAAAGTTAAAGTCTGATGGGCGATATCAACCCGCAGAGATCCCTTGGTTCCATTAATTCGAACTTCCAGAATGGGTGGTCCAGCATCCACACCGCTAATGTGGTAAGTTAGCCTTGGTCCATCCACAAACTGAGCTAAAACATCCAAACTCTCAGGAAGAGTTACCTCTATCCTCTCTCCTGTCGCATCATCAATTCTTGTTGGAGTATATATTCCTGCAAGTGCCTGCAGTACATCTAAGTCCCCGGGAATCCATCTCTGGAGCATTTCGTGAAGAATGCCTAGAGTCAATGCATTCACTCCGCTCAACCTGCGGTCAAGACGCCAAGGCAAGGGGTCTTCCGGATGCTGGTAGTCTGCAAAAGTATGGCCGACAAAAACCTCTTGCAACTTACCGATCAAAGATTCCTGCAAAAGAGTAATAATTCGTGTGTCTAGATTTAAGGTTAATGGTGATGGGACGAGCTGGGACACCAAATCAGGCCTAACACGACTGGCAGCCAGCATCGCC
>Ga0209661_1001840_pt1 | contig 10459 bp, 6 predicted proteins | sample SaaInlV_120m_DNA_2_FD_184660 | JGI IMG/M metagenome (GOLD analysis project Ga0209661, IMG submission 184660) | Marine microbial communities from expanding oxygen minimum zones in the Saanich Inlet - SI072_LV_120m_DNA (SPAdes) (version 2) | ecosystem: Environmental > Aquatic > Marine > Intertidal... | reverse complement strand
AAATCACGTATGCCTTCCTTACGTGCCCGAGTGATAAACGCCGCGGGGCCGAACTCCTCGACAAAGTTCATGTTGTGAAAGCCAGCGTACGGCTCGGTCAATGTTGGGAATTTGCCCGAGGTCGCCCAATCAAAACCTCCACTATCCACGACCAGTCCGCCAATAATGACCCCGTGACCACTCAAAAACTTGGTAGCCGAGTGAAAAATAATATCGGCGCCCAGCGTAAAGGGCTGGCATAGGTAGGGGGTGGTGAAAGTGGAATCGATCATCAGCGGCAGACCGTGAGCGTGTGCCACCTCGCTGATGATCGGGATATTCAGTACCTCCAGGCCCGGGTTACCCAGCGTTTCGCCAAACAGCAGCCGCGTATCCGGGGTAATTGCGGCCGCAAAGGCGTCGGCATCGCGCGGATCGACAAAAGTCGTGTTAATGCCAAAGCGCGGCAAGGTGTATTCCAGCAGGTTATGGGTACCGCCATAGAGTGAGCGCGAGGAGACTATGTGTGAGCCTGCGCCAAGCAGTGTGGCAATGGCCAAGTGGCAGGCCGCCTGGCCGCTGGCTGTGGCAATGGCACCAACGCCGCCTTCAAGTGCCGAGATGCGCTCCTCAAGGACTGCAGTGGTCGGGTTGGTGATCCTTGAATATACGTGGCCGGCACGCTCCGCGTTAAAAAGCGAAGCCGCATGATCAGGGCTTTTAAAAACATAAGACGCTGTCTGGTAGATCGGTGTGGCGCGTGCGCCGGTCGCAGGGTCCGGTTGCTGGCCGGCATGCAGGCTCAGAGTATCGAAGCCAAAAGTTTTTATCTTGCTCATTTCATTTTACTCCGGCACCGCAGCATTCAAGGTATCAAGGACACTTAGTCTAGTGTTCAGACAGGGCTGTGAAAACCATTTCGCGATCAGTCCAGTCCACCATGCAAAGAAATGGCTGGCATTTTGTTTAAGGTCAGCTGCTATGGGCCCCTCCTCACCAAGGGAACCGCATTTGGTCTTTTAAGGGCGGCCTTTGGGATCGCGGCTTCATTGGTCACGATTCAGTTCCAGGCCAGTGATGTTACTTTCAGTCATATGTCGTTCGATTGTTGAATCGGCTTTGATGGCCGCGGGCAAAGTGACCGAAGAAAAACGCACAATCGCCAGTTTGACCCACTATCTTAATCGGACCGTGTCCTGTAGGGCTGCGGTGCTAAGTTGATTACGACTCGACTACTGATAGTTTGACCCTGGTTGATGCTACGTAAGAGCCTGTATTGTGGTGTGGTATTTGCAAGCATTGGATGATAAAAGGGATCGCGCCCGATATCGTGCTCATATTTAGATCGAAAATTGGAGGTATCTTGCGGATGCGGATCGCGCTTCAGAAAATCATCATTAGTCCTGCTGGCCGACTCATGATGAAACAGGACCGCTTCTGCGTCACACAATACTTTGTAGCCTTCATTGCCAGCACGAAGGCATAGATCGACATCCTGAAATCCTACTGCCAGTTCTTCGTCAAAACCGCTCAGTTTTTTAAATATGTCCGCGCGAGTCATCATGCACGCAGCGGTTACGGCGGTGAAACTCCTGGTGACCAGTTCTGGCACCGCCGGATTGAAATCTGGCCCTTCGAGATATGAATTCTGGTATCGCTTAAATTTGAGATAGTGTTCAGCAACGCCAACACCCAGATGCACTCCCGCATGCTGAATCTTGCATTTAGGTATATCTGCCAAAAGAGTAACTTCTTGAGTCTCACCGTGACTCCCCACTTGGTCCAATAGCTGCTCTGATGGATCGAACGCCTCGGCATCTCCGGCAACGCCAGTTCTTTTGGCTTTTGAGTCGGGTGGGTAAAGAAGTACGGCCCCAACTATGCCAACTTCTTTTCGCCCTAATTTGTCGCGCATACTTTCAAACCAGCCGGCGTTGATGGCTTGAATATCGTTATTCATAAAAAGGAAGCTGTCATAGGCTCCATCTAATTGCGTCACTGCAAAATTATTGATTTTGGAGAAATTAAATACCCCTTGGTAGTCAACAACTCGGTGTACCTCGGCGATCTCATGGAGGTACGCTACAGTGTTTGGGTCATCAGACTCGTGGTTAACCACGACCAGATCATACAGTTCTTTTGGGACTGTTTTTGCCAACGAATCAACTGCGATCTGCAGGATCTCGTGATGATTCTTGGTAGGAATGATGATCGCAGTTTTTCCCGGAAGTGGATTGTTGTAACGTATTGAATACAAGCCAGGGTTGGTGGTAGGCCGGACGGTTGCATCCGTAAACGCATGGTTTTTCAGAAATTTACTAATAGATGATACGGGCAGGCGTCGAGCCGAAGGTGCTTTGCTGGGACTCAAGCGTTCAAGAATTAAATCTGGTATGTGAACAATTGTTTGCGCTGAAATCAGTGCATCGAGAACGAGTCTTTCATTCAATATCTCAACACTAGTGCAATCGGTAAGCGCCTCGCCAGTGATTATTAATTCCCTGCGGATGGCCGTCATCAAACCAATAGACGGGTGACTAAGAACGTGGTCCAGACAAAAAGCAGGTCGAAGCACCACTTTATGGATTCGCCGCCCCGATGTTGTCAAGATAACCTCGTCAGCATAGGCTATGTCCGCACCATCGCTACTAAGCGCTGAGGCAAGCCGCGCAACCGCATGAGGCCTGAGGCGGTCGCCAGATTCGATAAGGCAGATAAAGTCACTTTTATCTTTTTCCAAGGCTTGTCGGAAATCTTCATACTCACAACGCATTACCCGTATGCCCGCATGTTTTTCCGACAGCAAATTTGCTTGCTGGATTATCTCAGGCTGACTGGTGCTGGTGGTTACGATAGATAGTTCTGCCTTGGAGTAACTCTGACAGAGCACACTGTTGACGGTATCGGATAACAGTTTCGGGCTAGATTCCCCCAAGAAGAGAAACAAAGAAAACGAGGGTTGGACGGTAAGGCCCTCGAACCAATCGGTACGGTTGGTATCAAAACAACGTGGGTTGCAAAAAAACCGGTACCAGGAAGTGGGAGAAAAAGGAGGTTGAATTTTCAGGTAAGCTTTATGTGCCAGCCAGTTAATCAAAGCGGTTTTACCTTTTTTGTTCAATAGCCGTAGCGCATTTCGAATTCTTCGAAATCGCCATTTATGGTCGGCACCAAGAACGGTTTGACGAAAACTGAAGATAAGAAATGGGATGACGCCATAAAAGGTCAACCTGAAGTCATTCAATTGAAAGGGTCCGAGGTAAGGCTTTAATGTTTTGGGGTAATCCAATTCAAAAGGATCAAAGCGGAAGCCCTTTGGCTCGAAACTGTAGCGAAAAAGATGTTGGGTTTGGCCGGGAAGGTGTGGGCGTAAGTTAATCACTGGCACGGCGGGAGCTGACACATTTGAACTATTCTCGGCGACGGTATCGCCTGCAGGGTAGCTGTCAGTAGTTGGAGTTTTGGTTGATTTGGCTGGATCAGATGGGGTTCCATTGCCGTTGGGGTTGGCTATCCCATCTTCGGCTTGGCGCCCCTTAGAATGTGTTGAGCTATTCTCTTCTTGCCGGGCTTGTTTTTGCCTGTCCTTCAGAAATCTTGTCACAGCATTCCTACTACCATAACCTTTTGGAAAATAGGCCGGGAAGGTTTCAACCGTATCAAGTGCATTGAGAGGGTAAATTTTCGGAACAAATAGCATGTCGCCACTTGGGTGGTGAGCATCGTAACTTAGCCGATACCAACCCGGTGGCATCCGCCGCTCTTTCGCGAGAACCTCAAGCTGCGGGTCAACCCCGTTCACACTCCAGCCATCTCGTGTGATAACCGTGTTTCTCGCAGATTTGATCTCGCAGTTGATAGGGACAACTCGAAATAAACGGGTATACAGACCCCAAAAGCGCCGCGCACCGTTTAAAAAAGTCATAGCAACTGTCGATGAATTTTCATCAGGCAATAAAAAAAGGGGTATTAGGCAACGAAACTGGTCTCGATAGGGTTGTGAAAACAGGTGGATTCCAAGCTGAAGAGTCGAGCTTTACTTATTGGTTTACGTTGACTGGCCAAATCTATGAGCAGTCAATGGTTGAGTTTTCATGGTAGTTGTCGGCTTATCACCGGCCGAGAATATCATTATCGATGTTATGTTGCTGCTTGCGGGGGAGCGAGACCCACCATAAGCAACTTATCGAATCTGCTGGTCGGTAGATGAACCTAGTATTTAGTCGTACCCTCGACTGGTTTTCACTAAATCCTTAATCAGTGCGCGCCAGTGTAACAGGGTAACTGCTGCTCTCATTGACCTCGATTATTGCCCACCAGCAAACGTGCTGAGCCGCATTGATGGGAGCGTCGTCCGATAATCAATAATCCACATCATTCTTGGATGCGATCAGTACGATCTCCTCAACGTTTTCAAGTTGCCCCATCCGGTCGGTGAGGTCATCTGCTGTGATGTCATCCTTTAGGGCAACGTCATAGGTCAAACTGACACTGGTGTTATCACCGGAAGGTTCCATGTGTAAAAGATCGGAGCGTTTGCAGGCGGCGTTAATGGCCTCAAGGTAGCCGGCGCTGTCACCACTGCGCATAAAGCGAAACCGCAGGATGAATTCACTCTTGTAGACTGCGCCGAAGTTGGTCTTGTACAGGATAAAGGCAACCAGTATTACGACAACTGTTCCAGCTCCTGCCAGAAAATAATTACTGGTCCCTGCGGCCATGCCCAGTGCGAGAGCGCCAAAGATAAACGCCATGTCCTTGGTGTCTTTGAGTACCGTACGGAACCGGATGATAGACAGCGCCCCTACCAGGGCGAATGCCCTTGCCAGGCTGCCACCGATCACCATCATTACAATGGCGACAATCAGGGCAACAAAAACCACCGTCTGGCTGAATGATTGAGAGTAAGACAGACCTTTGTGAGTCGCTCGGTAGGTGACTGACAGCAGCACCCCGATCACGAACGCGGCCACCATATTGATAACGATCTCGGTATAAGAGTAGTTCAGCAGGTTACCTTGGGGGCTTAAAAGAATCGTGTCCATTTCGTGTGTTTTCCGGTTTAGTGTTCGTCGTAAGCCATATCAAGGACTTCCATGCCAGAGACTATTTTCGAGATCGAAACTCGTCTTAGCTCATGAGCCTGAATCACCTGGTGGAACCAGGCGGGCAGGTGGTGGCGAAATTTTACCTCGACCACAGTGCATCCTGCGAGCACCCGCCTCGGCGCAGAGGCAGCCCCAGGGAAAAGGCCCATGGCTTTAATCGCTCGTAACTGCTCATCAAATGTGATCCGGAAACTCGGATCGTACTTGCTGATGTAAGGCCGCCTCTGGTAATCAATTAACGCAATCGGCTGAAGAGATTTACGGTAAAGGTCATATTCAAACTGATCTCGAACCTGACTTTCACTTGCTTTGCTGAGTAGCTCATTGGAGACGAGGTTACCCGCGAGGGTATTCCAGCTCGCACCAGGTTGCACTGGTGTGCGGTGCTTGTAAACCAGGTTGTTGTGTCGGCCCTTTATCTCAAGAAAAATCGGAGCGCTGTCCGTGAACGTTTGCGCATAAGTGCGAACTCGAAATTTATAGCGTGATTTCAACCCGTCAATCTTGTCGTGAAAGGCCGAGTAACTCGGATCATCGAAATACAAACTGCGGACAAAGTATCTGTGGTCCGGAAGTTGCGCTACAAAAGGGTCGTAATCAAGAAAATACAACAGATCTTTTTCCACCGCTTTTCTCTTGGCGCTAGATAGGATGTACTTGAACTCAAAACGTGCAAAATGCAGCGGTGATGTACTGGCAATGGGCTTCTCTCTAACTTCAGCCATCAATCGCGCTTCCCCGGCGGTCCGGTGCAATGTGTTCTAGGAGGTTGGTTGGAATCTTTTCCAATTGATCCAGCAATCTTGAATCAACGAGATCCGGATCGGGGAGAAGGGCATCGTGCACAGCCCAGCGGGAATGACCATCATCGACAGCCATGGTATGGACCCGCTTACCTTTTGCCGGTAGCTCAAGGTAGGAGTCGAATATGTCGATTGCCGAGCGTTTCTTGGCAGCTGCGCTAACCTGGCCACCACTCACGACTGATTTGGCTAAAAAGATAGTACCGCCCTCACCATAGCGCCAGTTCTTCTTGTAGGCATGCAAGGCGGTTTTATTGTTCGTGAGAGTTTGGTTGAGTAATACCGCCGTGGAGCGGTCTTTGGACTCGACTCCGATGTTATTGCCAGTCAGCTGATTGTTAACAGCGTACAGCCGGCTGTTTTCTCCTACTGAGATACCCTTGTCACCATTATTTTTGAAAATGGACCCGGTGATCACCGCCTCGGTGGTCATAAGGTCTACGGCATCATTGCCGCTGCGCTCAAAGTAGCTGTCGCTGATACTGGCCGTGGATATATCAAGATCCAGAGCATCAGAGAACGCATTCTCAAAACGCACCCGCTCAAAGCGGATGTCGCTATAAACGGCATGGACCATGTCATCCACAGTATGGCTATTTTTGAAGTAACAGTCGGATATGGCTACATCCTTGACATCATGAATCGACAGCATTGCCGAGTATTCAAAAAGGTCTCCCTTAAGACCGCTGCCATCGGACATCTCGCAATGCGACAAAGTCGAACCATCAGCGCCACGACCTGATAGGACGATAGCACCCCATGGGTCTTGGTCGGCTACCGCGCTGATAAAGCGGATCGGTGCCTCGCGGGTACCCTTTGCTGTCAGACGGCGCTTTAAGACTACTGTTGCCTTGGAGGCCAGGTGCAAAGTGGTGCCCGGTTTGATAATCAGCGGCTGATCCAGAATCTGATGACCTTCAATGGCGACTTCGCCCGACCAGATTATGGGTTCAGGCACTGTATTGACAGCTACCGGGGCATAGAGTTGGGAGAACACAGTAGGCGTTATGGAATCGACAGGCTGTGCGGGTACCCAGCCATCACCCCGGTCTATATCAAGACCGGTCAAACGTAAATCAGAGTTAAGCCCGGTGAACGTGATTTGATAATAGCCGGGGCTGACCTGTAACTCAGCCAACGGTCTGGCTTCGTAGTCAATTGCTAGATCAGGCAGAAAAGAGGCATAGAGAGCGATGGAGTTAGGGTCAGTTTCTATGATCCCAGACGGAAGGTCGACAACTTTCTTTCCGCCAGGCGTCTCGAAGTGGACTTTAGCAGTGATGCTGTCGGCCAGTTTTTCGTCAAACATTAATCGCATTGCTTGAACTGGCCGATTGCCGTCTACCAATAGGTCCAGTCCCGCGCTATGATAATGGAATCTTGCGCCAGAAATCTTATTGCCGATCCAGTGTTTCTTGGTAGTAGCGAAAGTTGTTTGAATTTGCTTTTGTAGTTTATGCATGGCGTTGGTAACTTTCGTTACATCAGCAGGTCTTAAAAACGCATCTGTTTGTATTTCTGTTTCCATCGTCTTAATTGAGTCTGAGACTAGTCTGAGAAAACCTTGATCTTTTCCTGAACGAAAGAACTCTTTTAAAGCGTTATTGCGAGCGCGAAGAAAATCGCTATTACGGAATAGTAATTTATGCAGGTCGCTGGAAATTACGGGAAACCCACTAGGTCGCGGGCTCCAAATCCACCCAGCGGGATCCCAGACAAGGGGAAAGAGCCTGCCCCGCCAGGGATCATAGTAAAGGCGCCAGTTGTGGCTGTTTGAGGAATGTTTTGTGCTAGCCAGAGTTTCGAAAACGCTAAAACGACCCCATGCTTCCATATCCATGATCTCACTCAATGCGGCCTGACTCTGCTCAGCTTTGTGAGCTTTCGTTAGTTCGATAAGTTTTTTCAGTGGCGCGAAAGATCGCGGGTTATAGTGATTGTTGATCGCTACTTTGTCCCAAAAGGAAGCAGAGTCAAATAACCATCGCCCATCACCGCTCTTTAGACCCAGAAAAGAATACTTATCCTTGCCAACCATTTCTCCGCGGTAAATATCACCGGGCATGAGGTTTGCGTTGCGTAATGTGGTTTCAGAGGGTTGTTCTACAAAAAAATATATTCCTCTGTCGGTCCCGTTAAGGTAATGGCGGACTAACTCGGTTCGAGGGGCTAACAGATTAAAGGTTTTCGCTAATTTTAACGATAGAAAATTATTCAGTTGTTTGGAGTTTTTTGGAGCCTGCAGATTAAAGACTCTTAAACCTTCGAACAGAGCACTTTTCTTGGTTTTTACCCTAATGGACTTTTTGTCCCAACGCCAATGATAGGAAAAATCCCCACGATACTTGATCTTGGCTTTTTTCAATTTCCCGTCAATAAAAATTCCACCTGTTGCATACTGAAAGCCCGATTGGGGCATGTGAGACCTAAGTTGAGCTAGATTGGCTTCTGGCACGACCAGGCTGATGCGCGGAAGGTCTGTCTGCTGACGAATGCCTCGAACCGTGCTTTTCACACGCAGCGTCTGTAACAGATGATTAATCTCGTAACGTAGGTTGTCTCCTAACGTAGTGTTGATGGGTCTAGGGTCATACCGAATTTGGAAGGTGTAGAACCGATCAAGTGTCCTAACAATTAGGTAACCACCGGTAATCGCGAGTGGCAGGGTCAGCACCCAGGACCAAAGAAAAAGTCGGCGCAAGATAAGTTTCATTATTTGCCGGCTACTGAGGAAAATTCGGCCAATGCTATATTGCCCATTGCGGTTACTATCTGTACTTTCAGCTCTACCGTAAACATGTGTTCTTTTTTGTTGTTCTTCAGGTAGTCCGTTACTTGGAAAGAGAAGTAGGAGCCTGAAGCGTTATCCATCGTCATCAATGAGCCATCGACCCGGCCCATGTTCCTGATCTCAGTTTGAGCCAAGGGAACGTCATAGTTTAGTCCGCCGATCCGTAACCGAACTTCATCGATCTGTATTTTCATCCAATAGTGAGAACCAGGAAGATCAATTCGGATTTTCTGCGCTTCGGGCTCAAACTGAACGATAAGTCGGGACCAGTTATCGGTCCCGGTCACCAGGAGTGGCTGCTGGGACTCTAGTGTCAGCATCCTCCGATCAGTTCCTGCATGCAGTTCTCCAAACAAGGCTTTAGAGGTAGCGCCCTTATTGATCCAGTATTTGGCCTGCTCAATCGGCGTCAAACCATGTTGCATTGAATATTTCCCAAGACTCTTGCCATTCAAGAAATCCTTAATCAGTTGCCAAGTTTTGCTAAGATTTTTTTGGGCATCAACATAATCTTTAAAGTCCTGATCATCCGCTAGCTCATTGTGATTCTCAGCGCCTATAGATACTTTCCAATTCTTAGCGCTGTTGATAACATCATCTCTTGTTTGCGCGATTAAGGTCCGACGTATGTCACGAACTTCTTCATCACGGTATCCTTTTTCTACTACCGCTCGAGAGTAGAATTTCAATAGATTGAAGCTGTAAGGAAAGCGATTCCACTCCTTTTGCAAACCATCAAAACCCTCCGTTGCTCGATCTGTCGATCGGTACAATGCTTCATACCAAAAAGCGATAGCGTCAATGTCGCGCCCATCTAGCACCTTCCACTTTGAGGACCAATATAGGAGTTCGCTATATCGCTGTTGCTGATGCAGCTTGGTTGCTAAGGCAAACAGCAACCGCCTTTTATACCTGTAGACGCGATCTTTTTTTTGTACATTTTCCCACACCTTTTGAAGATGGTCGATAGCTTGATCAGTTTGACCTTTGCCAATTTGTTCCATCAGGCGCCCGTGTTGAGATCTATGTGGCTTGATATAGGCGCTTAACCAGTAATCACCCCAGAGATTGATCAAGGGCAGTTGTTTTAGGCCGATAAGAAATACAGCAAAAAAAACAAAAGCACCAATGAGTGAAAGCCCATTGCCAAATATTTTTACACTAGTTGTTGATGTCGGAAAGCGGCGGGAAAACGAGCGGAAAAAACCGACTGCGGTTCGGACGTGGCGGAAAAACGGAAACGGTTGGTGGAAAGATAAATTGAACTGTGCCATGTTTTCGATTCAAAACATTAGATGTCAAAGTCGATCCCAAGGAGACCGCTCACTAAGGTAGAAAATTTGGTAACGAGAAGGCAAGTTACCCTAATCACGGAGACTTATCCTGATAAGGCCCATATTTCACATTCATAGGGACTCAAGCCTGAAATATACGAAAGGAGTTTTCTTGTCAATCAATAATCCACATCATTCTTGGATGCGATCAGTACGATCTCCTCAACGTTTTCAAGTTGCCCCATCCGGTCGGTGAGGTCATCTGCTGTGATGTCATCCTTTAGGGCAACGTCATAGGTCAAACTGACACTGGTGTTATCACCGGAAGGTTCCATGTGTAAAAGATCGGAGCGTTTGCAGGCGGCGTTAATGGCCTCGAGGTAGCCGGCGCTGTCACCACTGCGCATAAAGCGAAACCGCAGGATGAATTCACTCTTGTAGACTGCGCCGAAGTTGGTCTTGTACAGGATAAAGGCAACCAGTATTACGACAACTGTTCCAGCT
>Ga0209661_1001823_pt1 | contig 10535 bp, 7 predicted proteins | sample SaaInlV_120m_DNA_2_FD_184660 | JGI IMG/M metagenome (GOLD analysis project Ga0209661, IMG submission 184660) | Marine microbial communities from expanding oxygen minimum zones in the Saanich Inlet - SI072_LV_120m_DNA (SPAdes) (version 2) | ecosystem: Environmental > Aquatic > Marine > Intertidal... | reverse complement strand
GGTAACTCTAGTTGTGTGGATTTGTTTCTTTTCTAGACAAGTTCGGCAAGAGAAAATCATTCCTCGCATATTTTTTCTAGTACTTCTGGCAATATTTTTCACAAAAGGAACAAATCCTCCATTCGGCACGCTTTACTTATCCCTATTCAAACATTTACCTCTTTTTCACATGTTCAAAAGCCCAATAGAAAAGTTTGGCCTTTTGTACATTTTTTTATTTACGCTGTTACTCCTTTTTATTTTTTTGAGCATAAAAAACTCAAAAGAAAATAAAATTTTTCACTTTTTTATAAGTGGATATTTAATATTTTGCTTCATCCCGATTGCGACAGGAAATATTCTTCCCGACCATAATATTGGCTTCTATGGAAAAACCAAAAGACAATACATCGACAAACCCGAACACATAGATTTTAGAACCGCTATCATTCAAGAAAAATTAAATTACAAAATAATGAGCTTCCCAGGAATGGGTAATTACCAAATTCTCATGAAAACTGGGGAGAAGAGTTATTATACGGGCTGGGACCCTTTACTAAAAAACATTAATAAAGGTTTTTTCCAACCTGTTTTCGGCCCTCATATTACAGAGTTTTACAGTCTTTTAGCCCAGGACTCTGCTCAAAAAATATTTGGCATGCTTAATATTGGAAAGCTTTTACTTAACCCTGACTCGATTCCATGGTTTGGGAACGTAGGATCGGGCGACCCTCGCATAATTCGCAAACGATTCGAACTTTTGAATGAAGAAAAGTTTGGCAATTTGTCAGTTTTTAATAATTATAAAAATTTTCTTCCTATTGTGTATTCTCCCAGTAATATTTTTATTGTTCAATAAACCGACGTGCCTAAACCAAGCTAACATACAGAATTAAATTTGTTGGCTTGGCACCAAACAACAAAACCTTCAGGGCAAAAGGTTTAGGAGATTCAAATTGCAGTTTAAGAGATTAGATTTTATTTCACTTAAAATGGATTCGTTTGACAAGAACTTATTCAGCCGCGACATTCTTTCGTATAGCAAGAATTCCATGATCTTCTTCTACGACTTTAAGGGTATTCACCTGGAACACAAACCCAACCACGTTAAATGGTTTCCAAAGACTATTAAATTCCCCTTTCCAAAAAATAATAATTTCGCAAATTTAATATTACCCATTACATGGACAATATTTTTTGGAACCTTTTTATTTCTTTCAGTAATCATTTGCATTATATACCGTCCTAAAGTTTGTTTAACCGAGGTTACTTGGGTAGGGTCAGTTTTTGGAATAGCTCGAAAGATTGGCCTCTGCAAAGTATTTATATACTGCTCTTGCGACTGGTTAGCTCACCAAAGCGGAAAAGGCCTTTTAAGTCGATTAGCTAATAATTATTTGTTTGTTTTTATGGATTACATTGCTATTAAAACCTGCGATTTAGCTGATAGTTATTCAAAGCTTGTTAATGAAGCTAGGGAACGCCATTGGGGAAGAAAATTAGCCAAAAACATTCACACTCGCTACCCCCCCCCCATTGAGTTATGCACGAATGTCCTATCAATCAAAAGAACTAATATTTGTTTTTTAGGTCAAGTTCGGGATGATTCAGGTTTAGATTTAATTTTACCTTTGTTACCTGAATTACACAGAGAAATTGGCGCTAAACTAAAAATTATCGGCCCTTGCTTAACGTTTGAGCGAACACACATAGAAAAAAAAATTAAAAGACTAGGCTTGGAGAATTTTGTTGAGTTGTATGGGTTTCTTCCTTTAGATGAACTTAATGAGGTCATGATGGATTGCTTCTGCGGTATCAATCTAACTACAACCGCACAAAGTTACTCATCTTTCGCAGTTCCCGGGAAACTCATTCAATACCTGCAAATGAAAATCCCAATACTTGCGACTCAAAACAATGGTATCGTAGACGTCATTAAAGAAAATAATTTAGGAATTGTTATTGAGCCTAGCCCAAGCTTGATCCTAGAATCGGTAGGAAAACTATATAAATACCAAAAAAATTATATAACAAGTATCATAAAGTACGCTCAAGAGCATCCTTACCTTTCCATAAAAGACTATTTAAAAATGGTTGAAGATGGAAAAAAATAGGTTGACTCTATATTTATATGAGACTTAGCAAATAATGACAGTTTATTTAAAGCGGGTTACAGTTTTAAAAAAATTGTTTTAACATGAATTCTTATATAAATACCCCAAAATGAATTCACAAAGCCAAAAAACAACCGTTGGTCTAAGCCAAATCAACAACAGTTTTTCTGGCGCAAACTATCTTCCCTATTCAGTTGGATTGCTTCAAGCTTATGTGGAAAAGTATTCGTCCTGCAAAAAACGTTTCGAATTTCTACGACCTGTATTCAAAAGAACTTCTGTTCAAGAAGCCGTAAAACAACTAGTTCCCGCTGAGGTGATAGGCTTTAGTCTGTATATCTGGAACGAACAAATTTCTCTTGAAATCATTCGACAATTAAAAAGAATAAACCCAAATATTTATATTGTATGTGGAGGCCCTCAAGTACCTGATCGCGCCGAATTATTTTTGCGAAACAATCCTGAAATTGATGTTGCCGTACATGGTGAAGGTGAACGCACTTTTTTCAAACTCCTAGAAATTTTTCCATCCAGAGAAACAAACCAAATTTCCGGCATCAGCAAAATTAACGCATCCGGAGTTTTTTATAGTAATCCCAAGGCAGATCGAACCAAAGATCTGTCCACAATTCCCTCGCCCTATCTTTCGGAAGTATTCGATGACCTTATATCTACATCCGATGAAGAATGGCTAGTTCTTTGGGAAACAAATCGAGGGTGCCCTTTTCAATGCACCTTTTGTGATTGGGGTTCAGCTATAGCTGATCGGGTCTATCGCTTCGCAATGGACCGCATAGAGAAAGAACTCGATTGGTTTTCTAAAAATAAGATTGAATTTATTTTTAATTGTGACGCAAACTTTGGAATCCTCCCGCGGGATGTTGACATCGCTAGGCGTACCGCAAGAAATAAAAATCAGTTTGGGTATCCAAAGGTTTTATCTACACAAAATACCAAGAACGCCACCGAGCGTAATTACCTCACTCAGAAAATTCTATCTGACAATGGACTTAATAAGGGAGTCGCCCTATCCATGCAAACTCTTTTTGAACCCGCTCTAATAAATATTAAGCGGCAAAACATCTCCCTCCAAACTTACGAAGACCTTCAGCAAAGGTTTAATCTTGATAATATAATTACTTATTCAGACTTTATTTTAGGTCTTCCTGGAGAAACCTATGAATCTTTCGCAGATGGTGTTGCAAGACTCGTTAAAAATGGGCAACATAACCGCATCCAGTTTAACAATCTCTCAGTTTTGCCCAATGCCGAAATGGGTGATCCCGAGTATCAAAGCCATTATGGAATGGAAATCACTGACTCCAAGATTTTAAATATTCATGGATCCCTAGATAATTCAGAGAACGCTATAGATGAAATACAAAAACTGGTCGTAGCAACTAGTTCTATGCCTCGCGATATGTGGCGAAGAACGCGTTCATTCTCCTGGATGACCGCCCTCCTTCACTTCAATAAACTACTTCAAATCCCTCTCGTCATCTTGGCCCAGTCAACAGGAGTTTCCTATCGTCAAATAATCGAATCATTTTGCGAAGTAAATGAATATGATTTTCCATTGATTGCCGAAATCCGGAATCATTTTTGTTTACGCGCAGAAATTATTCAAAACGGCGGGCCTGAATATTATTACTCTAAAGAGTGGCTAGATATCTGGTGGCCTGACGATGAATATCAATTGATACGCCTATCTATCGAAGGAAAACTTGGTACTTTCTATGAAGAATCTCGAAAGTTATTGGAGGCTCTACTAAAGAAAACCCAAAACGATAACTCTATTCCTTTAGTCGCCGAATCTATTTATATTAATCAAGCTCTTCTCAAACAACCTTACCTTTATGATGATTTAGAAATCGAATCTAAATACAACATTCTTGAAATGTACAATCAAGCACTTAAAAACCAACCTACTTCTTTAAAACCTATCAAATCTAAATATCTAATTGCGAGATCAACCCAAATTTGGAGAGACTGGCAAACTTGGTGCCGTGAAGTGGTCTGGTATGGAAATAAAAAAGGAGACTATTTATACGGTTCCGCTAGTTTAGAAAAATATTATGCAGGTCATTCCTAGGTGGTGGGATGACAAACTTCACCTTAATATCAAGTGACAAATGAAATACCGACGACTCGGGAAAACAGAGATTTTTGTGTCCGAAATTGGTTTTGGCGCCTGGGGCATTGGGGGTGTCAGTAAAGGCGCCACCAGTTATGGACCAACAGATGACAACTCGTCTATACATGCTTTAAATTGTGCATTAGATAGAGGAATAAATTTTTTTGACACATCCAACGTTTATGGAGGAGGGCATAGCGAAAGCCTGATAGGTAAAACATTTTTAAAAGCTAGGGATCGTGTCTTTATTGCAACGAAGGTCGGACTAATTAATTATGAAGAGCCCTCAGATTTTTCTGTAAAAAACCTCTCAATATCTCTGCAGGGTAGCCTAAAGCGATTAAAGACAGACTATATTGATCTTTTGCAATTACACAACCCATCACCGTATATATTCCAATATAACCATGAGATTCTGAATTGGGTTGATCAACTTATAAAAAAAGGGATTATTCGAGCTTTTGGAGTCTCTGTTAGATCTCCCGAAGAAGGTATTGGAGCGATAGAACAGCTAAAGGCCGATAGTATTCAAGTCAACTTCAACCTACTTGATCACAGGGCGATAGAGTCAGGGCTAATGAAAAGTGCCTCAACAAATCAAGTTTCTTTAATCGCTCGAACACCTCTATGCTTTGGTTTTCTTAGCGGGAAATTATATAAAACAACACACTTTGATAAGAAAGACCACCGTAGCCACTGGCCTAGTCAACAAATTCAAAATTGGATCGAGGGTTCTAAGAAAATGCTCTCATGTAAAACAAATTCTTCCACTCAAACAGACACACAATTCGCACTTAGATTTTGTTTGTCTTACCCTCAAATTGCAACTGCTATCCCAGGAATACTAAATGATCTCGAAGTTGAAGAGAATACCAAAGCTAGTGATTTAGGCCCGTTAAAAGATAATGAGGTTCAAAAAGTGCAAAAATTTTATAATGAGGTTCGGTTCCTTTTTGAAAAAAAACCTACAAAAGACTTAATCTCAAGACCTTGATAAAATAAATGGTATCTAAATACATACAATGCCAACTGAAAAACTTAGTCATATAATTGGTTAACTCGAAACTTTGAAGAAAGTAATAATTTTTTCTTATCTAAAACCGATACGAAGATAGTGTTTAAAAATTGTATTAACTGTACATCATTCCAAGCTTTGATTAGTATAAGCCTGAATAGTTTTAAGTGAAAATCTTAACCTATGATAAGTAAATAACAGGCTAATCAATATTTAAAACCGCTGAAAAGGTTTTTTAAAAATGAAAATCTGGTTGACTATCTTTACTCCATACCAAACGGTTCAAATGCAGATTGCTGCTCTGACCAGCTATCTCAGGTATAGTAATATAGATGTTGCTTATTCCGAATATTATATTTTTTCTGGAGAGAGCTTCGAAAAACATCGTAACCAGGTGCGCGAAGATATACTCAGAGAAAAACCCGATATAGTTGGTTTTAGCACCTACGATATGAACTATCACCATACTTTGGACTGCGCCAGTTTTATTAAAGAACTGAACCCCCACATTAAAGTCATCGTTGGTGGGCATACTGCATCGGTTGTTCCGTTCGATTTTTTAGATCATGAGTGTATTGATTTTGTTGGTAAGGGTGAAGGTGAAGAAACTCTTAAGGAACTAGCACATGCACTCGAAAATGACTTACCCCTTAACGACATTAAGTCTCTCTATTGGAAAAATGAAAATGGAGAAGTCATTACTAATGAAGCTCGCCCTCTAATGGAAACCCTTGATGACTTGCCCTTCATTGACAGGGAGATTGTCGAGTACCAACACTCGAAGATAGACTACCTACCTTTCCTGATGGGCAGAGGTTGCCCATACAAGTGTGACTACTGTGGGAATGAGGCTATAAAAGACCTGGCTCCAAATTCTGAAGCTTGGTCACGCTACCGATCACCAGAACATGTGATAGAAGAAATTTTGCTTTGCCGTGAGAAATATGACTTTAAATATGTTTTCTTTTATGATGACGTCTTTTGCTTAAAACTTGATTGGCTAGTTAAATTCAAAGCCTTGTACAAAAAGCACTTTCCAAATACTCCTTACATTTGTCTATTGCGACCAGAAATGGCAAAAGATGAAAGACGCATGAAGTTACTCGGTGAAAGCGGCTGTATGGAAGTACATATGGGAGTTGAAAGTGGCTCTTATGAATACCGTACCAATATGCTCGGGCGCCATATGTCAAATGAAGTGATTCTCCGCGCTATCGATAATCTAAAAAAACACAATATACGGATCAACACATTTTTAATGGTGGGCATGCCCGATGAATCTTGCTTAGATATGCTCAAATCCATAGCTTTTATATGGAAAATACGCCCTAGCAGTGTACAGACTGGAATTTTTTACCCCCTGAAAGGAACCCCTTCTTACGACTACTGTGTAAAAAATAATCTTATCAATTGGAAAAAAAGAAAAGAGCTAGTCGTATATAGCTACGATACTTCTCTGAATGTGAATTTTCTAAAAAGGTATTTTATTATCTTTTGCAAATGGCTACTTTCGGGAATTCCAGTCTTGACCCACCTCAAGCTCCAATTGATACCCCGTTTTTTTAAGATTCAATACAGACTTTGGTTTCAGAGAAGAGTAGATTACACGTGACGTTAAACCCTTCATTAAATGATACTTAAATCGCCTTAAATCTTACCCACCTACAATAAAAATATTCCTTTCGTAGAAACAGGATATGCGCCATCTCGTGATATGAAAATTCTAACTACAGGAATTCAAAGCGGAATTGGAAAGTATACATATGAGAACCTTAGTGGTCTTGGTTTGGCTCGCGACACATCAAAAGTAGAACGAGAACGTATTAAGAAAACTCACTTTGACGCGATTATTCACTGCGCCTTTAATAGTGCTAAAACACTCGATCCAAATTCTCCATCCTCCTACTTCTACGACAATGTTTTCCTCACAAAGGAGTTAGTATCCCTAAGGTATGATAAGTTTATTTATTTTTCTACAATTGATGTTTATTCCCAAAATACTGCAACTCATTCAGAAAATGAGATGCTTAATCTATGTGGCCCAAGCAGTATTTATGCAGCAACAAAGCTCACTTCAGAAGCTATCGTAAAAGAAGAAACTAAAAACTATCTAATCTTAAGAAGCTCAACTCCACTAGGAACTTATTCTAGAAAAAACACGCTAATGCAAATGATCGAAATTGAATCTTGCACTGTAGGACTTTCTAGCGCATCTATTTACAACATCATAATTTATTCAGATATTTTAAATTTTATTAAATTTTCTATAGAAAATGATGTCCAAGGGGTTTTTAACTTAGCGTCTTCCAGTAATATCACATTGGAGAACGTTGCCAGGATATTAGAAAAAAATATCCAATTTGGTAAGGGTTTTTACAACGCCGGGAATATAGATAACACAAAAATTTCTTCCACTTTTCCAGCCTTCAAAGCCAGCTCAGAAGATAATCTCATAAAATATCTTAAAGAACATCACCATGCCTAAAAAAGGTTCTTGCATGTGGACAACTTGATTTATAGGGCGAAACGTACTGGAAAAATATTCCAGATAACTCACAGTGGGAAGTCATCGCCGACTATCATAAGCGTGTCCCCTTTAAATGTTGTGATGAGAATGTAAATTAAAATCACATCGAAATCTAATGAAAAGCTTTAAATTGTCGATAATAAGGGCTGGAGCCCATATTTTAAAAGGGGTAGGAGGGCTGCAATTACTTCCCAAGTTTTAATCTCTATATGCTAAATTATTGAGCTTTTTAAATTTATTTATGAAATCTAAATAGTTAGCCACTCTCGACAACTTAAGTAAACCACTTAAACTGAGAACAGCTTAAATGAACCCGCCTGGTCTATAAGGTTAAAAAAAAACCTATTTGCCAGAGCTCACCTTCTCTGAAGATATATTGAATTTGTATCTTCTAGAAAATAATTTCTATATCTACTCTTAGATAATCTAGAAAATGGCTAAAAAGAAAATGCTTGTTTGCGGAGCTACCGGATTCATTGGACGTAATCTAGTAGAATATTTTTCACAACAGGACAAACTAGATGTTTTCGCCACTTACCATCACCGTCCCCCATTCGAATGCCCTAGGTTGAATTGGGTTCAAGCTGATCTAACTCAGTCGAAAGATGTTGCAAGTTGTGTAGCGGGAATGGACATTATTCTCCAAGCAGCTGCCACCAGTTCGGGGTCAAAAGATATCGTAAACCAACCACACATCCATGTCACAGAAAATGCTTTAATGAACTCCCTGATTTTTAGAGCTGCCTACGAGCATAAAGTTTCGCACATGGTATTTTTCAGCTGCAGCATCATGTATAACCCCAACTCAACCTTAGTGAAGGAAGAAGATTTTAACGCCAATACAGATATACATGCTAATTACTTTGGAGCGGGGTGGACTAAGGTATACTTGGAAAAAATGTGTGCGTTTTTTTCTGGGCTAGGTCCAACCCAATACACAGTTATTCGTCATTCAAACATTTACGGACCCCATGATAAGTTCGATCTCGAACGCTCGCATGTTTTTGGTGCTAGTTTAACTAAAATACTCCACTGCAATGACGGTAGAATTACTGTCTGGGGTGATGGAACTGAGCAAAGAGACTTACTTTATATATCTGATCTTATTAATTTTGTGAATTTAGCTGTCAAAAAACAAAACATTCTATTTTGTTTATTAAACGTTGGCTACGGTAGTTCAATTTCTATATCTGATCTTATCAAAAAAATTATTTCAATCTCTGGCAAAAAAATAGATATACATTACGATATATCCCAGCCTACTATTCCAAGTAGGGTAGCTCTAGACTGTGGGAAATCAAAACGCCTGTTTGGATGGGAACCGAAAGTGTCGCTGGACGAAGGAATTCTAAAAACCATGGATTGGCATAGATCCAACATCCCTATTCCTTAAATGATCATTAGCAAAACTCCATTTAGAATTTCCCTTTTTGGGGGTGGAACCGATTACCCAGAGTGGTACCATGAAAATGGAGGTAGTGTTCTGGCTACTACCATTGATAAATATTGTTATATTAGCTGTCGTCACCTGCCCCCTTTTTTTGAGCACAAACATCGAATTGTTTATTCCAAAATTGAATCAGTAAAGACAACTGAGGAAATCCAACATCCTGTTGTCCGAGCGGTTCTTTCTAACCTAAGTATCAATGCTGGGCTTGAAATTCATCACGATGCTGATCTACCCGCCCGATCTGGTCTTGGGACCAGTTCTTCATTCACTGTCGGCTTGATAAATGTACTTTATGCACTTAAAGGCCTCCATGTATCAAAGCATGATTTAGCTAAACAGGCGATTTATATAGAGCAGGAATTTCTAAAAGAAAACGTAGGAAGTCAGGATCAAATTTTAGCCGCCTTCGGTGGTTTCAACAGAATCGATTTCAACGCTGACGACTCGTTTAATATTACCCCGGTAGTCATAAACAAAGACCTAATATGCAAATTGCAAGATCACATGCTACTTTTTTTCACAGGACTTTCCCGCTATGCTTCAGATATTGCTAAAGATAAAATAGCCAACATTAAAAATAATTTCAGGGAACTCACGCAAATGAATGAAATGGTGAATGAGGGGTTATCCATTTTACACCGCCCTTCTGACGCCATAAAAGATTTAGGAACACTCCTTCACGAATCATGGAAACTCAAACGAAGTTTATCTACGAAAGTTTCCACACCTCAGATTGATGAGATCTATGAAACGGGAATCAATGCGGGTGCAATAGGTGGCAAAATCCTTGGAGCTGGGGGAGGAGGCTTTATCCTTTTTTTTGCTGCGCCAGAAAATCACAATAAAATTCGAGATCGCCTCAAAAACTTAGTTCATGTTGCATTTAACTTTGATAATACGGGCAGCAAAATTGTGGTCTATGAGCCTAATGGATTTTAATAATATTACTAAGGGTAGAAAATCAAAAATTAAAATTTAATATTAAATTTTTGATTCAATGGTCTTAATATATTTTAAAAGAACCATCATAATCTAAAAAAACCGATGAAAATAACAAAAGTATTGATAACAGGAATTGCCGGATCTGGAGGCAGCTACCTTGCAGAATACATAGCCAACAACCATCCTGAAGTGGAAATTAACGGTCTTGCCTACTCTAGGAGTACTCGCATCAACTTAAAAACCCTCGGAAAAAAAATAGTTCGATATGAAGCCGACTTAATGGATTTTGGGTCTGTGTTTTCGGTTCTAGATAAGGTTCGACCAGATGCTATATTTCATTTGGCCGCTTTCGCTAATGTTCGTGCCTCATTCCA
>Ga0209661_1001809_pt1 | contig 10570 bp, 9 predicted proteins | sample SaaInlV_120m_DNA_2_FD_184660 | JGI IMG/M metagenome (GOLD analysis project Ga0209661, IMG submission 184660) | Marine microbial communities from expanding oxygen minimum zones in the Saanich Inlet - SI072_LV_120m_DNA (SPAdes) (version 2) | ecosystem: Environmental > Aquatic > Marine > Intertidal... | reverse complement strand
CCTATCACATTACCAGCTCTAATTGTGGATATTCCTACACCGTTATTATCATTTGAATTAAAAAATGAATTTTTGTATGATGAACTAATTAATTCTGCAGCCCCTTTACTTGCACTATATGGATCAGTTCCACCCATAGGATTATTTTCAATATGTGCACAATTGAATTCTTTATTTTCATATGCCTTATCACTTGTCATAATTAAACATGATTTAATGGATGAAATATCTCTAATTGATTCTAAAAGATTTGCAGTTCCAATAATGTTTGTAGAAAATGTTTCAATTGGGTTTTGATAAGATGGAACAACTAAGGCTTGAGCTGCTAAATGCATAACAATATCAGGTTTACATACAAATATTTCATGTGTAAGTTTTTTTTTATTATTTATATTACCTATTTTACTTGTTACAATTTTTTTCATATTTAGTATATTAAATAATGATGGTGATGTTGGAGGTTTTAGAGAATATCCGATAACTTTAGCACCGAGAAGAGTTAACCACAAGGATAACCATGTACCCTGAAAACCGGTGTGGCCAGTAAGAAAAACTACTTTATCCTTATAATATCCTCCAAAAAGATTTTTCATATCCATAGTAGGTATATTATTTTCAGTAATATTTTTTTGTACCATTATTTTATTTTAGAAATAGTTACAATAAAAAATTGCCTTTTATCTATAAAATTATTAATTTTTATAATTTACATTTATTTTAGTAGTCTAATTGATATACTTGCTCAATTTATTTAGACTGTGATAAAACAACACGAATTACATGCTCATAACCCTAGTCATGTATTTCGTCTATGGCAATATTTTAGAGTTGGTTGGGCCACATACTTTGGATTTATTTTTGCAGCACTGAATACTATAATTACAACATATTATCTTGCAATTGACAATATTTCCTTTCTTCAACAAGTCTTCCCAACATTTGGACATTATGTAATCTCAGTAATTTTAATTGGAATTCCTGTCTTAATTGGAGTTGGGTATATTCATACAAAACGAACAGCTGCATATAGAGAAGAGGCAAAAATACAAGTTGAAACAAACCCTCATGCTATTAGAAGTTTGGAAAATAAAGAATTAATGTTACTTGTTGTATACAAAATAAATGAATTATTAATTAAAAAAATAAATAAAAATAAATTTACAGAAAAAGAATTTCAAGAAATGAATACTTTAAAACAAAAAATTCAAGATCAAAATAATTGTAGAACCATTTCAAATATAATGTTGATAGATATAGATAATATCATAAAGGAATGAAATTATGGATGATCCAAGAAAAAAATCCACAAGTTTTAGAGCATGGTTCTATTTTAGAACAGGTTGGGCAGTTTACTTTGCATTCATGTTTGCAGCAGTAAATACATTAGTTGTTACATATTATCTTGCAATTGACAATATTTCCTTTCTTCAACAAGTCTTCCCAACATTTGGACATTATGTAATCTCAGTAATTTTAATTGGAATTCCTGTCTTAATTGGAGCTGGATATATTCATTTTAAAAAAAGTCCAGGATTCAAATCAGAAGCAGATATTGCAATTGAAAGTAATCCTCATGCTAGAAGAAATTTATTAAATACAGAAGCAATTCTTGCGGCATATCTATTTTCTAATGATTTAATGATGAAAATGCTAAAAGATGAAAAACTTACAGAAGACGAAATAAAAAAGTTCACAGAACTTCAGGATAAAATTAAAGAGCATTTTAAACAAAGAACAATCTCAGATAACAAATTTGATTTAGAATAATATCTACTATGTTAAACTAATAAAAGTTTGAAAATGGATTATCCTTGGTAAATCCAAAATGTTTTATTAATTGATTCTTCATAACACGATTTAAGTAATCTAAAAATAATTCTGCAGGTTCAAGTGAAGTACTTATAAAAATTTCATTAGTTATATCCGAAGAAAAAACGGTATTTTGATCAAATTCCATTCTTGCCAATTCACCATTATGAATTTTTAAATTTTTTACATTAGAATTTTTAAAAGAAGCATGTTTTAATTCAACATCATAAATTGTTAATCCACTTAAGTTAGAATCAATATATTTACTATCATTTAATTTTGTATTGACAATATTTGAAGTTGTTAAGTCAGTACCATCAAAAATACTTCCATTAATTCTAGAATGAGATAAATCAACGTTAGTTAAATTAGAATTTTTAAAAAATAATGCACTCGATACATGATTTAGTGATGAATTATTCAAATTAGTGTGAATAAAATTAATTTTTTTCATTGTAGATCCAGAAAAATCAACGTTAGTTAAATCTGAATTTTTAAAAGTTACATTTTGAAATAAAACGCCGATAAATTGAGTATTGTTAATAGTCATATCTTCAAATAAAATATTTTGTAGTACTGAGCCCGATAAATTTTTTTCATTTATGGTAGAATGTTCAAACGTTTTTTCATAAAGACTTAATCCAGTTAAACTATCTTGAGAAAAAATATCGCGTACATCATTTGAATTAACTGAAAACCCATAATGAGAATAGGCAACAGAGTTTCCTTTGGATTCAAAAATTAGTTCAGAATTAGTCAAGGGTTTGTAATTATCTAACATACTAGTACCAAAAAAATTGGTATTATCAAAAAATGTTCCATCAAAATCAGTATTCTTGATAGTTGCATTATAAAAATCAGCATTCTCTAAATTTGCATTCATTAAATTAGCATTAATTAAATTTACAAATCTTAAATTAGAATTTTGTAAATTTACCCCGTTAAAATTTGCACCATGTAAATTTACAGCATACAGATTAGTATTCTCTAAATTTTGATTTTCAAAATTAGAATTAGATAAATCCGCCCCCACAAAATTTGTATTTTCAAATATTGAAGTACTAAGATCAGCAAACATTAATTTTGCATTATGTAAATCTGTATTTCTAAAAATAGTATTGTCAAATTTCATATAAGCTAAATAAGCACCACAAAAATTTGCATTGGTTGCATCTGCATTTGTAAAATCAGTATTAATTAGATTTGATTTGTATAGGTTAACATTTTTTATAGTTGCATTTGTAAAATCAGCATTCTCTAAATTAGAATCTCTGAATGATGAACCATCCAATTTTGCATTTGTAAAATCAGCATTCTCTAAATTAGTAGCCCCAAAATTTACTCCATATAGAGTTGCATTTGTAAAATCAGCATTCTCTAAATTACTTCCATAGAAATAACTTCCAGATAAATTTGAACCCGTAAAAATAAATTTTTTAAGATCTAGATTATCAAGTTCTATGCCAATTAAATCACAATTTGAAAAATCTGATGATTGATATGTTATTTTATCTAATTTTTTATTATTACTGGTATCCATTAATAATGAACAATTTTCTGTTGCATCTGCAAATACACTCAATGGAATAAAAAATAATAAAATTATCAAGTAATACAATCTGTGTTGTTTCATAATTTAGATTTAATATAAATAATTGAATTTACTGGTGTTGGATCTGTTTTTCTTTTAATTGCAAGATAAATGGATGTATAATCGAGAACATAAATTAAATTCACAATTTTTGAAATTATATTTCCATCCACTGAAAAAATTTCTTTATATTCAATATTATTTTTCTCAAAATATTCTGAAAATATGTCTAATCTTTTTTTAGTTTCATTACTATCATCTTTTCCTCTTAGTAAAATTGGTTGTACTTTAGATGGTTTTTCCCATGACATAATTGCATTATGTGATGCTTCCATTATATCTTCAATTATTACGTGAGACTTAGTATTTTCTTGAAGTACACTTTTAAATCTAATTGCAACTGCTTGTAATCCCAATGGATAATATATCGTGGGAATGCCTTCCATCCATTTTGCAAGATTAAGTGACGGATTAGTTATGTTTAGATTTGTTGAATTAATTTTTTTACTTATATCTTCTAATCTTTTTATAGATTCAAAAATATCTTCTTTATTGATATTCAGTGATGAATATAGAACTTTTAAGATTGTGTAAAAATATGCTGTAAAAGATACTCTTGGAGAATGGAATTTAGTTACAATTCTATGTTCAATTTTATTTTTTTTACAGAATTCTAGTAATTTACCTCCTGAAGAAAATCCTATAATTTTACATTTTTTTTTATATGCAGATTTTATTAAAGATAAAGTTTCAGATGTATTTCCTGAAACACTAATTATTACTACAAGCGTATCTGAATTTACTGTTGTAGGTAAAAGATATCCTTTTACAACATTAACATGGATTCCTGTTTTAGATAAAATAGCTGAGAATACATCTCCAACAGATCCTGAACCTCCCATTCCTGCAAATACTATATGTTTCACATTATCAAAACTAATTTCATCTTGATTTGATTGAAACGAATTTAGTGCTATTTTTGACCATTCATCATAAACTTTATACATTTTTTCTAAATCATATTTTTCTATATTTGAAATATTCACTAATTTGAATTTAATATGTCTAATAAAATATCTATCTACAATACACTTCTCCTATTGGTTTTTAAAAAGCCTAATTTTCTATAAAATTATGGATAACATGACTGGTTTACGCACAGTAGAGTGGAAAAATAATAAAGTGATAATGATTGAACAAACAAAGCTTCCCAATGAATTAATTTTTGTAGAATATGATGATTTTAACCAAGTTGCAAATGCTATCAAAACTTTGATAGTTAGAGGTGCACCTGCAATTGGAGTATCTGGTGCATTTGGATTAGGGTTAGCTGCTTTGCAAAGTAAAGCGACAACAACAGAAGAATTATTATCTGACTTGGAAGATGCAAGAAAAATTCTTTTTGCAACAAGACCTACTGCTGTAAATTTAGGTTGGGGACTAGAAAAAATCATGAATGTTGCAAATACTGGAGAATCTACTGAACAAATCCGAGAACTAGTAATTTCTACTGCTAAAAAAATGGCAGATGACGATATTGAAATTAATAAAACAATGGGGAAAAATGGTGCTTCACTTTTTAATGATAATGATACCATAATGACTCATTGTAATGCTGGTGCTTTAGCTACTGTCGCATATGGAACTGCATTAGGTGTAATTCGTGCAACTAGGGAGAGTGGAAAAAATATTAAAGTGATTGCTACTGAAACAAGACCAATTCAACAAGGTTCACGTTTAACTGCATTTGAGCTAAAACATGATGGGTTTGATGTTAGTTTAGTTCCTGATACTGCTGTGGGATATTCTATGGCAAATGGATTGGTAAACAAAGTTGTAGTTGGTGCAGATAGAATTGTAAAAACTGGACATGTCTTTAATAAAATTGGAACATATCAAGTTGCAACAATGGCAAAACAACACGGAATTCCATTTTATGTTGCAGCCCCATTATCTACAATTGATATGGAAACAAAAGCTGATGATGTCGTTATTGAGATGAGAAAAGCAAGTGAAGTTACAGGTATTGGTGATAAAAAGACTGCACCTGATGATATTAATGTCATTAATCCGGCATTTGATATGACTCCTCCTGAACTTATTGCAGGAATCATTACTGAAAAAGGTGTAGCTACAGCTCCATATGAGAAATCTATTCCAAAATTATTTGAAGTTAACAACTAATAGTTATGGAAATCTAACCTGGTAGTTATCTCTATGTTCAAAATTTGTTTCATAGGGTGGATTTCCTAATGAGATTGATCTGTATAGTTTACATTGTATTTTTTCAATAAAACTATTTTCAAAACAAACATCAGTTAAAGTAGTGGAATCAATTACGGCGTTGTGAAGATTGGTATTTTTTACATATGATTTTAGTAAGTTAGCTCCAGATAGATTGGATTCTGAGAGATTTACCGCACCAAGATCAGCCATGTAAAAATTGGAATGTATGAGTATAGATTTTTTAAGATTTGCATTATTCAAAAAAGAATAAGATAAATCAGAATAAGATAGGTCTGAATGAGAAAAATTTGTTCTCTGAAGGAGAGTGTTACGAAATTTATTATTAGTTAGATCAAAATTTGACAGATCCATTCCTGATAGATTTGCACTAGAAAAATTAGTATTTTTTATAGTTGCATTAACTAATGATGATTCTTGTAGTAACGCACCCATAAAATTTGCAGAATTTATTTCAGAATTCTCAAAAATAGACTTCTGTAGAAAAGTGCCAATAAATTTTGTTCCAAATATCTTGGTATTTGAAAAGTTAGCTTTTTCTGCGTATGCCCCATTAAAATTTGCACCTGATAAATTAGCACCTGTGAAATTGGCACCTGATAAATTAGCACCTGTGAAATTGGCACCAAGTAAATCTGAAAAAGACAAATCAATATTTTCCAGATTGGCATATGAAAGATCAGTTTCAGAGAATTTTGAGTAAGGGAATTTGGAGTTTTCAAGATTTGCCCCTTTAAGATTAGCCTCATCGACATTTATTCCAATAATAGAAAGATTAGAGAAATCCTCTCCTGGATTACTGCTTTTTTTGTATAACTTTTTGGCATTATTTGAAATAGTTTTATCTTCTGGAATTGTTAGATCTGCATTTGAAATATCAACGTTAAGTTGTTGGATTTTTGAGAGATTAATTTGATCAATTGTGTTATTGAGCATTTTAGAATTGTCAAATTTTGTATCTTTCAATTTCACTTTGTACAGATTGGCATATGAAAGATCAGTATTGGCAAAATTGGCATAAAAGAGATTTGCATAACTAAGATCAACATTGGATAGGTCTTGTCCATTTAAATTCACACCTACAAGATTTGCCCCTTTAAGATTAGCATCATTTAGTTTAGCAGTACTCAAATCAGAATTTGCAAAATTTGCATAATCAAGATCAGCTCCTATGAAATTAACTCCTGACAAAATTTTATGAGTTAGATCTTGTCCACAGAAATTAGTTTTAAACGCATCAGATCCTTCTAGATTTGTTTTTACAAGAATTGTTTTATAGAATTTGGCAAAACGAATTTTAGAATTCTCTAGATCAGCTGATTCAAGGTTTGTATCTCGAAGATTTGAGCCGTCTAAAATTGCACCAGTAAGATCAGCGTTTCGTAGATTTGCTTCACGCAGATCTGCACCATACATTATAGAATTTTTTAAGTTTACGCCTTCTAGATTAGCACCAGTAAGATCAGCACCTGAAAAAATTACGCCTTCTAGATTAGCATTAGATAAATCATAATTCCGCAAAGATACACCAGTAAGATCACAATTTGACCAGTCAATTGAAGTTGAATATGATTTTGTTGTGCTATCCATTAGATGAGTTTCTTCACAGGACTGAATTTTTGAAAGTGTATCCCTATGAGATATTTCTTCAATAGAATAATACGTAGGAAATGATATAATGTAAATAGCAAATCCCAACATAATGAAACCTAACAAAAAAAAGATTTTCATATAATATGACAGAAATTACGTATGTTATATGCATAATCGATTCTTAATAAAGTCAAAATTTAGGGGATGTTTGATAAAAATTATGGTTAATTGAAGCTAATAATTAGAAAGTTTTTATTGTTTTTCAAACTGCCGTATAAAATATGAGTACTGTTTCTACACAAGCAATTGAGGATTCACTTAAACAATGCATGGATCCTGAAGTCCCCCTAAACATTGTAGAAATGGGATTAATTTATGGAATTGATGTTAAAGAAAACAATGATGTTGATATTAAAATGACCATGACTACACAGGGTTGTCCTTTACATGAGACTTTAGTTGCAGATGCAACAAGATTTGCCAAAAAAGTCCCTGGGGTAAATAATGTCAATATTGAAATCGTGTGGGAGCCTGCATGGTCCATGGATAAAATGACTGAAGAAGGAAAACTCAAAATTAAAGAAATGGGTGCCGCTGGACTGAATACTCCTGCACCAATTAACTATGAAACAGCATTACCTCAAGGAGTTGGAAAATTAGTTCAACAAGAAGATGGTTCTATGGTATTAGCTAATGAACATGATCAAGGATTTATGGTGAATCAAGCAATTGTTGACTTTTGGAAATCTTGTAATGGTCAACGCAAAGTTACAGATTTGGTAGAGGTATTTGCACAACAAACAGGATTACAACGAAATCAAGTTGAAAAAGAAGTTATGCAGTTATTACAACAATTACGTGATGGTGGATTAATTGCAATTGCAGGTCATCCAGATACACCAAATGTTGAATTTAAAAAATAGAAAGTAATTTTAGTCTATAACATCTTAATTAGATTATGAAAAGCTATTATCAACATCTTAAATCTACAAAAGAATTTGGTGAAAAAGAAAATCTTTTAAAAAAACCTATCCTTCGTAGTTCTGCAATATTTCCTGTAATCAAAAATTCATTTTATACAAGTTCAATTCATTTTTTAGGTTATTGGTTACTTAAGCGTAATATCTCTCAAGTAAAACTCACTATAACATTACGCAATGCACATGGGGATCTTCTACTTAAAAAAATAGAAACTATTGATTCTGCAAAATCTTTTGTAATTAATCTTGATACTTTATTATTAGAAACAAATTGTAATCAAGATGTAAATTTTATTGGTTCACTTGAAACTGAATTTTATACCCTTGAAGATATGGTGTTTCCTTATCCTGCATTAGTTTTAGAATATCATAATGAAAAATTTAACACATGTGTACATACTTTGGGAAGAATCTATAATGATGATGAAGACATGAATGAGAATAATGAAAACCTCGTTCCTGAAACTGGTTTTGATATACATGAAACAAGTGATCTTCATTCTTTTTTATCATTTGTCAATGGTTCATTAGAAAATGAGGATGGATATATTGAATATGTGATTACAAACTCAAATTCCAAACAGTTTTCAGGAAATTTTCATTTAGGAAAAATTAATTCTTTTGAAACAAAATTTCTTTATCTTAAAGATTACATTCCAGAACTCTCTACCTTGTTGAATTCCAATTCTGGATCAATATCTATAAAACATAATTTTGAGGGATTTTATCCTAGATTGTTAGTTGGTAATTCTCAGGAATCATTCCCCTCTGTAAGTTTTACTCATTCATATTATGATAATACTAATTCTATAAATGATTCTGATTATTGGAATCGAATTAATGATTCACATTTTGATTCATCAATATATGTTCCAATATTTCAAAAAAATAATCAGTTTACTAATCTAATTATTTATCCTAATTTTTCGCCTGCTGATTTAATTTTAAAAATTGATATCTATGATGAATCTGGAAAAAAAGTCTACGATAATCCAAATTTTCTTACAATAGATAGTAGTGATAGAAAATTATTAAAAATAAATCTAAATGAAATTGTTCTAGGTTTAGATTCTTTCAAAAATAAAAATTTTGCAGCACATGTTATTGCAAATTTTAAAAATAACAAAATTCCGACAAGAATAAAATTTGGATTGGATGTTGGTACTAGTGGGTTAAATTCTAAACTTCCATGTAATATTTGTTTTAATATGCGTCTAGGCAACCCTCTCTTGGAAAATAAACCTGGTTCATTTCACTGGGCTCCACTTTTTAATCATCGAAATACTGTTTTTACATTGGGTAATTTTTCTACTCTCAAAAATTATAATTCTGATGCAAATTTAGAATTAAATTTTTATAGACTTGAAGATTCTACTTCATTTAATAAAAAAATACGATTAAAAGCTAATTCTGAAAAAAGAATAACTCTTAATGATTTTGAATTGAATGAATTTATTAAATCTGAAGGTTGGGTAACAATTAAATCTGATAGTCCGTATATTCATGGATATTATTTTAACATGAATTCATCTGGTTCTGTTGCTGGAGATCATTTATTTTAATTTTTAGAAAATATAGTTAGAATTTGCACCATCAAAGTTTATTGTAACCCCTGATAGGTATTTCACTCTATTTTCTACTATTGCTTTAACAAAATTTCCAATTTCTTCTGGCTCTCCTAATCTTTTCATAGGTAATGTTTTTTCAAATTCTTTTACATTTTGAATTAATTCTTGAGTTCTATCTGTGTTGATGGGGCCTGGTGCAATGTTAATGCAACTAATATTTTTTTGAGCATATTCTTTGCTTAACACCTTAAAGACTTCTGAGAATGCAGCACGATATGCTGATGATATTATCAATTTTAAATTTGGCTCTTTTATCACATTTGAGCTAATTAAAAAGATATATCCACCATCATTAACTTTAATTTTTTGTAAAATAGTACAAAATCCTACAAATAATTGATTGTGATACTTGTTCCAATCTTCTTCAGTAATTGTCAAAAATGGTTTTGGTTTTGGACCTCCTGTATTTAGAATTAAAATATCTGTTTGATCATGTGTTTCTAAAAATTTTTTTACACTGTCTAAATTTGATGTGTCAATATCCTTTTTGGATGCCGCAAAAACATCTATTTCAATTGATTTTAATGAACTTGCAATTGCTTTACCAATTCCCCGTGAGCCTCCTAAAACAATTGCTTTAGTCATACTATTATGAAAAACCAGTGATAATTAAATTCCTTTATGTCTTAAATTAGAATTATAATTTTTTAAATTATAAAAATAATGAATTTTGTAATTTTATTTAATAAAACTACATTTGTCCATGTTGCCATGTTTGATTGAAT
>Ga0209661_1001800_pt1 | contig 10606 bp, 3 predicted proteins | sample SaaInlV_120m_DNA_2_FD_184660 | JGI IMG/M metagenome (GOLD analysis project Ga0209661, IMG submission 184660) | Marine microbial communities from expanding oxygen minimum zones in the Saanich Inlet - SI072_LV_120m_DNA (SPAdes) (version 2) | ecosystem: Environmental > Aquatic > Marine > Intertidal... | reverse complement strand
CCGCTCCCACACTGCTGCACCAGATGGTCGCCTGGCACAATGTCACTCTCCCGCACGCCACCATTGTTTATGAAACCGTGGCGGCGCGGTACGTGCACAGCGCCTGCTCCGTGGATGGCTGCAGCCAAGAAACCGCAACGCGCTTCGCGGGCAACGCGGGCCTTCCCCACCCGCAATGTGGCTGCAAGCGAGCAGCGGCGTGGGGAACTCTGGGCGCGCTTTTGGTGCTTGTTGTTTTGCTGGTGGTTGTGGTCGGTAGCACATTGTGGGCGACATCCCGCCACAAGCACTGAAAATGCTGACGTCAATACACACAACGAATGCAAAAGAGCGCCACCACCAAAACGCATGGATGCAGCCGCAGTCGCAGTCGCAGACGCAGTCGCAGTCGCAGACGCAGTCGCAGTCGCAGTCGCAGCCGCAGTCACAGTCGCAGCCGCAGACACGGAGAGCGTCGCTGCCGCGCCCCGCGCCGACATGCTGCCTCTGTGGCAGCCGACGACAGAGGGGGGCGTGCCCCCACTGCTACGTGGAGCATTGCGTGGGGGTGGGGGCCTTTGGCGCCGTGTGGGCCGCGCGCCTGGGCCCCAAGCATGAGGCGGTCGCGCTCAAGTACGTACCCGTGCAGCCCAGCTTCCAGGACATGTCCGTGGTGCACCACACGGGCCTGCTGGAAATCCACACGGCCTCGCGTCGCGGCCTGCTGCAGCCCACGCGCGCATGGCTTCACCGCACCTCACACGAGCTGCTGGTGCAGTTCCCGCTGGCTCTGTGCGACGCGCAGGTACTGGCGGTCGCGGCGCAGCCCAGCGTGGTCGCCGTGGCGTGCATCGCTAAGTCCCTGGTCACGGCGCTGGCACGGCTGCATGCGCGCGGCTTCATGCACCGCGACGTGACCGCCAAGAACGTGCTCCTCATGCCCGACGGCCGCACGCTGCTGTGCGACCGCTCCCTGGTGCACCGCTTGTGGGGCAACCTGCCGCGCGGCTGCTACACGCCCAAGGTGACGGCGCAGGCGTACCGCGCACCCGAGCTGCTCGGGAGCACAGCGCCCGTGTACGACGCACGCGTGGACATCTGGAGCTTGGGCTGCGTCGTGCTGGAACTGCTGCTACGCGACATTGTGTTCGAGTTCTCGGGGCACCAGACCGCGAACCACCTGGCTGCGATGCTCGTGGTCACAGGCGACCCAGTGGACGCGCTCCCCGAGCGCTGCACGCACGCCGTGAAGGCCGCGCGCAAGGCCGCCGAGGCCACGCACGCGCCCCTGCGGCGGCTGCTGCGGACACACTACACACACAGCCCGCACCTGGAACTCATGGTCGGATTCTGCGCCGCGTGCCTGTGCGTGGAGCCAGCGCGGCGCGCGACACTGGCTCAGCTCGCGGCACACCCCTTCTGCCGCCTGGCCAGCTCGCGCGCGCTGCGGCGTTTGCTGCGCAAGGTGCGGGCGCAGCAGGCGGCGGCGCAGTGCACCGAGGCGCCCGCCGCACAGCAAGCGACTCTGCGCAGCTTCATGACCCATGGCGAGCGCCTGCCGCTAGCGGCACTGCCGCCGCTGAAGGCGACGGAGGTACGACTCCTGCGGGACGCCACCGCGTGCCGTGTGCGCGCGGCACACGATGTGGCGCGCTTGCTGTGGCCCTCGCCGTTCGCGTCGGCCAAGAGCCGCGTGGCGCACTGGTGCGCCTTTGCAACCGCCATGCACCTGTTCGACGCGTGCGTGTGTCGCGGCCTGGCGTCGCCGCCTGTGTTCGCGCTCGCGATTCTGGCGGCACAGCACCACAGCCGCCTCACGAGCATGTGGCCGCGCATGACGCACAGGGAGCGCAGCGTGGCGCTACCCGTGCTGCGGGCCCAGATCACACTGGTGCTGGTGACCCTGCACTGCGACAGCAACCCGCAGACGCTGGTGGAACGCATGCTGGAAGGGGGCAGCACAGAGGGCCAGCATCTTGTGACCACTGCAGCAGCCTACGCGAGCATGTCGCCGCAGCTCATGCTGCGGTCGCACAATCCTGCACGCGCCATTTACGTGTGCCAGTCACAGGCCGCCTCCATAGAGCACGCGTTCGAGGTGATCACAGGCATCCAGATCTCAACAAGTACCGCAATCGTCGCACCCTCTCTGGACGTGCTTATCCTTCCCGAATGCAAATAAAATGCAATTCGACACACACAATTCCAAGGAACCAACAATGCGTCCACAAACATTTTAAATCTCGCTTGTCCCACCCGTCCCACCCGTTCCACCCGTTCCACACATTTTCAACCCATCACCATCCCGCGCCCATGTCCACTGCCTCTGTCATCGCCACGCCACCGCGCGTGGGCGCGCCCGCGGCCGCGGCCGCGGCCGCAGGCAAGAAGCGCAAGAAGCGCAAGCGCGCTGCAGCGGCGGCAGCGCCTGTGGCGCCGCCATCGCGGGCCAAACGCCTCGACGCAGACCTCGTGCGGCTGTCGGCAGCACCACACGGCATGTGTGGTTTCTGCTACGAAGACGTCCCGCTGCTGCCGTCGCACGCTGCACACCAGCTGCGGTGCAGCGACGAAGACTGCTCCAACGTGTGCTGTGCGCAGTGCTTCCGCAAGCTGTTCGCGGACTGGCTCGTGCTGCGGTCCCCACGCACCCGCAGCGGCTCTGCCTTCCTCGGCATGCTGCAAAGCGAGGGGGGCGCCGCCACCATCCTGCCACCGCGGTGCCTTGTGTGTCGGGCACTGACACACCAAGATCTCAACAAGCACCCACGCCTCTCTTGGAAGGATGTGGCGATGCTTCTGGACGGGGACCCCGATTGTGTGTGCCCCTCGTGTGTGTGCGGCCGCCACGGACACACGGCTTGGGAAACGGCACAGACGGCGTGGTCCGCTGCACGACGCTTGCGGCAGGCCATGGACGCGCATGGCCCACGCGCGGCCACGGAACGGCGTGCTGCGCGGCGGAAGCTGCAGCAAGCTATTCGCACGCCGTCGATCGTCGTGGTGAGCAGGCTGCCCGAACCGACGTCGTCGGGGCTCATCGAGCAAGGCCGTGCCTTGGTGAAGGCGCTCGCGGTGTGCCTGCGCAACCCATCCGCCGTGACCCGCACATGTGTGCTGCCCGAGTGCCACAACTGCGTGTCTGCTGTCGCGGACGTGCACTGCAGCACGATGATCGTGCACCTGGCGGCGTGCGACCACTGGCTGTGCCAACCCTGCCAGCGCGGGCTTCCGACAGCGGCGGCAGCGGCCGCGCACGCGAAGACCTGCCCCCACGCCGTGGGGAGGACGCTGCTGCAGCGGTGGATCCGCCACCCGCCACCGCTGCACTTGATGCAGGCTGTCCACACGTTCATGACGCACACCGTTGCGCAATGTGTCGTCACTGTGTGCCCACAGTGCAGTGTGACGTTGCAGAAGACGGGCGCGTGCTCGCACCTCACCTGTCCTTGCGGCACGTCCGTGTGCGGCGCCTGCAACCGCCGCATCATGGATGGCGTGGACCTGTACTGGGCGGAGTACGCGCACACGCACGCGCTGGTGCCCTTCGCGGAGACGCCGATGGACCAGCGGGTGCCCAAAACCGCCGCGATGTACGTGCACAACCACTACGACTCGGCGCAGCTCAACCATTGCAAACGGCAACTGCGAGGGTGTGCACAGATGCCCGATGACCTGTGCGAGCAGTTTCCACATGTGTTGCTTTGCGCGGGCACTGTCCCAGGCGTGCCGTGCGCAAACACGTTCGACGAGGATGTGGTCATCGAGGGCCACATGCGGCGCATGCTGGCCCTCGCGGCCGTGCTGGACCTTGTCCCTGCCATCTCCCTGGGAGCACTGCACGCATGGGATGCCAAGCACGGCGGCAGCAAGTTGTTCGAGGTGTGGCCGTCCTTCCCCCTTCTCACCCTGCACGAGGCCGTGTACCTGCTGTGGCGCCGCGGCACGGTGCTGCCGACGTGGCCAACCGATAGCAGCAAAGTCGAGTTCGTGGACGGCGTGGCCCGTGCAGACTGGGGGGGATACGCGTGGTGTGTCTTCTTCGCCGACGGGCACCACGAGGCGTTGACGGGGTTCACCATGGACACGGACATGACCTTCCCCGCCCTGAACATGATGACGACACCATGGAGTGACGAAGGCGAGGTCATCGAGGCAGTGCAGGACTGCGTGCGACACGGACGCAAGCTTGTCTAGGCCGTGTGGAATGCGTGTGCGGTGTGGGTGTGAGCTGGCCAGCTGGCCAGCTGCTGGTGACATGGTGCTTAGTGCATGGGGAAGCTTTCATACAATGCAAACAAATGATGATGATGGCGGACGGCGAAAAACCCGCCGCCGCCGCGCCCATCCCGTCCTGCTTCACGGCCGACAATGCGCTGGGCTCCACAACGCTGGACGGTGCGAGTGCCTTTGGGCACGTGCGCGCCTTCCTTGCCTCCCTGTGCCATGGCATCACGGTGGAGGATTGGGACATGGTGTGCCTCTCGCCACTGCAGCGCGCACTGCTGGCCCAGCTGTGTGTCAGCCGCATTTACAGGAGCGTTTCCTTCAACCCGTGGCAGCACACAGTGAACCACATCCTGTCGAGGGTTGCCGAGGAAGACACCGAGGAGGCACGTGTGGCACGGACAACGTTCTTGAGCGCCGTGGAGGAGCTGCAGCTGACATGGGAAGCGTCGCTGGGTGCCGCCTGCTACAGCTGGATCCCTCTGAGCACCACGGACGCCGCAGGCCAGTCGTTCGTGGAGCACGTGGTCGAGAACACCGCCGACCGCACGGCGCTGCAGGCGCTGGTGCAGCGCGTGCACGAGGGCAAGGAGGCCGTGAGCGTGCGCCGCGTTGTCATGCAAGCAGCCGCACAATACCCGCAGGAGTACGATGAGATGTTGTGCTTCATGGTGCGGTCGTGGACGGCAGAGGAGTGTGGCAGCGACACCATCGTCCCCTCGAGCTGGACGGGCATCATGGGCCGCGCGCTGGCGGCGCACTTGGCGCTGCATGGCACCAATGCCGTCTTGGCGGCGATGGTGCGCCACTGGACGATGGCGCAGTGTGGTGGGGCGCACGGCACGGACAGCAATGGCTTGAACGTTTTGGAAGCGGTGGTGTGGAACCCGCGTGCGGGGCTTGCCACCGTCGTAACGTGGGTGCGGGCGTGGTACGCCGCTGGCCTGACCGTGTCGTCGGTGACAGTCTGGTTGCTGGTGCGCGACTATGCACACCTGCACACGGTGCCGTTCCTGGTGGATGTGGTGCTCGACCACCCTGGGCCTGCCGCGTCGCCCTGGCTCGGGGCGACCATCGCGTCGCACCAAGACAGCACCATGATGACCGCCATGGTGCAGCGCTGGACCTACGCACAGTGCCACGGACTGGGCAGCAGCGAGACGGTGCCGACCATCGCGCGCAGCCTGCTCATGGGCGGGCGGCACATGCTGCAGGACGGGGCATTGCTTAGGGCCATTGTGATGCGGTGGGGTGAGGAGCCGAGGCCTGGCGTGTTCACGGCAATGCTGGGCAGGCAGCAGCACTACACGTCGGTGCTGCCAACGCTTGGCGCGGACGCAGTGCACGCACTGCAGCCGCTGGTGGAGGGGTGGACCGCCGAGCAATGCGGCGCCACGCTGAACATGGTGAATTCGGACGGGCAACCGTGCTGGACGTCGCTGCACGAGATGTTGCGGCGCATGGAGCGGTGGACGCTCCAGGACACGGTCGTGTGTGGCGTGTGGCTCGCCATCCTGCAGTATTGGGGCGTGGAAGTGTGCCTGCAGCACCCCAAGGGCGCCGACGCCGCGGGCCCGAAGGAGCTGCTGCGTAGTTTGCTGCCGCTGGAGGTCACACCTGCCACACCCGCACGGCTTCGCGCGTGGGCGTTGGTGCTGGCAGGCGGCACCGTGTCGGAAGAGGCGCAGGTGCGCCTGGATGCTGTGTGCGGGGTGCTGGAGGAGCTGCAGGAGCTGCAGGAGCTGGAGGAGGGCGCCTGTGCGTGGTACACGGTGGCGCTGTTGTGGGCGTGGCGGGAGAACGATGCGTCGGTGACGCCAGCCGTCCCCCTGCAGCTGCTGGCGAAGGCTGGTCACGTTGTCGCGACAGTCGTCGTGATGTGCCTGTGGCCGACCAGCACGCTGTTCGCCAACAACCGCGCACGCATCATGTTCCTGCGGGCCGTGAACAACCTCAGCAACGCACCGCGGCGGTGGATGCTGAACACCATCGCGGCCGAGATCCTCACCGCCATTCCACACACACCCGCGCAGCGCCGCCTCCTCGTGGCGATGTCGTGGGGCGCGCTGGAGCACAGGTGCGTCTCCCTGTGGACGTGTCGCGAGCTCGCGTGTTCCGTGGCGGAGCAGCTGCAAGTGGTGGACCACGTGCTCCCCCGTGCGAACAAGTCTGGAGCGCCCGCGCCCGTCATCCACACCATGCTGACACAGTGGCCGCTGAAGCGCTTGCAGCCCGCGCGCATTCTGGCGGCCATCCGCGTGGATGGCCTGCTGCTACCCACCTTCGAGGTGTGGTTGCAGCGGCACCCATGGACAGCCAGCAACTTCAAGGCGGCAGAGTGGTTGTCGCTGTTGACGTGCTGTGTCGAGCCTCAAAACAGCTTGTGGGCCCTTGCCGTGCTGCGGCTTGTGCCGACACACGTGTGGGCGGCTGTGTGGCCGTGTGCGGCAAGCGTGCTGGCGGACACCGCCAACGGTGCCGTGACCGCCATGGTGCGGCAGAAGTGGCCACTGCAGGAGGGTGCACAAGGTCGCAGTGGGCCGTCTCCCACGAAACGCCGCCGTCGCGTGTGATCCCATCACATTTCTCAAACGCGTTTGTATTTTATTTTAACAACCTTTCGGATCGGAGACAAGAACATGGGCCTGCCCGTATGGGACTGCTGCAGACACTGCAGCCACCCTGACCCACCTGCAGACCGCGCTGGTGCGGGACCAACGTCGGACCACTGGAAGTAACACGCAACATGTTTGGGAACCTTGTCGCGGACATTCCAAGGAACATTCGATAAACATTCCGAGGAACTTTGTCGCGAATGTATTTATCATGTTCCTTGGAACATTGCGAGCTGTTGTTTGGAACGCTCTGCCCTTGTCTTCTGGTCCGCCACAAAGCTTCGCCACACGAATAACACAATCCTCTTGCATTGAAGGGCCATCATGGGAGGTAGAAGCAGCACCGCAGTATTCGACAATGCTCGCGAGGACACTGGTGCGGGTGCGGGTGCGGGTGCGGGTGCGGGTGCGGGTGCGGGCGCACACGAGGATCTGCGGGCGGGTGCGGGTGCGGGTGCGGGCGCACACGAGGATCTGCGGGCGGCTTTGTGTGGCACGGTGCACAATATCCCGTGCAGCTCTCGCACCCAGCGGCGGCGCTGCAAGCACACCGAGTGCAAGAAGGCAGACAGGTGCAGCGATACGAGCACGCCACACACGCTGGTCGACTTAGACACGGTATACCTGCAAGTGGCAGACGTGTGTATCCCCGAGAGCGACCGCACCAACTTCCAAGCCGTCCGCCGCCAACTCAGGCAGATGCACATGGTGAACCCCTCCAAGGCGCTGCAGACGAATGAGCTGCACAAGCAAGTGCAGCAATGGGTCCAAGACCGCCACAATGTCAGCACGTCGACGTGCCCCTCCGATCGGGCACCGACGTCGCCACCGCGCGTGTGGCGGAACGCGCTCGGGTGCGCGGGTGGCCAAGTGGTGCGGGTGGGCGTCCTGCCCGACGACACTGAGGCGTCGCACGTGCCCGCTCCCACAAGCTTTTCGGCCGCGCACAGGTTGCCGTGCGCGAGCGGCGTGCTGCAGTCGTCCACTGTCGCGTGCCTGGTGGCCGAGACGCACTCCTTCAACAATGCAGTGCTGGCAGAGCACCCGACGTGTGCGAAAGTGGGAGCGGCGATGCTGGAGCAGTTGACGAAGCAAGATCTGAGCAGGATGGGCGCCGAGGCCTCGCAGCAGCTTGTTGTGGCGGAGCAGGTGTTCCACACAGACGGGTTGAACGACAAGTCGACCAAGGTCGCCTTATCGTGGCCACTGCATGACGTGCTTGCCGACAACGCGCGAGCAGCTCGTGCCATGGTCTGGGAACCCTGGATCGGCTACCTGCTTGCACAACACAGACGGAAGCCCGACCCGCGCTTGGCAAGCATGACCATCCAACAGGGCGTCGCCGTAACGGTGCAAGGCGTGCCTCTGATGCAATCTCACAAGCCGCAAGAACAACTGGCGGCGGAGTGGATTGCGTTTGTGGTGCCCTCTGGGAGGGTTGTGCACCTCAACGAACTCACACTGGACCTGGCGGAGACTGTGGCGCTGAAGAAGACCACCGATGTGGTGCCGCGGCGCTTGGACGGCTGGCACACGGACGAGGCGGTGGTCACCAGCGTCACCAAGATCACAGATGGCACACGCGAGCACAACTTTGTGCACGTGTCGGACCTGGTTGACGCCCCCATGGACCGAGAGACCCCCGCCAGTGCTGCTGCGCTGGCCCTCGTCCTGTGGACGAAGCACACGCGGTGTGCCAGCTGGGGCATGGCGCCGACGTCGCGGTGCCGACGAGCCACTGAGGCGATGTGGGGCACGCTCACCGAGCCCGCGCTGTGGGCGTCCATGTGGTCTAGCGGCAGCAAGGCCACAGCACGGTTGCTGCCGCCCCGCAAGCATGCCTTGGGCCACTTCCTGAAGCAGCACACCGTCTCCCTCTACCACGCTCTCAACGAGGCCATCGTGTGCGCGGGGCCGTGTGCCGCGCCGCAGCTGCTGCTGCACTTCGCGGCCACCGCGAAGACGACGCTGCTGTCAACAGCAGACTCGGTGGCCGTCATCGAGTGCTGGTGCGCCGCGCTCGCGGTCCTGCGCAAACTCTCCGTGGAGGCGATGGACGAGTTCCGCATGGGCGCGCCTCTGACGGGGGCAGACCTGCAGCCGTTCATGCGGTTGTGGCTGTCTGACGCCAAGGTGTGGGTGTGGTACAGCGGCCTGTGGGGCGGCGTGTTGGCACTGGGCGTCACCACGGCGGATCTGGATCCCGACAGCATAATAACCGAGGGCGGGGCCGCGACGTCCATGGACCTGCTGCTGCAGCTGCTGCACAGCCCACGCGGGACACCAGGTGGCATGGCGAGCGTGGAGGTGCGCTGTGCGGACCTCAAAACCAACGCCGTGTCCCGTGTGTGGGGCCACGGCCCGTTTGTGTCCGCGGTCGGCTCCCCCTTGCGCATGGCCGTGCTGCACGCTTGGAACAGGACGTCTGAGCTTGCCAACGACCGCACCGCGCTGCTGGCACCAGCGCAAGCGGCGCTGTGGCGCGCCGCCCAGAGCGAAGTGGACATCGCCAGCTTGCAGGTGGCGGCCTTCGCGTGGACGACGTCGCCTGAAGCACGCCTCTGGTACTTTGTGGACGGTGCCACGCCCGCGCAGGTGCTGCAGTTGGGCACACGGCACGACAAACCTATGCACGCGCCCTGGGCGTCGGCGCGGATCATGCACACGGCCCTGGATGACTCCCGTGTGCACAGCGCCTGCACGCGCAAGGCCATGCGCTTTGTGCTGCGCTTGTACGGCGCGTCGTGCGACACCATGGCCACCTACGTGCTGCGCGCGGCCGCGGAGGGAGTGGCCTTGTCGCGGGCCTGGCGCGCCACACGCCAACGGAGCGCGACGCAGCGCCTCGGCTGCCCCCTGCGGGGTCTCTTGGGGTTCTGTGCGTGCGCCAGCTGCCGCTACGACATCAACGCAACTCTCCCCGCCTGCTTGGGCGACGTGTGCAGCACCACCTTTGACCTGGGCAAAGCGTTGGCGGGTGCTGCGGCGAGCCCTCTGGCCACCACGGGCACCCTGGAGGACCTGATGTCGACCCTGGCGCCCTCGACAGTGCTCATCCTGCTCAAGCTGCATCTGCGCAGCACGCTCACAGGAAACGACGACATGGGCATGGTCGCGGCGGTGCAGACCGCGGGGTTGCTGAACTTTGACCGCTTGAAGGTGTTTGGTTCGTTGGTCGAGATCAAGGCCGCGCGTGCGTCGCTGCAGCAGCTGGACGATGTGGTGCACTGGAGGCCGTCGTCGGCGGTGGTGCAGTCGCTGCACGCGTGCGGTGCGAGCCTCGTGGAACACACGGGTGCGCGTGACGAGGCGTTGGTGGCTCTGGTCGCGGCGCCACAGGGCGCGGTGGTGAAGCAGAAGGCGAGGGCAGCTGCGCCCACGCAGAGGAAGGCACCGCGCGAGACCAGCGCGATGCACGCCAACGCGCTGCAGCGGTTGATGCGGGGCGGCGATGTGGTCGCCGTGGAGGAGTACGCACAGACGCACAGTCTGGCGTACATGCGGTTGTACCAGTCCTGGGCGGTCCTGCACACCAAGATGGCCCGCTGGGCACAGCAACACGCCTGGGCCACGATCCTGAGCGCGGCGGACGGATCGCGGTGGCGGTTCGCGCGCATCGAGGCGCTGGCAGAGGCGCAGATGCAGCTTGGCCGCACCCTGCACACTGCCCTCGTCGACCTGCGTGCAACCGCCAGCCTGACGGCAGTACGGCTGGACGAAATTCGCGCTCTGGCACCCGAGTGGGTCTTTGCCGTCAAAGGCCGCAAGGCAAGCAGCCTGGCACG
>Ga0209661_1001791_pt1 | contig 10631 bp, 8 predicted proteins | sample SaaInlV_120m_DNA_2_FD_184660 | JGI IMG/M metagenome (GOLD analysis project Ga0209661, IMG submission 184660) | Marine microbial communities from expanding oxygen minimum zones in the Saanich Inlet - SI072_LV_120m_DNA (SPAdes) (version 2) | ecosystem: Environmental > Aquatic > Marine > Intertidal... | reverse complement strand
GTGGCTATTGATTTTCTTGATGAGTATGAAAAGAATTCAAGACTCCTACTTTTGAAAAATGGTCAATGTGATAGCTATTTTCTGTCAAATCGAGGTAGAGCAATGTCGAGACAAAATTTCTTTTATATCATCAAAGGCTATGCTGCAACAGCAGGCATTGATAAGCCAATATCACCCCACTCTTTGAGACACGCTTTTGCCACTCACCTTGTTCAGAAGGGAGCTGATTTACGCTCAGTACAATTAATGCTGGGCCATAGTGATATTTCAAGCACCCAGCTCTATACTCACATTCAGAATGCGCAACTAAAAATGCAGCATCAAAAACATCACCCGAGAGGGTAAAAAAAACTTTTAGGATAGATCTAGGTTATCCAGCTTATAAAGCAATGGCTTTGTTAATGACCTTAAAGATACCTTTGGTTTACCATTGTTATCAAAATTGATTTCAGATAAAAACTCATTAAAGCATCTTTCAATTCCCTGCCATTCTTTATCAATCATTGCAAACCAAGCTGTATCTCTATTCCTTCCTTTAACTATGGTCATCTGTCTAAAGACACCTTCGTAGGAAAAACCAAATCTTTGGGCTGCAGCTCGAGATCTTAAATTTAGTGCATTACACTTCCACTCGTAACGCCTATAGCCGTTTTCAAAAGCCCACTTCATCATTAGATACATTGCTTCTGTAGCCTCTGTCGTTTTCTGTAAAAGTGGAGAGTAATTAATATGTCCCACTTCAATTGATCCGATAGTTGGGTTAATTCTCAAATAACTCGCTATACCAATCGCTTTGTTTAGTTTTTTGCTTACGATCGCAAAAAAAACAGGGTCATCCCCTTCTTCGAATGACTCCACCCAACTAGCATATTCTGTTTGACTTTCAAAAGGCCCATATGGCAGATAAGTCCAATTATTACCCTCCTTATCTAGTGCATTGGACAGAAAAAGTTCTTCTGCAAATTGATTCGCAACCAATGGCTTCAAAGTCACTAGATTCCCATCAATTGATATGCCTTTTGGATGAGGGGGTTCTAAAAATTTGTCAATTATTTCACCAAGCTTCATAAATATTCTCTAAGTTTTTATAAAATTAATTGTAATTAAGATTAATTATTGACACAGATTAAATATGGAGCCAAAAGAATACAAATGATGCTCCAAGTTTATTTAATAATAGAGAAAACTTATTCTATATGCATTTGATAAGTAACAAAATCAATCGTTTCGGAAATTTGATCATACACTGCTCGAGCTCTTTGATTATCACTCGCAGTTATCCATCTCACATAAGGCCAGCCATTCTCTTTGGCTCGCGACTTTAGATCTTTAAACAACAATTGAACAGCTCCAGAACCCCTAAAATCAGGATGGACAAACAAATCATCCAAGAAACCCACAAGCCTCCCCCTTAAAGGTGATGGCATTTCTCTAAAATGCATAAAGCCGATTAATTCACCTTGTTTAGATTTCACGCCAATCGCATAAAATTTAATATCAGGATTAAAGATCCAATCCCATACATTATCGAGAATATCTCTATTCATTGGCATTTTATAAAAGTTAGCATAGCCATGATAAAGTTTGCTCCAATCTTCTTTATCAGTGTTGATCAAAGTCTCAACTTTCATAAGCCTTTTATGCTAATTTATTAAAAGCGTCCTCAAGTTTTTGAACTGCAGCATCTACATTTTTTAACTTATCAAGTCCAAATAACCCTAAACGAAAAGTTTGATAATCATCACCCTCATCACACTGGAGCGGAACTCCAGCAGCAATTTGAATCCCCATATCTTTAAATTTTGAACCATTATGTATTGCTTTATCTGATGTGTAACTTACAACAACTCCAGGAGCAAGAAATCCCTCTGCAGCAACACTAATAAAACCATGTTTCTTCAGTAAAGATCTCACTCTATCACCCAACTCTTGTTGTTTATGACAAGCTTTATCAAAGCCAAACTCGGCTGTTTCATTTATGGTGTCTCTAAAATGCTTGATGGCATCAGTAGGCATAGTAGCATGATATGCATGGCCACCATTTTCATAGGCCTGCATAATTTGAAGCCATTTGAGAAGATCGCAAGAAAAACTAGTACTCTGAGTTTTATGAATCATCTCAGAAGCCTCTGAAGAGAGCATCACCATGCCAAATGCAGGGGATGCACTCCATCCCTTTTGAGGCGCGCTAACCAAAACGTCAACCCCGCATTTTTCCATATCAATCCATATAGCCCCTGAAGCAATACAATCAAGAACAAACATACCTCCAACAGAATGCACTGCTTCTGAAACAGTCTGGATATAATCATCTGGAAGAATAATGCCTGATGAAGTTTCCACATGAGGAGCGAAGACCATGGCCGGCTTGTCAGATTTAATTTTTTCTACTACTTGGTCTATATTGACTGGAGCAAACGGCTCTTGTGAGCCCTCACTTTCTCTAGTTGCCTTTAAAACTGTTAGCTTGGCGGGAATATGACCCATTTCTAGAATTTGTGACCAACGATAACTGAACCAACCATTTCTTAGAACTAAACAATCTTTATCTGTAGCAAATTGTCGAGCCACCGCTTCCATGCCATAAGTTCCGCCTCCAGGAATCAGCACAACTGATTCAGCGTTATATACTTTTTTAAGTGAGGATGAAACATCATTTATCGCCCTCTGAAAAGAGCTAGACATATGATTGAGTGATCTATCAGTATAGACGACTGAGTATTCTAGAAGCCCATCAGGATCAATGTTAGGAAGTAAGCCAGGCATTCAATAATCTCCTTGATTTAAAAAATTACAATTCTACACAGAATTGAAAAATAAAAATAAGGAAAAAATTTAAAAAATTACTAAGGAACTAAATGTACTGAACTTCAAGAATTTCGTAAAGAATATCGCCTTTTGGGGCTTTGACAGTAACCTCATCACCCTCTTCATTACCCATCAACGCCCTTGCAATTGGAGAATGACATGAAATTTTACCCTGATCAATATCTGCCTCATCCTCGCCAACAATTTGATAACTAATTTCACTATTATCTGAGAGATTTAATAGGCTTATTGTCGTACCAAAAACACAACGACCATCCTGATTAAGTTGTTTTACATCAATAATTTGTAATCGAGATAATTTTGATTCAATCTCTTGAATTCTGCCTTCAATAAAACCCTGCTCTTCTTTTGCAGCATGATATTCAGCATTTTCTTTAAGATCTCCGTGCTCTCTAGCTGTTGCAATATCACCAACTATTCTAGGGCGCTCCTCATCCTTAAGTCTGAGTAACTCAAGTTCTAGAATCTTTGCGCCATTAACTGTTATTGGTATAGTATCCATAAAATTACTGGTGAATAGATTGTAAAGACCTTACAACCAATTTATCTTGAGTCTTTATTCCATCAAGCATTGCAAAGGCCGCAGAAACTGTGGTTGTACATGGAATTTTATGGATTAATGCCTGACAACGAATCACTGTCGCATCCTCTAGGCCTTGCGAATCATCAGTTGAATTAATGATCAAACTAATTTCTTCATTTTTAATCGCATCTACAATATGCGGTGACCCTTCTGACACTTTATTAACCATTGTACATTCAAGGCCAGCCTGTTTAAGTATTTCTTGGTTAGTACGAGTCGCCACTATCTCAAAACCTTGGTTAATGAGTCTTTCACCTAACTCTACCAATCTACCTCTATCCAATGCTCTAAGACTTACGAGCACCTTGCCACTCGTTGGAACAACATCGCCCGCAGCAAGGAGCGCCTTATCAAAAGCCGCAGGAAAATCTTTACCAACGCCCATGACTTCACCAGTGGACCTCATCTCAGGCCCTAAAAATGGATCAACGCCCAAGAACTTATTAAATGGAAAGACAGACTCTTTAACTGAATAATGCTCTGGAATAATTTCAGAGGTAAAATTTTGTTCTTTAAGGGATATTCCAGCCATAACTCTTGCTGCAATGTTAGCTAAAGGAACGCCAGTTGCTTTAGAAACGAAAGGGACAGTTCTTGAAGCTCTTGGATTTACTTCAATAACATAAATCTCTTCATCTTGATAGGCAAGCTGCGTATTCATTAATCCGACAACTTTTAATTCTTTGGCCATCAGTTTGACTTGTCTTCGCATTTCATCAAGAACATTTGCAGGTAAAGAGTGAGGCGGTAATGAGCATGCAGAATCACCTGAATGAATTCCAGCCTGTTCGATGTGCTCCATAATACCACCAATGACTATATCCTTACCGTCACTAACGACATCTATGTCTACCTCAATAGCGTGATCTAAAAATGAATCTAATAAGACAGGTGAATCATTTGAGACCATTACAGCAGTCTTCATATATCGCTCAAGACTTTCAATATCATAGACAATTTCCATCGCACGGCCGCCTAAAACATACGAAGGTCTGACAACCAAAGGAAAGCCAATTGAATTAGCAATTTTCACCGCTTCATCTTGAGATCTTGCTGTGTCGTTGATAGGCTGCTTTAAATTAAGCTTTTGGATCATTTTTTGAAAGCGCTCTCTATCCTCAGCAAGGTCAATAGAGTCTGGGCTCGTACCGATGATATTAGCACCATTTTTTTCAAGAGCCTCTGCAAGTTTAAGCGGCGTCTGTCCTCCATAATGAACAATAATTCCCTCAGGTTTTTCAATATCAATAACCTCTAGGACATCCTCGAGTGTGAGTGGTTCAAAATACAGCCTGTCAGAGACATCGTAGTCTGTAGAAACTGTTTCTGGGTTACAGTTGACCATAATTGTTTCATATCCATCTTTTTGAAGCGCCAAAGACGCATGAACACAACAATAATCAAACTCGATCCCCTGCCCTATTCTATTTGGCCCGCCCCCCAAAATCATAATTTTTTTATTGTCTGTTGGGTTTGCTTCACATTCCGATTGGTAGGTAGAATATAGATAAGCAGTCTGCGTATCAAACTCAGCAGCACAGCTATCAACTCTTTTAAAAACCGTCTTAATGTTGAGAGATACTCTCTTACTTCTGAATTCTTCTTCTGTACAATTTAGGATTTCTGAGAGTCGTTTATCTGAAAAACCTTTCTGCTTAAGTTTACGAATTGTTTCAGACTTTATGCTTTTTATATCTTGTCCTTTAATTGAATTTTCTGAAAGGACAATGTCTTCAACTTGCGTTAAAAACCAAGGATCAATCTTTGAGAGGTCGAATGCATTTTGCACACTCATACCCATTCTAAAGGCATCAGCCAAGTAAAATATTCTCTCGGCTCCAGCAGAGAGAAGCTCACTTCTTATTTTTGATTTTGAATCGTCTGCCGTAATATCTATAATTGGATCTAGGCCAGATTTATCCGTTTCAAGGCCCCTAAGTGCTTTTTGAAGTGACTCTTGGAATGTAGAACCCATTGCCATGACTTCACCAACAGATTTCATTTGAGTGGTCAGTCGATCATCTGCCTGTGGAAATTTCTCAAATGCAAATCGCGGAATTTTCGTTACAACATAGTCGATAGAAGGCTCAAATGAAGCAGGCGTTTTACCACCTGTAATATCATTATCTAATTCATCAAGTGTATACCCAACTGCCAATTTAGCAGCTACTTTTGCGATTGGAAAACCAGTGGCTTTCGAGGCTAGTGCAGATGAGCGAGAAACTCTTGGATTCATCTCAATAATTGTTAATCGTCCATTTTCAGGATTAACAGCAAACTGAACATTTGAACCGCCAGTATCAACACCAATTTCTCTAAGAACCATCAATGAGGCATTCCGCATGACTTGATACTCCTTGTCAGTCAGCGTTTGAGCAGGAGCTACTGTGATTGAATCTCCAGTATGAATGCCCATTGGATCAAAATTTTCGATAGAGCAGATAATGATACAGTTATCTTTATTATCTCTAACAACCTCCATTTCAAATTCTTTCCAACCCAGAATAGATTCCTCAATTAAAAGCTCATTGGTTGGAGATAAATCGAGACCTCGCTGACATATTTCAACAAATTGTTCTCTGTTATATGCAATACCGCCGCCAGAGCCGCCCATTGTAAATGATGGACGAATGATGGTTGGAAAACCAACCTCCTCCTGTGCTTTTAAAGCATCTTCTAGAGTATGAGCTATTGCTGCTTTAGGCATATCGAGGCCAATTTTAAGCATCGCTTGCCGAAATAATTCTCTATCTTCAGCTTTGTCAATTGCCTCCTTGTTTGCACCAATCATCTCAACATTGTATTTTTCTAAAACGCCATGACGATCAAGATCAAGTGCGCAGTTAAGTGCAGTTTGGCCACCCATGGTTGGAAGCAGTGCATCTGGCTTTTCCTTTTCAATAATTTTTTCTACAGTTTTCCATTCGATTGGCTCAATGTAGGTTGCATCCGCCATTTTTGGATCTGTCATAATGGTTGCTGGATTTGAATTGACCAATATAACTCTGAAGCCCTCTTCTCTTAAAGCTTTGCACGCTTGTGCGCCAGAATAATCAAACTCGCATGCTTGGCCAATGACTATTGGTCCTGCGCCAATAATTAAAATACTTTTAATGTCTTGTCTTTTTGGCATTTCTAATTGGAAAAATATATGTGGTATTTAATTTCATGTTGTCATCAGCCCTATAAATTCATCAAACAAGTAACTGACGTCGTGTGGCCCAGGTGATGCTTCAGGATGACCTTGAAAACTATAGGCCGGCTTGTCTTTTATTTTGATGCCCTGAATACTCTTATCAAAAAGAGACCTGTGGCTAATTTCAACATTATCAGGCATATTCTGATCCGAGACTGCAAAGCCATGATTTTGAGATGTAATCATAACTCTTTGAGAATTAAGATCCTGCACTGGATGATTTGCACCATGATGTCCAAACTTCATTTTTTCTGTTTTTGCACCACAGGCTAAAGATAAAAGCTGATGACCCAAACATATACCAAAAATTGGCATTCCTTTCTCTAATAATTTTTTGATATTACTGATAGCGTAATCACACGGCTCAGGATCTCCAGGACCGTTAGAGAGAAAAACTCCGTCGGGATTATTTTCAAGTACCTCTTCTAAAGGCGTTTGAGCATTGTAAACTGTTAGCTCACAGCCCCGATCAACAAGCATTCTTAGAATATTTTTCTTGACTCCATAATCATAGACTGCCACTTTAAATTTGGATACACTCTTGTTAAACGTGGCATTTTCGATATCAAATGAACCCTGATTAAAGCTGTAAGTTTTAGATGTTGAAACCACTTTAGCCAAGTCCATATTTTTGAGACCGGGAAATTCTTTAGCCTTTTGAACTGCTGCGTTTGAATCAATAGAGTCATAAGCCATAATACATCCTTTAAGCGCTCCATTAATTCGTAAATGTCTAGTAAGCGCCCGAGTATCTATATTTGCAATAGCAACAATATTATTAGTAGAAAGATAGTTATCAAGGCTCATTTCAGAGCGCCAGTTACTATAAGCCAAAGGAAGATCTCTTATAATTAAACCAGAAGCATAAACATTTGAAGATTCTTGGTCGACAATATTAATTCCGGTATTGCCAATGTGAGGATAGGTCAGAGCTACGATTTGCTGACAGTAGGAAGGATCCGTGAGTATCTCTTGGTAGCCTGTCATTGCTGTATTAAAAACAACCTCACCAACAGTTTGGCCAATAGAACCAATTGATTTTCCCCAAAAAACTGTACCATCTTCGAGTGCTAATATGGCAGTTTGAGGCAAAACTTTACTCCTGTTGAGGGATCAAAAAACTTGAGAAATTTTACCATGTGTTTGTAGAGAATTTATCTTGAATTTAAGAATCCAATGTTATAATCTCTTTAGTATTTATAACTCAGCGCTTCTGTGAAAATTATTGTCAATGGTGAGGAAATTTCTCTACCTCAAAATTCAAATATAGATGACCTTATCAATCAATTAGGTTTTCAAAATAAACGAATTGCAGTTGAAATCAATGAATCCATTATTCCTAAATCAAAGCATTCTTCATTTTTTTTAGAGGCTAAAGACCGGATTGAGGTTATTGATGCAGTTGGCGGCGGCTAAAAACATCATAGAATTCCTAAGAAGATTTTCTAGTTGCTGAAATTCTATACCACTCATCTTTATTAGCAAGCTTAATGTCAGTGAAATTTTTAGAATAGCAATTGACTACGTCCTCAACTTGTCCTTTTATAATTCCAGAGAGAAGAATGGTGCCATTTGATTTTAAAAACTCTGAAAAAAGAGGCTCTAATTCAATAATTGGATTTGCAAGTATATTTGCTATAAGTAAATCACATCGTGATGCATTATCTTGATCTATTGAATGAATGGTATTAATGACTTCATCGCAATGATTTTTAATGATGTTCTCATGACTCGCAATGACAGCCTGAGGGTCGTTATCAATAGCTAAAACACTTTTAGCTTTAAGCTTTGCTGCCGCAATCGCCAGAATTCCAGTACCGCAACCAAAATCAATGACATCAAGGTTTAAAGGTGGGTTTTCATCCAGATATTCTAAACACAGGCTTGTTGTTTGGTGCGTCCCCGTTCCAAAAGCTAGACCTGGATCCATCTCAATTACAATAGCTCCAGTTGATAGCTCGGGTTTTATATTCCATGAAGGGCATACCCATAGCTTTTTTCCAAATTTCATTGAAGGAAAATCCTTTTGACATTCATCTTCCCAAACTCTATCTTTAAGGCTGAAGGCATCCGAAACATTAATTTGACAGATTTCTAGGATAATATTCGCTACAGAGTCCTTACTCATCTCAGATGGAAACAAAGCTGTTACTGTAACCTTTTCCCATAAAGGCGTTGTTCCAACGGGAGGTTCATAGATATCGTCCTCTTGTGAATCTGAGAGTGTAATCGATAGACTGCCCATACCCATAAGCACTTCAGATATCAAATCGACTTCAGATTTTTGAACTTCAAAAGATATGTGTTGCCAGTCCATTAAGTAAATCCTAGCGCTTTACTTTTTCTTTGTTATTCAATTAAATCCTTAACGGACTCTAGGGCTTGTGCGAGCTTCTCTACATCAGTTCCGCCGCCTTGCGCCATATCTGCCCTTCCGCCACCTTTGCCTCCAATTTGAGATGCAACATGATTCAATATGCTTCCCGCTTGGTATTTATCGGTGAGATTTTTTGTGACGGCTGAGACAAGAGAAACTTTGTCGTTCGATACAACTGCCAAAACGATCACCGCTGAGACCAGCTTGTCTTTTAATTTATCAGCTAACTCTCTCAAGTCTTTTGAGGAGACGCCTGAGACTTCAGTCGCAAGGAGTTTGACCCCATTAACTTCAACAGCATCCATTATTAAGGAATTACTTTGATCGCTAGCTAATTGCTTTTGAAAAATAGCGATTTGTTTCTCAAGACTTTTTTGATTGGTGATGAGCTGTTTTACTTTGTCAATAACTGCAGTCGAATTTGATTTTGTAAGATGAGCAATCGTATTAATATTTTCTTCATTATTTTTATCCAGTTGATAAGCCTCTAAACCAGTAACAGCTTCAATCCTTCTAACCCCGGAAGCTATTCCACTCTCAGAAGTGATTTTGAATCTTCCTATATCGCCTAACCTTTTAACATGTGTTCCGCCGCATAGCTCAACAGAAAAGTCATCATCTCCCATTGATAGAACTCTGACTTCTTCTCCATATTTTTCACCAAAAAGAGCCATAGCCCCCCTCTTCTTTGCGGTTTTAATGTCAGTTAGCTCAGTATTGACATCTGTATTACCTAAAATTTGCTCATTCACTATAGCCTCGACTTGATCTAAGTCTGGTTGTGAAATTACCTCATCTTGAGAGAAATCAAATCTTAATTTATCTGATTCAACGAGGGATCCTTTTTGCTTGACCTGGTCACCCAGAACCAACCTTAAAGCCTCGTGAAGTAGATGGGTTGCAGAGTGGTTGCGCATAATTTTCTTTCTTCTATTTGTGTCTATTGCCACATCTACCTTATCGCCAAGCTTAATAGATCCAGAATCAAGAATTCCATAGTGCTCATAGGCATTAGAAGCTTGTTTTTGAGTATCTGTCACATTGAATAGACAGTCTTTATTGGATAAAGTGCCATGATCTCCGCACTGTCCGCCAGATTCTCCATAAAAACTACTTTTATCTAGAATTAAAATTGCTTTTTCGCCCTGATTTAACTCATTTATAGATCGGCTTTCTTTAATGATCGCTTTAACAATCGCAGTATTTTCAAAGTGCTCATAACCTAAAAATTCAGTTGGATTTTCAATTGCTACATTAGATTTTTTGGACTCAAAATCGCCAGCATTTCTCGCACGATCTCTTTGTTGTGTCATTTGTGAATCAAAGCCAGCCATATCAATCTTTAAGCCTCTCTCCCTTGCAACGTCAGCTGTAAGGTCAACTGGGAAGCCATAAGTATCATACAGCTTAAAGGCTATATCTCCACTAATCTCATCACCAGAGATGGCTTCAATTGCACTTTCAAGAAGTCCCATGCCCGTATCAAGAGTCTGAATAAATCGCTCCTCTTCTTTTTGAAGCGCTTGCTCAACTAATTCTTTACTCGATAAAAGTTCTGGGTATGCTTTTTGATTTTGATCTGATAAAACGGATACTAATTTATAGAAAAAGGTTTCACTAATTCCTAACTTATGGCCATGACGAAT
>Ga0209661_1001784_pt1 | contig 10650 bp, 8 predicted proteins | sample SaaInlV_120m_DNA_2_FD_184660 | JGI IMG/M metagenome (GOLD analysis project Ga0209661, IMG submission 184660) | Marine microbial communities from expanding oxygen minimum zones in the Saanich Inlet - SI072_LV_120m_DNA (SPAdes) (version 2) | ecosystem: Environmental > Aquatic > Marine > Intertidal... | reverse complement strand
GACGGGTTTTGTATGAAGTGGGTGTTTAATGGTTCCTCCAAGTTCCTGATGGAATTGAATCATGAACTTTGCGTTGGCAGAATTAGAGCGAATTTTGGGCAGGGTCCAGTGGATTACCCGCTTCATCTGAAAAAGGTTTCTTCTCAGCTTATACTTGCCGAGGCTTTGTTTTTTTAATTTTTTATTTCAATGAGTCAGATTCATCAAACTCCTTTCGGTTCAGTTCATGTTCTTCCAGAAGAGGATATAAACTTGGCAATCCTTGCCGAGATCGAAGGTCTTTCTACCCTTAATGCTTCTGCTTGTCGTGTGGGTTTGACTGGAGGTTCTACGCCCAAGGCGTTCTATAAATGGTTGGCAGATCAACATCCTTTTCCGGGAGATATCGATCTCTGGGACTCCTTCCTCTGGAGTTGCAGTGATGAACGTCATGTTTCTCTGGATGATGCTGAAAGTAATTTTGGGAGCGCTCAACTAGGGTTGTTGGACCCCTTGGGCTTTGCTGAGGCAAACTTTCGCCCTTGGCCTGTTTACTGTAAACCTCTGGATGCGGCTGCACGCTTTAATCGTTTGTGGGAGGAGGAGTTGCCGGGGCGCCCTGTGTTCGACTTGTGTTTTTTGGGGATGGGGGACGATTGTCATACTGCGTCCTTGTTTCCTAGAAGCCCTTTACTTTCCAATCCTGTGCAGGAGTCCTTTGCCGCGGTGAAGCCATCAGGCAAGGGGTGGCGACTGACAATCACCCCGTTAGGATTACAGCGTTGTGGAAGGGTTGTTGTTATCGTTACCGGTGAAGGCAAGGCGACTGCTGTGAGGGAGGTTTTTCATGGTTCTGTTAATCCTCTGGTTTCTCCGGTTCAAGTCTTGCAGAGTTTGGCAGATAAAGTGCTCTGGTTGATGGATTCGAGTGCTGCAAAACTGCTTTAAGCACTTTTACTTGCATTATTTCTGGAAGGATCTATCCAGTCTTCCTTTTTAGTATTTTCTGTAGTAATTTTGTGCGCCTTTAAGTTTCCTGTATGTATTCAAATTTGATAAAGTCAGCATCCTGCCTCTTGGGGCTGTTATGCATGCTGACTACTATGCCACTTTCAGGGCAAAGTAATCAATTAGAAAACATTGTTGAAATTGAGGCGGCCTACATTCGCCACCTGATGGAGTATACCCGTTGGCCTGAGTCAGCGGGAACCAACAACCGTCCATTGGTCCTAGGTGTGGTGGGCAAGGATACCGCAGGACTGGGTGGTGTTCTGGAATATGGTATTTCTGAGGTCGCGCTCAAGATCAAGGGCCGTCCGTTCCAATTGAAAAAATTTGCCAATGCAAAGGCGGCAGGCGTTGCAGGGTGTGATGCGCTTTTTTTCTTAAAGTCTGAGCAAGGCTTGGTTGATGGTTTAATCAAGTCCTTAAAGGGGAAGCCAATCCTTCTGATTTCTAACATATCAGGGTTTGCATCCAAAGGAGGCATGACTGGCCTTGCAATGAGTGATGGCCCGAAAGTGCATATCATCATTGAGGTCAACCGTAACGCCTTAAAAGAATCAAAAATGGATCTCAGCGCCAAGCTGCTGGGACTCAAGAAAGGGGTAAGGATCATCAAGGAATGAAAGCAGTGAAATACATGCTCAAGCTCCTGATCCATGCCATGAACCGCGTGGATATCACCTCGTGTCGATTCACCATGTGGATTGCCCTTCTCCTGTTCACCGGGACCACGGTGTTTGGTGCATTGAACCACGGCTTTAGCACTGATCGTGAAGAACGCATCCGTAATATCTTCAGTAAGACGCTTGAGCAACTGGTGGAGATGGAAGTGACCTCTGTGACAGGTGTTGAGCACCAATGGCTTGAAACACCGGCCGCCGTCCATGTCATTACTTCTGATGATATTCGTAGAAGTGGCCATCGTCATCTCGCTGAAATCCTTCGTATGGCTCCTGGCATGAATGTCGGCCGGATTGATTCCTGGCACTGGGCCGTTACAGCCCGGACCTTCAACGACATCTGGGTTAGCAAGCAACTGGTACTTGTCGACGGGCGTGAGGTTTATGGCCAGTGGTTCTCTGGTGTCTTCTGGGAATTCGAGGATCTGCCTGTCGATCTGATTGATAGGATTGAGATCATCCGCGGCCCTGGTGCAACCGTCTGGGGTATCAATGCAATGAATGGTGTGATCAACATCCGGACAAAGAAGGCTGCTGATATCGATGGGACGACCGTTACGGCAGGCTTCGGCACAGAGCAACGCGGGTTCGGTGAGTTCGTCAAAGGCGGAGCGCTTGACAATGGTGGCAACTACAGCATCTGGGGTCGCTTCAACACAGACCACAGCAGTCTACACACCGATGGGTCTGATTCCCATGACGCATGGAACTCTGGTCGGATTGGCGTCCGATTCGATTTTGGAGATGAGGAACGAAACTACTCACTTCTTGCTGATTATTTTCAGGGTAGCCTTGAGGCAGATTCAGTCAGCCCAAGCTTTACGGCCTTCCCGCCGAAGACCTTGTCCGCCTACACTGGACAAAGTACAGCCGAGGCAGGAAATATTCAGTTCCTAGCTGGTGGAATTTTAGACAACGGATTGAAGTGGGATTTCAACACCTTTTATTTCACCCGTTACCATGATCACCTTGAAACCTATGGGATACGACTTGAAGAAGATACCTTCGCCATGGATTTACGTGCCAGCTTCAGCAAGGGCCTACATAATTTTGTTCTTGGAGCAAGTTACCGATACCAGAATCTTGCTAGCATTACAGAGGTGCATTCAGACCTTACCTTCCTTGGGGCTGTTGAGCAATCAAACTTCCCGCCTGATAAATTGGACACCTATCAGGGCTTCATTCAGGACACCATCGATTTAAGTGATGACTTGCATTTAATGCTAGGCTCCAAGTTCGAGAACAATGAATATACAGGAAGTGAGTGGTTGCCAGGAGCTCGCCTCTGGTGGACCGGAACTCCGAACAGGACTCTATGGGCATCTGCATCCAAGGCAGTTCGCATGCCTTCCTTCTACCTTAATAGTGGCGAGTTTACATTGCATTACATCCAAGCCGAAATCCTAGATATGATGGACGATGGCAGTGTTAACAATTCTACCACCTTATCAGGAATCGGACTTTATCTCCCTTACACGGTCTATGGGAATGAGGATATTGGGCCAGAGGTCCTTAAGTCCTACGAAATTGGGTGGCGCGAAGAAGTCCGAGCAGACCTCGTTCTCGATGCCACGGCCTTCATTTACAATTACGAGGATCTTCTCCTCCTTCCACAGGGCAACCCTGGGTTGTCGGACCTCGATATGAGTGGCCCATTACCTTCATTCCGCAGGACATTCATCAACGCTGATTCTGCGGAGGCATACGGGATAGAGATAGCTGGAGCTTGGCAGGCCAATGCAAAATGGAAGATCGACGCTTCCCACAGTTGGACCAAATTTAACCCGACTGGTCGCAATGGTGCCATCATCGACGGTATTGATCCTGAGCGCAAGTGGCAGATTCGCTCAACGTATAATTTCCGTAACGATCTGGATATCCACCAAAATCTCTACTATGTGGATCGTATTCCACAATACAACGTGGATTCCTTTATGCGACTTGATATTGGTATGACTTGGCGCCCCAATGATACGACCGATGTAAGCCTCTGGGGACAGAACCTTCTCGAACCCTCACATGAGGAGTACCACAGCACTTATTTCAAGAAGAACAAGGCCAAGATTGAACGTTCATTCTTTCTCAGTATCCGTAAGAAGTTCTAACGCTTAAAAGTGACAATGGAAGTTTGGTTGAATCCCTGGTTCACCCATTCTTTGTTTTCCGCCTTTTAAAAATTCGGTGAGAGGATCCCGCCCGACATGAACCCCAGCTACCCCGCTACTCGAAAAAACTTCCGTTTGCCGCACTGAACGACAACTTCATTTTCTGGTTTACTGAGCTTACCGTTGGGATCGTCAAAGCGAACGCCATCGATTTTTACAGCACCTTGCTTCATGAGTCTGCGAATTTCCCCTTTCGAATCAAACTGTCCTGTGGTATTCAGCAGATCCACAAGGGATTTTTCTAAATCATCACCAGACTGAAGAGCCCAAGCGATTTCAGTCATTTCATCCGGGTTTTGATTCTTGGCAAAGACGGCCTCAAATTGTTGACGCTCGTGAGGCCCTGCTTCAACTCCATGGAATTTATCAGTGAGGTTTGAAGCAAGTTGCTTTTTTGCCTCCATTGGATGAATTTTCTTGAGTGCTTTAATTTCCGCATCAGGGAGCTCCAGAAGCAGACTATAGTAATCCCACATCACATCGTCATTGACTGACATGATCTTGCCGAACATGTCCTTTGGGGGATCGTTGAAGGATATATAATTGTCATAGCTTTTTGACATTTTACGCACTCCATCCAGTCCGACAAGCAGGGGTAGTGTCGCTACTGCCTGGCCTAGCGCACCTTCCTCTTTTTGCAGGGAGCGTCCTACAAGCATGTTGAAAAGCTGATCGCTTCCGCCAAGTTCAATATCTGCGTTCAGTACCACAGAGTCATATCCTTGGATAAGTGGATAGAGGAATTCTACGATCGAGATGGGCTCATTTTCTTTGTAGCGCTTGGAGAAATCGTCGCGCTCCAGCATGCGCGCCACGGTCATTTTTCGTGAAAGAGCCAACGTGTCTCCGAATGACATTTTGCCAAACCACTCACTATTAAATCGAACCTCCGTTTTTTCCTTGTCTAGGATCTTGAAGGCCTGCTCCAAATACGACTGTGCGTTTTCATTCACTTCATCTTGTGTGAGTACGGGCCGCGTTGATGAGCGACCACTGGGGTCGCCGATCATGGCTGTGTAATCTCCAATGATAAGGACTGCTTGATGACCCATTGCCTGGAATTGTCTCAGCTTATTGAAGACAACCATATGCCCGAAGGTTAGATCCGGTCGCGTCGGGTCAACACCAAGTTTAACGCGTAAAGGCTTGGATTCCTTAAGTCGCGAAGTTATTTCGTCTTCCCCAATAAAAGTCTCTGTTCCTTGTCGAATCTGCTCAATAATTTCCATTGAATAGGATAGAAGTGGAGAAGTTTGTATTACTGCAAGCCCTTTCCTTTAAAGGGCAATGGCCAGGCCTTTTTTTAATAACCTCTTGCAAAGGTCTTAGTTGAACCTTCAACTCCTTCCCCAAAATTTGAACATCAATTATCAATAAATTAATTAATCTCATGGCTCTTCAAACTAACATTCCAGCTCCCGATTTTACCCTCAAATACAAGGACAAAGATGGACTTCAGGACTTCACTCTCAGCAGTAACTTCGGAAACTCCCAAACAGTCCTACTCTTTTTTCCGCTAGCTTTCACCGGTGTCTGTATGAGTGAAATGTGTACTATTCGCGACACGCTGGCCGAATACCAAAGCCTTGGAGCCACCGTTTATGGAATTAGTGTGGATAGCCCCTTTACTCAGGAAGTCATGTCGAAGCAGGAAAATATTAATTTTAAGCTTCTCAGCGATTTTAATCGTGAAGTTTCTAAGGCCTTTGATGTGCTTTATGATGTATTTCTGCCTGGAAAGCTTGGCTTTAACGGGGTTTCCAAGCGCTCCGCTTTTGTCATTAATCAAGATGGGAAGATCACCTATAGTTGGTCTTCTGATGATCCTGCGAACCTTCCTCCCTTTGATGAAATCCAGTCAGCACTTGGTTGATTGTATTTCCCCAAACCTGATCCAACGCCAATGTCTACCGATCCATTTAACAGCATTCGCCCTTTAAAAATTGATGGAACCTCCGTCGGTTCCATCTATTCAATTCCTTCATTGGAACAAACTGGGCTTGGTAATATTTCACGTCTACCAGTCACAATCCGCATTGTTTTGGAGTCCCTTTTACGGAACTGCGATGGCAGTCGTGTCAATGAGGCTGATGTTAAACGTCTGGCCGCTTGGAACTCCAAGTCCCCCTCTTTATCTGAGATTCCATTTGTGGTCTCCCGTATTGTGTTGCAGGACTTTACTGGAGTTCCATTACTGGTCGATTTAGCTGCCATGCGTGATGCTGTGTCTGCACAAGGTGCTGACCCTGCTTTGATTGAGCCATTGGTCCCGGTTGATTTGGTTGTGGATCACTCTGTACAGGTTGATAGTGCAGGAACTTCCAGTGCCTATGAGGATAACCTTCAGCTTGAGTTTCAGCGCAATCGTGAACGCTATGAATTTCTCAAATGGGGGCAGGAGGCGTTTGATACCTTTACTGTAGTTCCTCCTGCCATTGGTATTGTCCATCAGGTCAACCTTGAGTACCTTGCAAAGGTTGTTTTTTCCAAGGATTTTAACGGACAGAATATCCTCTATCCAGATACTCTTGTTGGTACCGATTCACATACCACTATGATCAACGGTCTTGGAATTGTTGGTTGGGGTGTTGGTGGAATTGAGGCAGAAGCGGGTATGCTTGGCCAACCTGTCTATTTTCGCACGCCGGAAGTGATTGGGGTTAATTTAACGGGTTGTCTCCACGAAGGTGCCACCGCTACTGATCTGGCTCTTAGAATTACCGAGATGCTTCGTGAAGAGCAGGTTGTTGGCAAATTTGTGGAATTCTATGGCGAAGGAGCCGCGGCTTTGCCATTGGCTGATCGCGCCACTATTGCTAACATGGCGCCCGAATACGGAGCGACCATGGGCTTTTTTCCTGTTGATGATAAAACTATCGACTATCTTAGGATTACTGGAAGAGATGAGGCACAGATTTCTCTTATCAAAGGTTATTTCCAAGCTCAGGAGCTCTATGGTATTCCTCTCAAGGGAGAAATTGATTACACCCGCAGCATCGATCTTGACCTTGAATCGATAGAACCCAGTGTCGCTGGACCACGCCGGCCTCAAGATCGTGTTTCTGTAAATAGTCTAAAGGAAAATTTTCAGGATATGCTTGGCCAGCCTGTATCCCGCGGTGGATTTGGCCTTTCAGAAGCTGATTATTCCACTTCAATCAACGTTTCTCGTGACGGCGATTCCACAACTGTTGGTCATGGTTCTGTCCTCATTGCTGCCATCACCAGCTGTACCAACACCAGCAATCCCAGCGTCATGGTTGCGGCAGGCCTTCTGGCCCAAAAGGCCGTAGATAAAGGGTTGAGTGTGAATTCTTCTGTCAAGACCAGCCTAGCCCCGGGATCACGGGTTGTCACTGATTACCTTAAGGCTGCCGGCCTTCAAGACTCACTTAACCAATTGGGCTTTAACCTCGTTGGTTACGGCTGTACCACCTGCATCGGCAACAGTGGCCCGTTAGCTGCCGACATTGAGAATGCCATCAAGGAGGGGAACCTTATTACTGCGAGTGTTCTTTCAGGTAATCGTAACTTTGAGGCACGGGTCCATAGTTCTATAAAAGCTAATTTCCTAATGTCCCCTCCACTCGTCGTGGCCTACGCTATAGCAGGCAAGGTTGATATCGACTTTGACTCTGAACCCCTTGGGCTTTGCCCAGATGGGCAGCCTGTCTTTCTCAAGGATTTATGGCCCACCCTTGAAGAGGTCAACGCTGCAGTTTCTGGTAGCCTATCTCCCGAGATGTTTACAAGCAAGTATTCCAATCTTTACAATGCTAACCCACAGTGGACAGGAATTCAAACTACCTCCGGCTCGCTTTATAGTTGGGATTCTGAAAGTACCTATATTCAGCATCCACCTTTCTTTGATGGTTTTACGCGAGAGGTTAGCAAAATTCTTCCTATTACTGGAATGCGTCCACTTGCACTGCTTGGCGATTCTGTGACAACGGATCATATTTCTCCCGCTGGAGCCATTCTAGAAGATGGTCCTGCAGGCCATTTCCTTAAGTCCAATGGTGTCGAGAAGGCCAACTTCAACTCTTTCGGTTCACGTCGTGGTAATGACAGGATTATGACTCGTGGTACTTTTGCTAATGTTCGTATTCGTAATAATATGGCCGAGGGTAGAGAAGGTGGTTACACCAAGCTACAGCCGGAAGGTAAAATCCTTCCCATTTATGATGCATGCCAGGTATATAGTGATCGGAAGACACCTCTTATTGTCCTTGCGGGTATTGACTACGGCATGGGAAGCTCGCGAGATTGGGCCGCAAAAGGGACTAATCTTCTTGGAGTCAGAGCAGTTGTGGCCAAAAGCTTCGAACGAATACATCGGAGTAATCTCATTGGTATGGGAGTTCTCCCCTTGGAGTTTACCAATGGCGATAGCGCAGAGACTCTTGCTCTTAATGGCACAGAGGTTTTTAGTCTACCTAATCTGGGAGACGATATCCAACCAGGGCAAGACCTTGATCTGGTGATTCAGCATACTGATGGTGCCTCTGTCACGGTGCAGGCAAAAGTCCGAATCGACACTCAAATCGAGGTTGAATATTTTCGGAATGGAGGCATTCTTCCATATGTGCTGCGTCAAATACTCCAAAATGTTCGATGATCTGATTTTCTATGGCTGTTGATTCACAGCCAATTTTTCAAGTCGATCCGTTTTCGGATCCAGTGGTTGTCAGGATATGTGGCCGGGCTAGCTTTCAGAATTCAGCTCCATTGAGTACATTTTTTCAGGAAATGGCTGTTGAAGGCCCGCCTCGTTTTATTATCGATTTTGAAAAATGCACCGGAATGGACAGCACTTTTCTTGGCATTATTGCTGGTGCAGCTCTTGAGGCTCGGAAAACACCTGATGGCTATCTTGCTCTCATGCGTTTGGGAGCGCGCAACTTGGAACTCGTTCGTAATCTTGGACTACATCGTCTTGCCAAGGTCGATACTGGCAACTTCGAGCAACAACTTGAAGATACGGATGCCACTCAACCGCTTGAAGGGAGCTCTTCTGTCACGCGACAGGTGCTTATCGAAGCTCATGAGAACCTAGCTGGAATTAACGAGGAGAACTTGGAGAAATTTCAAGATATAGTTGAATACCTTAAAAGCCGACCCCGGGATGGCACTGATCAATAAAGGTTGCCTTTACGGCGCCGTCTTCTAAGGTATCATATGGTATAGTTATTCGCCTTCGCATGTTCCCGTTCCTGATAGGGTTGCTGGCCGGCCTCGTAGCATCATTATTTCAGTTCCTGCTGAACCGGCGGGAGTTGAAGCGCATAGAGGAGCGTCGTCTCCATGTTGAGCAGGAAAAAGAGATTGCGCTTAATTTTATGCATAACATGGCGCATGCCATGGCCAGGGAACCTTCTCGCAAAGATCTTCTTGGTCGAATAAATCATGCAGTTGTTAATGGAACCGGTGCCCTTTGCTCTTGTATTTTTGAAGTAGTTGATGACAAAAAACTTAAGGGTGTTGCTGTTGAAGGGCTATTCCCTCCTCAGCGCCCAATGTCCGAGAAAACCATTGATCATGCACGTACCCGTTCGCAATTGCTTGAGCAAATACTTCGATCCGAAGAGATTGATATGGGAGAGGGCATCATCGGCGCAGTCGCACAGACGCGGGAAGGTGTTCTTATTCCTTCTGCAGAGAAAGATCCTCGCATTGTCCAGCATAAGGACCCTTCTCTTATTGTGCGCTCCATGATTGTTGCGCCGTTGCTTTTTGATAATGAACTACTTGGTGTTCTCGCAGTGGCGAATCCTGACGATGATCGATCGTTTGATCGCATGGACCAGAACCTTGTTGTCTCAATGGCAGAGCAGGCTGCTCTTGCCTTGAACAATCTCGATAATTTAAATGACCGCATTGAAAAACAGAAGCTTGATCTGGACCTTACCCTCGCCCATGATGTTCAACGCCTTCTTCTCCCTACCCAATTTCCCAAGACGGAGTCTTTGGAAATTCATGCGCTTTACACCCCCGCCCAAAAGGTTAGCGGAGACTTTTATGATATTATTCCACTAGAGGAAGGATGCACCGGTGTTGCTATTGCCGATGTTTCAGGGAAAGGAGTCCCCGCATCTCTTCTAATGGCAATTTGTCATACCAGCCTTCGTCATTATGCACAGGCCCATGAGTCCCCATCTGCTGTATTGCGTGCTATGAATGCCGAGATGTCCGCAGAAATGCGCAAAGATATGTTTATCACCCTCATATATGCAGTCATTAATGAGAAAAAGAGCACCATTACCTTGGCACGTGCTGGCCATGAATTACCTCTTGTTCTCCAAAAAGGCCCTTCAGGTGATTATTTGACTACAGCTATAGATTCTGAAGGAATGGCTCTTGGTATGGTTCCCTGTGAAATCTTTGACGAAGTTATTGAAGACAAGACAATTCCGTTTGGCCAAGGAGAGACCTTACTTCTTTACACTGATGGTGTCACTGAGACCACAAATTTCGATGATGAGGAATACTCCGCCAGACGCCTGCAAAATCTTTTTAAAAGCCTTCGAGAAGAATCCCCGGAACGTATCAATCAGGAAATCTTTGAAAGTCTTGAGCAATTCAAGGGAGATAACCATCTTCAAGATGACATCACACTTGTCTCTGTTCGGCATAAGGCTACCGTTTCCAATAACGAGCAAACTTAACTAATTTCTATGAGCTTAACAGCTGAATCCATCGATCGTTTTTCACTTCCCGACACGCGGGGCCATTTTGGCCCCTATGGGGGAATGTATGTGCCGGAAACGCTCATGGGGCCACTGTATGACCTAACGGAATCCTATCTTGACGCTCGTTCAGAT
>Ga0209661_1001761_pt1 | contig 10723 bp, 9 predicted proteins | sample SaaInlV_120m_DNA_2_FD_184660 | JGI IMG/M metagenome (GOLD analysis project Ga0209661, IMG submission 184660) | Marine microbial communities from expanding oxygen minimum zones in the Saanich Inlet - SI072_LV_120m_DNA (SPAdes) (version 2) | ecosystem: Environmental > Aquatic > Marine > Intertidal... | reverse complement strand
TTGCGCACACGAACACTAGACAAACCATAAACAGCCATGAGCGAGCTATAGACAGCCATGAGCCAGCCATAAACAGCCATGAGCCAGCCATAAACAGCCATGAGCCAGCCATAAACAGCCATGAGCCAGCCATAAACAGCCATGAGCGAGCTATAAGCCATGAATAGCGACTACCAGGTTGATCAACAAGCTGGTCCTATCGGCGCCACTATCAGCGGTATTGATCTCAACAATATTGACTCAATAGCGGTCGACTTTCTCCGCGAAGCGTTAAGCGAACATCTTGTCCTGTTTTTTCGGAATCAGTCTCTGGACCCGGCAAGCCTTTTTAAACTGGCTTCGAAATTCGGGTCTCCTGTGCCTTACCCTTTCGTCAAAGGATTACCCGGTTTTCCTGAGGTGGTCGAAGTCACTAAAAGGCCAGAAGACACGGTCAATTTTGGGGGAGTCTGGCATTCAGACACGACCTATCTGGAAACACCGGCAATGGGTGCCCTCTTGTATGGCGTCGACATACCTGAGCAAGGTGGCGACACTATGTTCACTAACATGTACAACGTATTCGATTCGCTTTCAGCGGGAATGCAAAGCTTCCTTGGGCTGCAGATGGCGATAAACGATGCGGATAACGAAGCCATCAGGGCTACCCGCCCTGGATCCATCAATAAAGGGCTACGCGCTACGCACCCGGTTGTAAGAACGCACCCCGTGACTAAAAGGCCGCTGCTCTATATCAACAAGGCGCACACCACACGATTTGCCGGTATGTCTGAACCCGAGAGTGCGCCGATTCTGAACTTTCTGTTCGAGCGAATCATGCAACCGGAGTTTTCGTGCCGATTCCAATGGCAACGCGGCAGCCTGGCATTCTGGGACAACCGTGCATGCCAGCACTATCCGCTGAATGACTACCAGGGAGAATTAAGAAAAATGCTTCGCGTGAGCCTTGCTGGTGACAAACCTCACTAGCTATCACAAGGTAAGGTTACCGGCGCCATCAATGCGAGCCGCTCTGCCGCAATATTCAGTCACCTGCATATCCTGCAGGATGTCGGGATCCGAAGCATTAGCCCAGGTTCGCTTCCCATTGGCCGTTAGACACGCAAAATGTCCAACCGCAGGTTCATCACCCGAGAACATGACCGTATAGGATTCGATGGTCACATCACCGTTATGATCCACCAACCATTCCCTGGTTGGGCAGGCATCAACTTCCGCCTGAAGGTTCTCGTGCTGGTAATCGCCTTTCGGCGCTTCGGTCGAATAGACGCCAAATGCGTGCTTCGTCAGGAAACCACCATTTGCCGTCACAAACCCTTTCTTGCCTGGATTATCCCTTAATAACTCAACCATTCTGGCGATGCTGTGCATGACGTAATTATTGAGCGGGCCGCCTCCGAAGGTTAATCCGCCTGTGACCGTGAGCTCTCTGTCTAATGACAACCCCAGTTCCGCCGCTGCCACCTGAACAGCAACCGGAAAACAGCTGTAAACATCGACGAAGTCCAAATCGTCAACATGGAGCCCTGCCAGTTCAAGCGCTCGCTGACCCGCGATTCGGATAGCGGGAGAAGAATAAAGGTTATCGCGTTCCGACACAGTATAAGTATCGTGAGCATCGGTGCCGACCCAAGGATAGACCCAAAGGCTTTCATCTACCCCCAGTTCTCTGGCCTTGGCAACACTGCACACAATAATTGCCGACGCCATATCAACTGAATTATTGGAGTTCATCAATTTTGGATAGGGAAAACTCACCATTCGATTTATCTTGCTGGGCGTACGAATAGCGCTCGCGTCCACCGCTTCACGAATCCACGCATGAGGGTTGCGCGCAGCCACCTGACTAAACCCCGCCCACATCGTTGAAACTTTCACCTGATGTTCCTCGATTGTCTCACCCTGGTGGTGGCGGAGCGCATTCTCAAATATCGGGTAGATTTGGATAGGTTGGCGAATACTTCTGGCCATCTCAGCTTCGCCACTCATGGGTTCTTCCTGACCGATTAATCGATCATATTCACCATGGGTTTCCTTCACCGACAGTTCCTGGCTATTTTTTCTCGCTTTGGCAAGTGAGTTACCGATCTCTGCGCCCGTCAGCAACACCAGTGATTTTTCTCCGTTGGCAATGTCCACAGCGGTAGCGTTAAGCGCACTCTGGACCATATTGCCGCCGTAGCACGTACCCACCAGTTCCGCATTGCTGCAGCCTATTTTCTCTGCGACATACCCGGCAGGCTGGTGGTACTTCCACCATCCGCGGATCACACGAACTGACTCCACTTCTTCGAGCAGCCCTGGTTTCCCAGAATCCTGGGCAGCCTTGAACGCAGCTTGCACCATTAAATCAATCGGCTCTTTTGCATCATTGAGATCAGCAACTCGTTGCAATATTTGCGAGACACCAATAATGACGGGCGTGTTAGGATTCACAGAATTTCCTTCTTCAGCATTTGTATTCAGAGTTTCATATCTGGTCCGGCATTCTGCCACAGATCGGCTGGGACAAAGCTGAACCGGTCAGAAAATGATAAGGAAGCATTAGTCATGAAAATTGCGGTTACAGCCTGGAAGTTTGGAACCCAGGGGCTCGCCCAGGAGCTCGCCGAACAGGGCGAGATCGCAGAATCGTTGGGATTCGATTCCTTCTGGTTGCCGGAAAATCACTTTACCGGGCCCACCGCCCTACCTGCGCCACTGATGCTGCTTGCGGCGGTCGCTGCACGAACCAGTAAAATCAAACTAGGGACTACTTCTTACCTGTTGCCCATCAGGAATCCAATACTGGCTGCTGAAGAAGTCGCGGTTCTCGATCGCCTGTCCGGCGGACGCGTCATTCTTGGAATCGGACGAGGGTTTCAGGCATCCATGTTCAAACCGTTTGGCATTCCCACCGGTGAAAAACGTAAACGGTTCAAGTCCAATCTCGAACTCATGATCAACGCATGGAAGGGAGAACCAATAGCGCAATTTGAAGGCAACGACATCACACTTTCCCCCTTACCCGTACAACAACCGCATCCACCTCTCTGGGTTGCTGCCTTCGGGCCTCTGGCCATCAAACAGGCCGGCACTCTGGGATTGCCCTATATCGCCTCACCGGTAGAAACCCTATCGAGTCTCAGGGAAAACATTCTTGCGCATCAGGGTCACGTGCGTGACACAGGTCATCCCCCGGTGGCAATAACTCCTGTCATGCGAACTGTGTTTGTGACCGACAACCCGTCGCTGGAAAAACAGGTCAGGCAATCACTGGATGCCGAAGTTGCCAGCAGATTTCGCGATACCGCAACCGGCGTTGATGAATGGGCTATCGTCGGAGACAGTATTGCTATTAAGGACAAACTTAACCAATACCGGGAAACACTGGGGCTGAACTACCTGATCGCCCGGGGCAGAATCCAGGGTGTCGATAACGACGACCAGGTTCGCTCTCACGAACTACTGCTCAAGGCCGCCAGCTAAAACTGCTTTATAAAATTGCTCTATAAAACGGCTCTATAAAACAGCTAGTTAATAATTTTGATCAGTTGACCATCTTCCGGCTGGCCATGGGGGTAAAGGCCATTCATCACCCGCAGGGTATCCAGAGCGTAGTTTGTAATGGGGGATTCTTCAGCCAACTGTTCCATGGTGGTGTCCTCTTCTGCGCGAACCACCTGGACCTTAGGCGTTTTTGCACGCTGGAAATCCTCTCGGGACATTCGATCAAAACTGAAAATGCTGGCGATATAGTTGCCATCGTCGGCAATTTTACGCAGGTCATACTTCCCCGCACCACGAAGAATATACGCCAGGCGCTTTCTCTCATCAAAAATGACCGCGAAACGGACAGGTCTTGGTCCATAAGCAGTATCCGCCTTATCTGCAATCCCCAGGTACGCTGGCATTCCGTCGATCGTGATTTCGCGCCCCTCTCGAACGTTTAACCCCAGTTGTTCCCTGGTGAAGCTGGCGGGCGTAGCACCTCGCGTCAGTCTGGAGGTAGTAATGGTAAAGCTCGACTCACCCACCTGGTTGACGACCATCGCGCCCTGGCGAAGCGTTTCGAAACGCCACGACTGTGGAAAAGTGAATTTGATACCCAGTTTAGGATGATAAAAGGTGTTCTTGCGAACCACACCTACCTGTCTTGATTTCCCGTACGCCAGGCCATTCAGTTTTTGGAGAAACTCATCCGTCTTAATGAACTCGTCGTAGTCCCTGAGCAGCTTTTCAGACTCGGTGATAGCCTGTTTGTAACGGGTGTCGTGATCGGGGTGAGTTGACAGGATGCCGTGATAGACCCTCGGCGCCCTGTTTTCCAGCCTGGCCTGGGAAATTTCAATTCGATCTTTAGCCTTCAGTATTTCTATTGTGTTTAACATGGCGCTCGGCGAATAACCGGCTTTAGCCATGTACTGGGCACCCACCTCATCGGCATCAAGCTCAAATTCCCGGCTGTACCCGGACAGCAACACCCCACCAAACATGTTTCCAAGCTCATAAAGTGCCGGCTGCCCTGACACGGCAGTCAATACCGTGTTTAAAACGCTAATTCCCTTTCCCCGGGTTTGGCGCCGCAACGCATGTTTTTCCGTGACATGTGCAATTTCATGCCCAAGAACTGCAGCGAGTTCTGATTCCGAATTCATGTGTACAAGCATGCCGCGGGTGACGTAAATGAACCCTCCCGGCAAGGCGAACGCATTGATCATGTCATCATTCAGGATAGTAAAGCGGTACTCGACCTCGGGTCTCGAGCTCCCAGCGGCAACGCGTTGACCGACCTGGTTAATATAGGCCTGTAATTTCTGGTCGCGATAAATACCGAACTTGCCAATTATTTTTTGATGTTCTGCCTGGCCCAGCTTCACCTCTTCTTCCAGAGACATCCCCCAGGCCGAAGCGCAGGTCGCCAGAAATAATGACAGGAGAATGTATTTCATACTCAACTGCTTCTACTCTTATGATTGAAACATTGGTTATCAGGTTGCAAGTGTATCTTATCTGGATAAGCATGAAGTGAGGCTGAACATTGGTATTTTGTCCCCCTTTTGGTTCATTCTGTTCAATTTAACCAACAAATAGACCAATCAATGAACTTTCTCTATCCACTTTGTTTAACTCAGGTCAAAATATGAGCAAAATCTCTAACTTTGGTTCCGGCGGCTATTCACATTGCGGCAGATGCTCTACCAGTTCTTTAAAGGCCCGATTTGGAAAAGTCTGGTTTGGCTTGCGGTTTTATCTTGCTGGCACGTTAAAGCAATGGACAACCCCCGCCAACCAATCATCGATCTTGAAAACCAGGTCGAAGAATTAACGCTGCACCATGGGCCCTTTTCTGTCGAGCTCATTGAACCCGTTATAACACTTGCCAAACTCTACATCGAAGCCTATGAACTCGAATCGGCAACCGATCAGTTGCTCCGCGCCCAGAACATTGCGCATCGCAACGAAGGTGTCTACACCCCCAGGCAGTTCGAAGCAGTCGACCTACTCACCCAGATTGCACTTAGCGAAGCTGATTATCGGGCTGCAAATGTACAGCAGAAATTTGCGTTTTTTGTGCAGTCTCACCATCTGAATCCGCAGGACCCGGAGATACTGTCTGCCTATTCAGAGATGGCAAACTGGTACATGTTTACTGGACAGACACGAAGATCACGCCGGTTGCTCGAAGAAAGCATCGAAAAAGCCACCAGCCTGGGCCTGGATCCCCTTCCTCTTGCTATCGAGCTGAGCCGGGCGCGTCGCCTGGAGGGCAACTGTTGCGTATCGAAGCAGTTGCTAGAGCTGGTAAAGCGCTCTTCGAACACCGACCCCGACACCTTGGCCAACGCCTATCTTGAGCTTGCGGACACCTACATTCTTGCGCGCAAAGAGGTCATCGCCGCTGAGTATTTCCTTAAAGCCAACGAAGTAAGTCCGCTAAGCCTGAGCGTCGATCCTCGCCCTATTTCGGCTCGCGAGGCTTTCAGTAACCCACTAGCCCAACAGGCTAAAATCTATCATATCGAGAAGGACATGTTTAACAGACGCCATCTGACTCTAAGCACGTATGAAGAGATACTCGAGGACCTGTCCGTTAAACCCCAATGGTTTATCATCGACTGGAAACAGGCCCATCAGGGCTTTATAGTGCCAGACAGGAATTCAAAACTATCTCAGGGCCGTGAAATTCAGGAACTGGTCGGTAATCCAATCCTGTTTAGCAAAGACCAGCTATATAACGTGATTCCACTTCGACTGGAAAAGAGAATGGAAGAACTTAAGATCGAACTTTCATTTACCGTCACCAGCGAGGGGGACCTCGAGGAGATTGAAGTTATAAACTCAACCGCGCCGGTCAAACTAGACAGATTGGTCGTTGACGCGCTCAGGAAAGCCCATTATCGCCCTGGGCTTGTCAATGGGCTGCCAGTCACGACAAAGAATGTATCACTTGTACAAACCTTTTCTTCCCATTACAAAGGCACGTGATGAAGACGATTTTTTTTCTTACTCTACTGCTGATTGTTCCCTGCCTCGCCATTGCCGACCAGGATACACTGGCATACCTCTATGAACCGGTTCTCGGTGAAAGACAGCAATCAATGGCCCAGCGTATAGAACTCCATGCGCGGAACGCTGAATTCGATGCTGCCATCTCGCTCTCCCAGGACCTACTCGATTCCGCCGATCCGTTGAGGGATGCAGACCCGTCCATCTACGGACAGGTCATGATTAATCACGGCATTCTTCGTGTTGCCGCAGGCGAGTATCAGCTTGGCCTTTCTATTATAGAACGGGGGATGGAGTTTCTTGAAGCCAGAACCAACCCCTTCGATGAGATCCTGATCAATAGTATTATGGCAAAAGGTATTTGCCAATTACTACTCGGGTCGTTCACAGATGCCGAGGATACCTTTCGCAGGGCGCAACACCTCACCCACCGAAACAAGGGCGTATACAACAAAGAACAATTACCGATGGTTAGTTACCTGGCTGCCACTAATCTTCGCCAGCGGAACTCTCTTGCTGCTGACCAGCAACAGCGATTTAGCCTTAAGGTTGCGGAACAATCCTATGGACCAAATTCAATCGAAATACTGCCGACGCTAACCAGACTCGGCAGTTACTTTGCTAGTCGTGGCGACACCATCTCGCTGGCGGCTGTCACGGAGCTCAGACTGCTGCGCAATATCCTGTTTAAAGACTCCGTCAACCTGTACCACCGGGCTATCGAAATCATTGAACTCAACTACGGTGTCAATGATCTCCGGCTTTTAACGCCACTGCGTGGTCTGGCCAGCGCTCGAATGCTCGAAATCACCCAGCGAAGATATGCCGAGGCTGCGCTGCTGCGTTCGCTGGAAATAGTGGATTCGAATCCCAATTCAGATCTGACTGATCGAACCCAGGCAATGGTCGACCTTGGGGATTTCTACATCATCATCTCTGATGAAAGAGCCCGGGAAACCTACCTCAGCGCGTGGGCAATCTTACAGGAGACCCCGGAAACACAGCAGTTTGCTTCATCTTTATTTGGTTCACCGGTCAGATTGTACCCAAGAAACCCTCCTTTTCTGTATCTTGAGCGCACACCTGACGGTGTCACCACTGGCGATGAGCTATTCGTAAATCTACAATACGACGTTTCACCGGATGGCCATGTTCGAAACATAGAAATTATTGACAAAAACGTACCCAATAAGGGGGTAAGGCTTCTCCGCCAGATTCTCCGGGCTTCCCGGTATCGACCTCGCATTGACAATGGCGAACTGGTTTCCACAGAAGCGTTACAGATCCGTCAATTATTTGCGGTGTTGTACAAAAAGCCATTCCCTGACGACAAACAACCTGACGACAAACAAGAGGAAGAAGCAGACACACCCATTGAAGAATTACTACTCCTGGAAGAAAAACCCGCTGAGGCAGAGAACGAGGCTTAGGTTTCCCCTACAATAAATTCGCGCAACTGATTCGCCAAGCCTTTACAGGCGGCATTTCCTGGCCGCGCCAGGATAGGAATAGGAATAATCAGGCCTGCAAGATACGATGTGCCATTGGCATCTGCACTTATCTGCCCCGTTGACGTCATCGTCTTCAGGTCCCAGATCGCCGCCTCGTATGACGCATCTTCTTCCCAATAGCTCATTCCAAAACACCCACCACCGAATGTACTGATGGTGCAGCTCATGGAACCGCCACTGTCGATGGTTACCGTATCTCCGTCAATCCAGGCCAGATAACGGACATTGACAGATGCAATCCGCTTTTTCACCCCAGGCTCGGTAAACAGCCGTCCGAGCTCATCCGCCGAGGTGGGCGCGGTTCTGGGCTCGAACCATGGGTAAAGGTTATCCCTGAATTGACTCTGTCCGATCACGCGAATGGGATTGTCACCCTCACCCAGTACATCAGCGATACATTCGGTAAAACTCTCTTCTGTCTCCTTGTGGTTGTGGCTCGCCCTGCCAAGCAGAACAATTGCCTCATGTGGCTCAATTCCGGTAGATGAATCCCTTGATTCCTCAATGCGAGAAGCAACGCACCCGGACAGAAGCGGCAACAGAACCAGTGCGATATGCAGATTACGCATCAGGGGGGCCATCTACATTTTCTGGGGTTTCTGAATTTTCAATACTTTCAATTCTTTCAATATTTTCAATACTTTCAGCGACGCCTGGGGGGCCAGCCGACGGTTCGTACGATTCATGTCTCGATTGCAGCCAGGCCTGGACGGCAGGCTGGTCAATCAACTCAATCGCAATTCGTGCACCACCGTCGCGAATAGCCTGAACCGTTGCCTCGTTAATGGCATCATCTGATGAAAACATTCCTCCTTCACTCTTACCGTAGCCGACGATGTTCCAGTCACCAATCTTGGCCCCTACTTTGTCATACATCGCAACGCGATATTCGATCGACGCAGAGTAAAACTCTACTCCCATTATCGAGGGGGTTAAAAAACCATACTTCTCAATCGACGGAATAAAGACACCATCCAGGTCACGCATCTCTTCAGTCGTCAGTGGGGGCTGATGAACTTCCTGAATCTCGGCAAATAATGATTTTGTCAAATTCTGGAAAAAACGCAGATTCTGCTTGCCAAGATCGATATGCCAACCACCGGAATCACGAAAAACTTCCTCGTGCTTGAAGCGCCGAAATTCGTCCGAATAGTAAACACCCATCCTGGCGGGAATTACGCTAACGAGCGGAGTCGGTACCGTCCCTTCCACTACAACACTGGTAGTACAGGATTGAAGAAACAATAGCATCGCCGTTACATACAGACTTTGTCTTAACAAGGCTCGAAATTGCAACACTAACCCCTATGATTATGTGTACCCCCAATCCTACTCGTCCCGGTTAAAGATGCCCAGCAGTCTTGACCTATACAGTTTTGAGAGCCGCATTAGTTATTTTACCCCGCGCAATTGAACATTTCCTGCTCACACCCTGTCCAATAGGTTGGAATTGCAGCTTTCTACCCGGTTATTCAGTTAAGCTTCAGCTTCATCAGGCGACAATCTTGACGTTATCCAGAGAATTTTTATGAGACTAATCGGCCAGTTATTAACTTATTGCACTAAAACTCTCGTGATCGTTGTCGTGATGGTTTTCGCGCTTACTGGCTGCGAGTCACCGCAGCAGTCTTCACCACCGCCGACTCCTCCCCCCTCGTCATCGCCACCATCGAGCTCACCTCCGCCACCGCCTTCGCGACCGTCAGAGCCATCAGCGCCATCAGAGCCATCAGCGCCATCAGAGCCGTCAGCGCCATCAGAGCCGTCAGCGCCGTCAGCGCCATCAGAGCCGTCAGCGCCATCAGAGCCGTCAGCGCCATCAGAGCCATCAGAGCCGTCAGCGCCATCAGAGCCCCCCAGTTCATCACCCGAGGCCCAACAAACAGGCGAGTCGTCACCACCTGGAAGTGAGCAGCAACAGGAATCGCCGGAGCAGGCCAGGCAACAGGCTGCACAAACACTGAAGAAAGCAGGCGAGCAGGTATCAGAGGCCGCGCAACAGTTACCAGAACCGGCTGGAGGGGAATGGGATCCGTTAATTCCAGATAGCGAAAACCCAAGCGAGACTGATTCAGAGACCTATGAGGATAGCGACTCCTTGCCGTCTTCAAGCCAACAAGACAGTCCCCCAGATTCAAGTGAATCAGCCGAAATGGTGATCGAAAGCGGTGCGCCAACACAAGCTCAAGACGATAAGTTGATGGAAGATGGATCACCGGCCCAGGGTGATGGTGATACGTCGATGGAGAACGAACCAAACGCTCAAGCTGGCGGTGAACTGCCGCCAACGGAAGGCGGCAGTCCCAGCAGTGAATATCCGGAGGATCTTGCTGAAGACATTCGGGCTGCACAGGAGGCGCTGGAACAAGCCGGCATTGCAATTCAGGCAGCGGGAGTGACTCTTGAAACGGCTGAAACTGATGCAGAACTTGCCGAAGCTGAAAAATCACTGGCGAGGGCAAGGGTTTCTGTCATCATCGCCGGTCAGGATTTAATGGACATCAGCGACATATTTGAGGGCACGCCCGAGGAAGGCACAATCTTTGATGCCGAAGAGGCCTTGAACGAAGCCAACGTTGCCATTGTCATTGCCACAGATTCGATTTTTGATTCCCGTATCCAGCTACCGGATTTTGGACAATTGAAGGGAGAGCGCGAGGGGGACGGAGAGTCAGGGTCTGAATCCGGTCAACCGGGCGATCAGGGCGAAGGTGGAGCGCAAA
>Ga0209661_1001751_pt1 | contig 10748 bp, 10 predicted proteins | sample SaaInlV_120m_DNA_2_FD_184660 | JGI IMG/M metagenome (GOLD analysis project Ga0209661, IMG submission 184660) | Marine microbial communities from expanding oxygen minimum zones in the Saanich Inlet - SI072_LV_120m_DNA (SPAdes) (version 2) | ecosystem: Environmental > Aquatic > Marine > Intertidal... | reverse complement strand
TCAAAAATTTCTTACCAATATTTTCTGCAAATTTGATAGATGGTCTAACTGCTAACAAAGAAAAGTTACAATCAGATATTGAGAATAGTCCAGTAATTGTTACATTACTAACTCCAAAAATCGGATATCTAAAATCAGCAGAACTATTCAAAGAATCACTAAAAACTGGAAAAACAATTAGAGAACTCGTTGTTTCAAAGAAATTAATGAGCAACAAAGAAATTGATTCTCTATTTGGATAGATAATGGCAAAAATTTTCGTAGAAGCTTATGGATGTTCTGCTAGTTTTGCAGATTCAGAAATGATTTCAGGATTAATTCAAAATGGAGGTCATACTTTGGCTGATAATTCTACAGATTCTGATCTAAATATTATAGTTACATGTTCAGTCAAAGATTCAACTGCAAACAAAATGATGTATAGAATTAACTCACTAAAAACAAAGCCACTAATTGTTGCAGGATGTCTTCCTAAAGCAGAAAAAGATACAGTTGAAAAATTCTCAGAAAATGCCAGTTTACTTGGTCCAAATTCTCTAGGTAAAACAATCCAAGTAATTAATTCAACATTAAAGGGAACAAAGCAAATTGCCTTGGAGGATTCAGATTTATCCAAAGTAGGATTACCAAAAGTTAGACTAAATCCAGCAGTAGGGATAGTAGAAATTGCCAATGGATGTATGAGTGAATGCACATTTTGTCAAACGAAAATTTCCAAAGGGGATCTGAATAGTTACAGACTAGGAGATATTGTCAGACAGGTTCAAACTGAGATTAATGATGGATGTAAAGAAGTATGGCTAACATCAACAGATAATGGATGTTATGGATTCGATATTGGAACAGACTTACCATCACTAGTAAATGCAGTAGTAGATATTCCAAATGAATTCATGATTAGAGTTGGAATGATGAATCCAATGTACATGCCAAGAATTAAAGAAAAATTAATTGAATCTTTTGATAATGACAAAGTCTTCAAGTTTTTGCACATCCCAGTTCAAAGTGGAAGTGACAAAGTGTTACATGATATGAAAAGAGGTCACACTGCAGGAACTTATAGAGAAATTGTAAACAAAGTTAAAGAAAGATTTTCTGAATTTACCATTTCAACTGATATCATTGTGGGATTTCCATCAGAAACAGAAGAAGATTTTCAGAAAACCATATCCTTACTTGATGAAACAAAACCAGATGTTGTCAATCTATCAAAGTACAGTGCAAGACCGGGAACTGATGCTGCAGAATTAAAACAAATTGATGCAGCAGAAGTAAAACGAAGAAGTAAGATAATTTTCCAACAGATCAGTAAATTATCCATGGAAAGCAATAGAAAATGGATCGGTTGGAAAGGCAAAGTTCTCTTTGATGAAACAACAGAAGAGGGAATTAAAGGCAGAAACTTTGCATACAAACCTGTATTTGTTGATGGAGACATAAAGATAGGTCGATCATATATTGTTGAAATCATCGATGCAACAGTAAAGAGACTTGTTGGGAAGATCGCAAGCTAATTTTTTTCGATCTAAAATTTGATTAAAAAAACGTAAGAAGGTTTTTTATCTAAATCAGAATAAAGGATCAGAAATGAGTTTTCAAGTAAAAGAACCAGTTTTGATTATAGGTTTGGGCGGCGCAGGCTCAAAATTAGCTTCTGAGGCAAAAAAATCTCTAAATTCTGATTGTCTAGTAATTAGTAATGATGAAAAAGATTGTACATCAGAGGAATCCATTCGTGTTTCAACTGATTCAGTAGTAAATCCATCTGTTCAATTAATCAGAGGTTCAACATACAAAGTATCTGATGAAATTAAATCAAAAATTTCAGAATATTCTACAATTATTCTAATGAGCAACTTGGCTGGAAAAGCAGGCTCAGCAATTGCACCTGTAGTATCTGAGATTTGTAAAGAATCAGACAAAGGGCTAATTTCATTTGCAATTATGCCATTCAAATATGAAAAAGACAGAATTTTCAATTCAGGAATTTCACTAAAAAGAGTTAGAGAAGACTCACAATGTACGGTAGTGTTAGATAATGATTCATTACTTGAAAGTAATCCAGATTTGAGTTCTAAAGCATGCTATGAAATTGCAAATTCTGCAATTATGCACGTAGTAAAATCACTTGAAACATCTGAAATGTCTGCTGAAACAAACATTCTCTCAACTAGTAAAGATGATCAAAATATCGAAGACTCACTTAGAGATTCACTAAAAATGCTTTATGAAAATGCCCCACCAAACTCAATCAAACGTTCAATGTTGTATGTTGTTGGTGGAGCAAATATCCCAGTAGGAGTATTAAATTCAATTACAAATCTAACTAGTGGAATTGTAAATGAATCAAGGTCACAAGTAGATATGGAATCAACATCAAATGAATCCAAAGTAGTTATGCTATCTTCAATTCAAGGAATGACAAAATTTGATAGTTATGATCCATTAGGAAGTATACCACAAGAGAATACTCTTGATTGGGAAACTCCAGATTGTAGTATTGATTGCAAACTAGATTTGTATCAATTAGAATAAAATTTTAATTTTAAATAATTTTTAAAAAGAATTAATCTTTCTTTGGTGCTTCTTTAGCTGGTTCTTCTTTCTTTGGTGTTTCTTTAGCTGGTTCTTCTTTCTTTGGTGCTTCTTTAGCTGGTTCTTCTTTCTTTGGTGCTTCTTTAGCTGGTTCTTCTTTCTTTGGTGCTTCTTTAGCTGGTTCTTCTTTCTTTGGTGCTTCTTTAGCTGGTTCTTCCACTTTATCTTTAATTTTTTTATCATCTTTTGCAGGTGTTGCTACTTCTGCTTCTTCATCATATTGGGATACAAGGATAAAACCTTCATCAGTTTTACTCATTCTAACTCTAACTTTTCTTGGAGGACTACGTACTCCTCTTGCCCAAATTAGTTTAGCTAAATCTTCTTCAATTTTGATATTTTCAACTTTCATGTGGTGACGTGCAAATTCTTTAATCATGTTAATTGCTCTAACGGCTCTGTGCTGGGATTGTGAAAGTTTTACTTTACCAAGAGGAATTGTATAAACTCGTTCTAATTCTTGAGACAACTATCCAACCTCCACATCAGTTGATCTCCAAGCCCTACGTTTTGGATTAGTTCTAACTGCTCTTTTTGTTTTGAGGATAATCCAAGCTGGTACCGGTGATGCTTGTCTTGTTTTTTTCAACAGACGAATCTTTCGTGGTGAGGACTTGCGTGCAGCCATAGAATTTCAGGCACGAAGAGCTCTTTTTAAATGAATCTCAGGAATGGAGAGAACTTTGAATCTGTTTTAACATTCTAGCAGAAGCTCCCCAAACAATTTGAGAATCATATTCAAAAGTATACATTTCTTGAATGATATTATGAGTTGGATCAGGATCTCTTGCCATAGTTTCTAAAAATGATTCTAGTGGAATATGGAAAATTTTTTCAACTTCAGCGTTTGCTTCAAGTTTTGGAATCTCATCTATTACTGAAACAAAAGGCAATATTAGAAATCCAGAGTTCAAAGTTACTACAGGTTCTAGTTGCCCAATAACTTGATCTTTAGAAATGTTCAATCCAATTTCCTCACTAGTTTCACGTAGTGCAGTTTCTAAAAGATTTGAATCATTGACATCCAATTTACCACCAGGAAATGAAATTTCGCCTGCATGGAATTTCATGTGTTTTGGTTTTTCAGTCATTACAACAGTTGGCCCTTTTCCATAAATTACAACAAGTACTGATGCTAGTCGATATTTCCCATCATCAATAATTTCGGGATTAATAGGAGTTGAAAGTTTAGATTTTAAATTATCTAAATCCATGTTTTGCGATTCCCCCCAATGCATATGGGTTTTTGGTATTCAAAGGTTTTAACCAAGGATTGAGAAATTAGAAAACATGACAGTAAGGTATGAAGCTAATCCTCCAAAGATTTTACCGGATGTAAATACAGATGAATCAATTGCTAAATTCATAGATAGAATAAAAAGAATTTCTAAAAAATGTGATGCAGTTCATCTTACTGAAAATGTTTTAGGTTTTCAAAGAGTATCTCCAATCAAAGTTGGGAAAATTATCAAAAAAGAAATTCCAGATTTACCAATTACAGTTAGTCTTAGAGTCAGAGACAAGAATGAAAAAGAAATTTCTGAATTTGTAGAGAATTGTATTTCAATAGGTTTTTCAGGAGTTTTAATTCTAATGGGCGACCCATCTCAATCAGGAAAAGCAGATTCAGGTCAAATTCCAAGTGCTACAGTAAAGAGATTAAGAGAGCAGGGAGTGGATTCAAAAATTGATTTGTTTCTTTCAATGTCAAACAAACCAAATTTGTCAAAAATTGGGAAAAAATTAGATGCAAACCCAAAAGGATTCATGACTCAAGTGGTACAAAATATTGATCAAGTAAAAAATTTAGCAGAGAATCTAAAAGGGTATTTGGTAATTCCAATTATTTTATTTCCTTCTGATAAAAATGAAAAATCAGCAAAGTTCTTGAACATGGATTTAGCAGAGTACAGTCAAAATTTTGATAAATTTGTAAAAGATGTACATGAGATTACAGGGGATGTACTACTCACATCACCAAATGATTTTACCGGTTTGAATGAATTTTTAGAAAAACCAATTAACTAAAGTACAAAATATTTTGCCTGAGGGTGATGTACAACTATTGCTGCAGTAGATTGTTCAGGGATGATTTGTCCGGATTCAGTTAATGTCATTCCAGATTTTTCAGGTTGTAATAGTTTCCAAACTAGTTGGTGCTGTGAAACATCAGGGCAGCTAGGAAATCCCCAACTGTATCGTAATCCACCTTGCTCTAGATTTAATTCAGATTTTATTTTTTGATTGATCCATTCAGCCAAAGCTTCTGCCACCTCTACTGCCAACCCATGCAAATAGTAAGCATCAGTATACTTGTCCTCCTTATTCCATAATTCAATTATTTCTGCAACTTTATTTCCAACAGTTACTGATTGAAATGCAACAATATCACCATCTCCAAAATAGTCAGTCAAACACAGATGTTCAGATTTAGTTGAGCGTGGAAAATCAAATTCTACATCATTCCCATTAGTATTTTCAACTAGTAATTTTCCATTTTTGTTATGACATCTAAAATAGCCATATACAATTTCAGGCTCAATTAATTTATCTCGAATAATTCTAATTTTCCATTCAGATAGTAGTTGTTCATGCTCCTCTTCGGATTCAGCACCTGCTTTTCCCCTCAAACCCCAAGATAGTTTGAATAGAGATTTTTTATCAATCATTTGCCAGACTTCATCCATTTTAATTTGATCCAATTTTAGACGGATTGGTTCACCAATTATTTTTGGAGTTGGAGCTGTAACTGGTTTGATATCACTTTTAGGAATATTTGCAGGATCAATTGTTGCAGTTGATTTTTCTTTCCAATTTTCTAATTTCTCTTTCCATTGTGCTAAGAGTTTTGGTTTTTCATCAGAGACCAGTGTATCCATTGTTTTGAGGCCTTCAAACATTGTATTACAATAAAAGACTCCAGGTTCATAGATACCATCAGCCTTGGCTATTCTGTTAATGTAATTACTGTTAATTGCAGCACCTCCGCATAAGATTGGGACATTCATGTTATTTTTTCTGACATGTTCTACAAAGAATTGCATTTGTTTTGAAGTAGAAACTAGTAATGCAGATAACCCAATTGCATCAGGGTTTACTTCATCAATTTTTTCTAAGAATTTTTGTAAAGGAACTTGTTTTCCCAAATCATAAACAGTATAACCATTATTTTGAAAAATAGTTTTAACTAAATTCTTTCCAATATCATGAACATCACCATAAACAGTTCCTAAAACTAATTTTCCTTTACTGGAACCTTCTTTTTGTAACAAATATTTTTCAAGCTCACTTACTGCAGCCTTCATACATTCAGCAGATTTTAAAACAAATGGTAAAATCAGTTCTCCTGAACCAAATTTATCACCAACCTCCTTCATTGCAGTTAGTAAATCCTCATTTAGAGTTCGTAGAGCACCATCATGAGTAATTTCTTTTGAAGCATCAAGGGATAACACACCATCAGTATTTTTAATGAGATTTTCTTGTCCTAATTTCTCAGCAATAGCTGAAACTACATCATTTTGAATTCCATCTTTGAGTCTATTTACAATTCTAAAATTTGCACGTTTTCCAGGAGGCCAGGAAGGATCAACATCAACTTTTTTGCTTGCGGTACTACTTTGAGGACCAACTTTTTCAAAATATGATATTAATTCAGACAAGGCATCAGAATGTGTATTAAAAATTAAATCCTCTGCAAGTTTTCGTTCCTTTTCATTAATTTCTCCAATAGGGATTATCTCCTTTGCATTGACAATAGCTGAATCAAGTCCAGTTTTTACTGCATGATACAAAAATACGGAATTGAGAACTTTTCTTGCATACGGGGATAAACCAAAGCTGATGTTACTTAGCCCCAAAGTGGTAAATGCATTTGGGAATTTTTCTTTTACTAGTCTTATTCCATCTAGAGTGTTTTTTCCAGCATCAAGGAATTCATCCTCACCTGTTGCCAAAGTAAATGTTAGTACATCAAAAATAAATTGTTCAATTTTTAATCCATATTTTTTTCCTGTTTCAAATAACAGTTCAGCAGTTTCCAATTTCTCCTGAGGGGTTTTTGCCATACCACCAGGTCCAATACAAAGAGAAATTGCAGGTAGACCATACTTTGCCATTAATGGTGCTAACTTTTCAAATCTACTACCATCACCTTCAAGATTAATTGAATTAATTATTGGACGTCCAGGAATTTGTTTTACTGAGGATTCAATAACTTCAGGATCAGTGGAATCAATTACAAGTGGAGCATCAATTTCTAAACTTAGTTGTTTTACAAGCTTTAGCATGAATTCATGTTCATCTGAGCGTTCTGTAGTTGCAACACAAATATCAAGACAGTGAGCACCATCCTCAACTTGAGTTCTTGCCAAATCAATCAATCCATCATAATCATCAGCAAGTACTAGATTCTTGGCTTTTCTGGAACCTTGAGTGTTTATTCTCTCACCAATGATCAAAGGCTTTGGAATCTGTTTTAGATCAACTGCTTTCATTGCTGAACTTACTCGAGGGGTAGTCAATGTTGTAAAATCATCTCAGTTTTTCTAAATACCTAACTATTCAGAGAATTGGCTTTTTCGTCAATTACTTTTCTTAGTGCTTTGATGTGATCAGGATTTGTTCCACAACAACCCCCAATAATTCGAACTTTTTTGTATTCATTAAGAAAATCACCTAATGCATCAGCCATTTTTTCAGGAGTCATTTTGTAAACTGCTTGACCCCCCACATTTTCAGGCATACCAGCATTTGGAACAACTAGAATATTGTGTTCATTTTGTTCATCAAGCCACTGTACACTTGGATTCATCTCAATTGGTCCAGTTGAGCAATTTAATCCAAATACATCAATGCCCATATCTGAAACGGTAGTATATGCAGATTGAATATTTGTTCCAAGTAACATTTTGCCATATTGATCCAAGGTAGTATTAGAAATAATTGGAATTTTTTTACCAGTTTTTTTAATTGCATTGTGACATGCCTCAATTACTAATTTTACCTCCAAGATATCTTGACTTGTCTCAATTAGTAATGCATCAACACCACCAAGAATCAATCCTTCTGCTTGTAATTCAAATGCTTGAAGAATTTCATCAAGAGATATTTGTCCCAAGTCAGGATCATTTGAACTTGGGAGATACCCAGTAGGTCCCATGGAACCAATTACATATCGTGGTTTATCAGAATATTCTTGGCAAACATCAAAAGCCATTGTTGCAATTTTTTTATTAAAATCAATTGTTTGATCACCAAACCCATATTCATCTAGTTTAATTTTATTTGAACCAAAAGAGTTTGTTTCAATGCAATCAGCTCCTGCATCTAAATAATTTCTGTGAATTTGTTTAATCCATTCAGGATGTGTAAGTACTAATCCATCATTGAATCCATCTTGATTATTTGGAAAGTCTTCGGGTTTAGGATCATTTTTTTGGATTTCAGTTCCCATGGCACCATCAAAAAGTAAAATTCTATGTTTCAAAGCATCAAGGAATGGTTCTTTTTCAGTCAATTAATTTTTGAGACGATTTTAGAGATTTTAACTCTTTTGAGAAAAATCATCACATCAAATAGAACAATGATACGTATCTTGAAATTAGGCCAAAGATAATTTCATGTACATTTATGCCAAAGTTACAAGTAAACAATCTAGTTCGTAGTGCGACATTTTTTCAACATGCAGGAATATCGATAGTCTTTGTATTCATGCCTATAATTGCACAGGGAGTAACGGATTCTATCTTTGAGATTGGACTACTAGTTGCGTCATTTAGTTTTGCTCAAATTTTATCTGAAATCTATTTTGGACGACATTCAGATAAGAAGGGAACTAGGCTCAAATTCATTAGAATTGGCTTCATTGGTTGTGCTGTAGCCTTTGGAATGCATTATTTTGCTACAGATCTTTCCATGTTTTTCATAGTTAGAATTGCTGCAGGAGTAGCTAGTGGAATAATGATTCCTGCAATGATTGCATATACCTATGAGGCAAATATTGATAAAAAAAGAGCAGCCACTGTAATTTCATTTCATGCATTAGGATGGCTTGCAGGAATTGCAGCAGCTGGAATTACAAATGACTTGAAATTAATTTTCTTAATTAGTGCAGCGGCATTTATCATTGGATTATTATTTACAATTAAACTCCCCAATCCAGTTCAAGAAAAAGAGCTAAAACCAGGTACAACAAGACAAATTATTTCAAAAAATAAATTTTTGTTTTTGTCATTACTATTACGACATATTGGTGCAGCAGCTGTTTGGGTAATTCTCCCAATAATGATTATGGAGAAATGGGGAGGAGACTTGTATCACATATCAGTGGTGTATGTTGCAAATACATTGACTGCATTTATCTTGATGAATGTAATGGCAAGTAAAATTCATCTATCAAATATTACTAAATTTAAAATCGGTATTGGTGCTACGACATTTGTTTTTGTGGGATTAGCATTTGTCACTGATTGGTGGATGGCAATGCCGTTTATGTCACTAGTTGGAGCAACTTGGGCATTTTTGTTCATTGGAGGTAATTTTCATCTAATGGAAAATAATCCACGTTCAACATCTACTGGAATATTTAGTTCAACGTTATCTATTGCAACAGTGATTGGTCCAGTAATTGGAGGAACAATTGCATTTTTGTTTGATTATGTTGCAGTGCTGTATTTTGCAGTAGTAATTATTGTATGCGCATTTATTGTGTCATTAAAAATTAAAAAATAAAAAAGAAACATTAGTATATTTTTAGATTAAACGAAATTAGTCCAATCATAGAAGGAAAAATTATTATCCCAATATTGATAGTTCTTGCTGTAGGGATTTTTGTAGATTCAGAATTTAGATTATGTTTAGAAAATAATACTAATTCAATAGATTTTGAGCCTATTTTGGAGATAAAAATGGACTATGTTCACATATGAGAATCATAAATCTGTTTAATTGTTAATTTGACAATTTATGATTATGAGTCTTGAAGGAATGTACATGCTAAATTCTGAAGAATACATAGAAGAAAAAGTACACAAATCCATAGAAATGTTATACACAGATAGAAAGAATGAATTTGATGAGTTATCACAAATGTGTCTAGGAGGAAAAAATCTAAATGAAATGCCAAACTGGAAAGAATTTATTTTGAATTTTTGTTTGGATGTAGGAGACTCTTTTAAAACATGGACAGGACAAAAACCTCCATCTGTAACTTCTCCGCAAAAAGCTCTAACAATTCTAAGACAAATTGGAAACGACATGACATCGATGAATAATCTAACACATGCACTTAACATGGCATATAATATTGGAATGGAATTCAAAGAAATTTACAAACGTTTGAGTTGATAATGACTACTGAATTTAAGAAAAAAGAAAAAACATGTGAAAGATGTCACAAATCTAATATCAATTCGGGCACCATAACACATTACAAAAACCATGGATTAAATGGATTACTTTGTCAAGATTGTATCAAAGAGATTGAAGAATATTATTCAATTAGATGTTCAAAGTGTGATAAACCATCACACATGAGAGGTAACTTGATTGAATTTGAAAATAAAAAAATCTGTACAATATGTATGGATGAAATCAATATGAAAAAATAACTAAACAAAAAAATGTTCATTAATGATAAATCTTTAGAGGTCTGAACTAATTAAGAGAATTATCTCAAACCCCATCTAGACATTACTTTGTCTTCCAATCTTTTGAAAACAACACCATCAACTGCAAGACCGATTCCCATGATTACAACCATAATTGCTATCACCTGAGAAACATCATTTAGAGAACGACCGACATTAAGTAAGAAACCTAATCCTAGGAACGAAAATAGAATTTCTGCTCCAATTACACCTCTCCAGGCAAATGCCCAGCCTTGTTTAAAGCCTGAAATCATGTATGGGAATGCTGCAGGAATCAATACTGCAGTGATTAGTTGACTTCCCTTTGCCCCCATATTTCTTGCAGCCTCTATGAAATGAGGATCAATATTTTTGACGCCAGTGTATGTATTGATTGTGACTGCAAAGATTGCTCCAATTGCAGTAACAAAAATTATTCCGCCATCAGTTAATCCAAACCAAAGAATTGCAAGTGGAACCCATGCAATTGATGGAATAGATTGTAATCCTAAGACAAGTGACCCT
>Ga0209661_1001721_pt1 | contig 10846 bp, 10 predicted proteins | sample SaaInlV_120m_DNA_2_FD_184660 | JGI IMG/M metagenome (GOLD analysis project Ga0209661, IMG submission 184660) | Marine microbial communities from expanding oxygen minimum zones in the Saanich Inlet - SI072_LV_120m_DNA (SPAdes) (version 2) | ecosystem: Environmental > Aquatic > Marine > Intertidal... | reverse complement strand
TTAAAAATTTTGCTAATTCAATGAAAGTTGATGTTGCAACAAAAGAAGGAGATCACATTGGACCAGTGGTTTCTAAAACTCAGTTTGATAAAATTCAATCATTAATCCAAGTTGGAATTGATGAAGGAGCAAAACTAGTTGCGGGTGGAACAGGTAAGCCCGATGGTTTAGATAAAGGATACTTTGTTAAACCTACGGCCTTTGCAGATGTTAATAATCAAATGCAAATTGCAAGAACTGAAATTTTTGGACCTGTGTTATCTATTATTCCTTTTGAAACAGAGGAAGAAGCAATAACAATAGCAAACGATACTCCGTATGGACTTTTAAATTTTATACAAACTCAAGATAAAGAAAAAGCTAATCGTGTAGCTAAAAAATTAAGATCAGGAATGGTTGATATTAATGGTGCGGGTCCTGCACCTGATGCACCTTTTGGTGGTTATAAACATTCTGGGATTGGTAGAGAAGCTGGAAAATATGGTCTGGAAGAATTTCTTGAAGTTAAATCAGTTAGTGGTTGGAGCGATTAATTAGGAATAGAATTTTTTTTTATTCCATCTAATAAATCTAAACACTTTTTAAGCTCATCTAGAACGATAAACTCATCAATTTTGTGAGCTTGTTCTATTGATCCGGGACCACAGACCACCGTACTAATTCCAATTTCTTGAAATAAACCTGCCTCGGTTCCAAATGAAACTACTTGTCTAGAATTATCACCTGTTAAATTTGAAATTAATTCACAGGCATCTGATTTTTCCTCTCTATCAAATCCAACTATTTCACCAATAATATTTTTTTCTATTGAAGAATGGGAAAAAATTTTTTTCATATCTGGAAGTAAAACATCATTTGCATATTTGTCGATTTCTTGATTTAAAAATACACCGTCTTCTTTTACAACAGGCCTTGTTTCCCAATTAACATGACACTTATCAGCTATTACATTATGAGCTATCCCACCAAAGACGCCACCGATAGAAAGAGTAGAATGAGGTGGATCAAAAATGGAGTCTTTTGGTGCTCTTTCTTTAAGTTTTTCTCTTAATTCAATTAACTTATTTACATATCTTGATGCATATTCAACTGCGCTTACTCCTTTATGAGGAGCTGAGCTATGACCTGCCAAACCTTTGAAGTAAGTTGTGTATTCATAACAACCTTTATGAGCATCAATGATTTTCATATTAGTTGGCTCACCAATAATACAAATACCATCTTTAATATCTCTTTTTTTTAATTCTTCTATTAATATAGGGGCTCCTTGACATGCAGTCTCCTCATCAAAGGTAAAAGAAAAATGAATGTCCCTGTCTAAGTTTGATTTAGAAAAAACAGGAGCATAAGCCAAAGCACAAGCGATAAATCCCTTCATATCACATGAGCCTCTTCCATATAATTTATCTTCTTTAACTGTGGCTGTAAAAGGATCAGAGCTCCAACCTTTTGAAACAGGCACAACATCTGTATGACCTGATAAAATTATTGGTTTCTTAGTATTAGAATTCTTAGCTTTAAGTGTCGCAAATAGATTTACTCTTTTTTTTTCATCATCATACGTTCTAAAAGATGTGGCTCCAAGTTTTTTTAAAATATCATCACAATAATCAATTAATAAACTGTTATCTTCTCCTGAAATAGTTTTAAAACCTATTAAGTCTGTTAAAATTTTAACAGAATTATCGAACAATAGTTCTGAATTATTTTCTGTACTCATATTTAAGTTTTATTATATATTAAATATATGAAAGAACAAATTACCTTTAATGACTTTAACAAAATTGACATTCGAGTAGGAACTGTCATTTCAGTTAAAAAAAATGAAAAAGCAAGAAAACCATCTTTAGTAGTTGAGGTTGATTTTGGACAAGAAATAGGAATTAAGCAATCTTCAGCTCAAATTACTCATTATTACAATGAAGAAAATCTAAAAGGTAAACAAGTAATTGGTGTATGTAATTTTGCTGAAAAAAATATCGCAGGCGTGGTATCTCAAGTGCTTATTTTGGGATCAATTGACAAAGAAGGAAAAGTAATTTTAGTTCATCCATCACAAAAATCTGAGAACGGTTTACCCATAGCATAAGAATGCATCCTGAAATCCTGTCACTTTCTTTATTTATGTTTGTAACTAGTTGTTCACCTGGTCCTAATAATGTTGTTGCATCTCATTCAGGGTTCAATCATGGAATAAAAAAATCTGTTCCATTAATGCTTGGTGTTATATTTGGGTTTACAACAATGTTGGCAATAGTTAATTTTGGATTAATTAATATTTTCAATTTATATCCAATTATACAAAAAATTTTAATTGGCACAGGAACAATTTTTTTAATTTATCTTGCTTATAAAATTTCATTTTCAAAATCATCTAACAAAAAAAAAGATTTAAAACCTGTAAACTTTACTGAAACTTTTTTGTATCAATTTTTAAATCCAAAAGGAGTTATAGTTGCTGTAATAGCTGTTTCAACTTACACAGAATCAGGAATAAACTTTATGAATTACTCCTTGTGGATGTTAGGAGTAGCTTTTTTATTTGCAATCATCAGCATTATGTTTTGGACTTTTTTAGGTAAATTTATGAGGAAATTCGCGACAAATGAGAAATTTATTAAATGGTTTAATTATGTTATGTCAACGCTTCTATTAAGTTGTATAGCTACTTTTTATTACTAAAAAACTATGAAACCAGGCACAAAAAACTCTTATAATTCTCTCTCTGATATTTCAGTAGCTGGCAAAGATTACAAATATTATTCACTTAAAAAAGCTGAAGAAAATGGTCTTGAAGGTATTTCTAAATTACCAAAATCTTTAAAAGTGCTTTTAGAAAATTTATTAAGATATGAAGATGATTTGTCGGTAAATAAAAATCAAATTACCTCAATCAAAGAATGGTTAAAATTAAAGAAATCAAATACAGAAATTGCTTACCGACCAGCTAGAGTTTTGCTTCAAGATTATACAGGTATTCCAGCTGTTGCCGATTTAGCTGCGATGAGAGAAGCAGTAAAAGATAAAAATAAAGATCCAAATACTATTAACCCATTGTCTGCAGTAGATCTTGTAATAGATCACTCTGTTCAAGTAGATCAATCTGCTAAATCAGATTCTTTTGAAAATAATGTTGATATAGAATTTGAAAGAAATGGAGAAAGATATTCTTTTTTAAAATGGGGCCAACAAGCATTTAATAATTTTAGAATAGTTCCACCAGGTACTGGTATTTGTCATCAGGTAAACTTAGAATATTTATCTAAAGTAGTTTGGTCTGAAGAGTTTCAAGGAGATAAGTATTTATTTCCAGACACATTAGTTGGTACTGATAGTCATACGACCATGGTTAATGGATTATCTGTATTGGGTTGGGGTGTTGGAGGAATTGAGGCTGAAGCAGGAATGTTAGGTCAGCCAATTTCTATGTTAATTCCTGAGGTAATAGGCTTTGAAGTTAAAAACAAAATGCCTGAAGGAACAACGGCAACTGATTTAGTTTTAACAGTAGTTAAAATGTTAAGAGACAAAGGTGTAGTTGGAAAATTTGTAGAATTTTATGGAGAAGGTTTAAAAAATTTAACTCTTGCTGACAGAGCAACGATTGCAAACATGGCTCCAGAGTATGGTGCAACATGTGGTTTTTTTCCAATTGATGATGAAACATTAAAATATTTAAAATTTTCTGGGCGAGATCAGCACACAGTTGATGTTGTTGAACAATATGCAAAAGAACAAGGTTTATGGGCAAGTGATGAAATAGAATTTACAGATACGATCTCATTAGACATGTCTACAGTAGTTCCAACAATTTCTGGACCTAAAAGACCTCAAGATAAAGTATTGTTAACAGATGCACCCACATCATTTAAAAAAGTTTTAGAAGATGCAACAAGTAAAAAAGATCATTCTGTTTCTAAAGTTTCTAATACTGATTATGAAATTAAAGATGGTTCAATTTTAATTGCAGCAATAACTTCTTGTACTAATACTTCAAATCCAAACGTTTTAATTGGCGCTGGACTACTTGCCAAAAAGGCTGTTGAATTAGGGTTAGAAGTAAAACCGTGGGTTAAAACTTCTTTAGCACCAGGCTCTCAAGTAGTAACTGATTATTTAGCAAAAGCAGGATTAAATACTTATTTAGATAAACTGGGTTTTAATTTAGTAGGCTATGGCTGCACAACATGCATTGGTAATTCAGGTCCGTTGCCAGAAAATATAGTGGATGCGATACAAAATAAAAATATTTATGCAGTCTCTGTTTTATCTGGAAATAGAAATTTTGAAGGAAGAATTTCTCCTCATATCAAGGCTAATTATTTAGCATCTCCTCCACTGGTTGTTGCTTATGCGATTGCTGGTCATATGGAGGTCGATTTATATAAAGATGCACTTGGTAAAGATAAAGAGGGTAATGATATTTACTTAAAAGATATTTGGCCATCAAATAAAGAAATTGAAGATACTTTAAAGCAATCTTTGAACGCTGAAATGTTTATCCAAAGATATTCAAATGTTTCAGAAGGACCCACTCAATGGCAAAAAATTAAAACAGAAGAAAGTAGTATTTACAATTGGGATGAGGGATCTACTTATGTAAAAAAACCTCCTTTCTTTGATAATTTACCAGATGAACCAGAGGGATTTAAAGAAATAAAAGATGCGAGACCTTTGTTAATTCTAGGAGACATGGTTACAACAGATCACATATCACCGGCAGGGAATATTCAAAAAGAAAGTCCAACTGGAGAATATTTTATGGAACACCAAATTCTTCCAAAAGACTATAACTCTTATGGCTCAAGAAGAGGAAACCATGAGGTAATGATGAGGGGAACCTTTGCAAATATTAGAATTAGAAATGAAATGGCACCAGGAACAGAAGGAGGCTTTACTAAAATTTACCCTGAAGAAAAAGTATTGCCTGTTTATGATGCGGTGGTTGAATATAAAAAAAGAGGAACTGATTTAGTTGTTATAGGTGGTAAAGAGTATGGAACTGGATCTTCAAGAGATTGGGCTGCAAAAGGAACAAAATTGTTAGGTGTTAAAGCTGTTATTGCTGAAAGTTTTGAACGTATTCATAGATCAAATTTAATAGGTATGGGAATTTTACCCTTACAATTTACAAATGAGATTAATAGAAAAAATTTGAATCTAATTGGCTCTGAATTAATAAGCGTTCTTGATGTTGAAAAAGGTATTAACCCATCTGACGAAGTAACTGTAGAGATAAAATATGCGTCGGGAGATATTAAAACAGTTAAAACTTTATGCAGAATTGACACTAAAAATGAATTAGAATACTACAAAAATGGAGGCATACTCCAATATGTTTTAAGGAATATGATTTAATTATGGAAGAAGATATTTCAATTATAAATAGCAATACTAGAAATGAAAAAGTAAGAAACTTTTTTGTTAATAATAAAAATAAAATTATTTCAATTGTAGTAATTTTAATTATTGTTTTAATAGGAGCTTACAGTTTTGATAGTTATAAAACTAATAAGAAAAAAGAAATTTCTAATAAATTTAACTCAATTACTTTATCTTATTCAGAAAATACAAAAGATAGAACAGTTCAAAAATTAGTTGAAATTATTAATGAGCAAGATCCAACATATTCACCTTTATCTTTGTATTTTATTATCGATAATGAATTAATCTCTAATCAAAGTGAGATAAATAGTTATTTTGATATTTTAATTAAAAAGACATCAGTAGATAAAGAAATAATGAACTTAATTATCTATAAAAAAGCGTTGTATAACGCTGATCAAGCTGAAGAAAGTAACTTATTAAATATTTTAAATCCTCTAATTAATTCAGAGAGTGTTTGGAAATCTCATGCTTTATATCTAATGGCAGAATATTTCTATGCAAAAGATCAAAAACAAAAATCTAAAGAATTTTTCAATCAAATAATCAGTTTAGAAAACTCTAATACAGATATAAAGTTACAAGCTGAGAAAAGATTGAATAGAGATTTAGGTGAATAGATTAATCATATTAATATTATCGTTATTTTTATTAAATAATTGTTCTTTTAATGAAAAATCACGTATCTGGAAAAACAAAGAAAAAAATTTAGACAATCAAAAAAATATCAAAAAAATATTTTCAGAAGAGAAAAAAATTACTATAGAATTTAATCAAGAATTGAAGTTAGATTTATCAAAAATTAAAACAAATAACAAAATAACAGATAGTAAAAATGATTATGGATTTCAAGATTATAGTGGTTCAATAAATAAAATAGGCAATTATAAGTTTTCAAAAATAGAGGAAGTTAATCAGCTTAATTTTAAGCCAATTTTTTTAGATAATGGTTTAATATTTTTTGATAAAAAAGGTTCAATTTCTAGATACGATAATAATCAAAAAATTCTGTGGAAAAAAAATCATTACTCAAAATCTGAAAAAAAATTAAAGCCTAAATTAGATTTTGCTTTATCAGATGAAAATTTATTAATTACAGATAGTATAGCAAAATATTATTCAGTAGATACTAATACAGGTGAATTAAATTGGGCTAATAATAATACGTACCCATTTAATTCTGAAATAAAAATAAACAAAAATAAATTTTTTGTAGTTGATTATAAAAATACTTTAAGATGTTATAATATTATCGATGGTACAGAATGTTGGAGTTTACAAACAGAAGACTCGTTTACAATATCTAACTCTAAATTTTCATTAATTATAATTGATGATATGGTTGTATTCAGTAATTCTATAGGTGATATTACAGCCGTTGACATAGAAACTGGACTAATAACTTGGCAATTACCGACGCAAAGTAGCAACATTATAAATGAAACTTATAGTTTCAAAATTTCAAAATTAGTTTCTGATGGCAAATCAATTTTCTTTTCAAATAATAAAAATCAATTTTATTCATTAGATGCTAAAACAGGGGTAACAAATTGGATTAATGAAATTAATTCAGACTTAACTCCAATAACAAGTGGCAATTTACTTTTTACTGTATCTAATAGTGGTTACTTATATGTAGTTGAAAAGAATAAAGGAAATATTATTCGTATAACTGATCTTTATATAAACTATAAAGCTAAAAAACGAAAAGATATAAAACCAGTAGGATTTGCTATAGGAGATTCAAAAGTATATTTAACAAACTCAGATGGAAAGATGATAATTGCAGATTTAAGTTTGGGTGATGTGATTAGCACAGAAAAAGTAGCTGGAAATTTTATCTCAAGACCATTTATATTTAATCAAAATTTATTTGTAATAAGGAACGGATCTATTATTCAATATAACTAGATATGATCTTAAAATTTTTAGATAAGATCGGTAGAAAGAAGGTTGTTTTGGATAGAGGGCCTTCTCATCCAAGATTTGATAAGGCTAAACCTTGGTTAAACAGATATTATGTTTTGTTTAGATATAGGCCTAAATGGTTCCCTTTTAATATCTTAATTCATGAAATGCTTGCAGATGATCATGGAGAAGGTGTTCATAATCACTTATGTCCATATATTACTATAATTTTAAGGGGCGGTTATTGGGAAACTACTAAAAAAGGTAAATTCTGGAGAAAGTCAGGATATATTGGTTTTCGTTCAGCAAATGTACATCATAGAGTAGACTTAAAAGAAGGCACAAAACCGATGACAATTTTTATTCCTGGTCCTTTTGGTTTACGAAAAGGCTCTAGGTCAGAATATGGTATCGATTTTAAAACAAAAAAAAACTAATGGTAAAAAAATTTCAAAAAGAATTTATATCTTATTGCAACAATCAACAATTAGAAGTTAATTCAAATCAAATAGAAGTTGTTGAGAAATTGGAGCAATACTACCAAGGGAATTTTCAATCTTATTTCTCAAAATTGTTTTCAAAAAAATTATCTGAAAAAGGTTTTTATCTTTATGGTGATGTAGGAGTTGGCAAAACAATGATCTTAAATTTTTTTTTTGATCACGTAAAAGAAAAAAAATTAAGACTACACTTCAATGAGTTTATGCTTAGCTTCCATGACTTTGTTCATGAAAAAAAAGAAAAAGAAGAAGATAATATAATTAATCATTTTGTAAAAAATTTAAAAACAAAGGCTTCACTAATTTATTTTGATGAATTTCAGGTTACAAATATAGTAGATGCAATGATTTTAGGAAAATTATTTTATCAAATTTTTCAAGAAGATATTAAAATTATTGTAACCTCTAATACTAAAATCTCTGAACTGTATAAAGACGGTCTTCAAAGCGATCAATTCAAACCTTTTATTAAAATTATGGAAAAGAATTCTATTGAATGTGAACTAAAAATTGATGATGATTATAGAAAATCTAATAACAATCAAAAACAAAGATATTTTTATCCACTTAATCAAGAAAATAATTTTAAAATAAATAAATTTTTTAGAATTATTACAAAAAATAAAAAACATACTTCTAGAATAATTAATGTCAAAGGTAGAGATTTTAAGATAGAAAATTTTTACGAAGGAGTTGCTAGATTTCATTTCAATGATCTGTGCGATCAAAACTTGGGTGCAGAAGATTATTTAGAAATTATTAAAAATTGTAAATTTATAATAATAGATCAAATACCTCAATTTGATGATATTAATTCAAATCAACAGCAACGTTTTATTACCTTGATGGATGTAATTTATGATAAGAATATTCCAATATCAGTTACAGCAAATCAAAACCTTGATGAATTTAGTTCATCAAAATTATTAGAAAAACCATTTAAACGTACCATTAGTCGTTTGTATGAGTTAACATCTATAGACAACAATTGATGAAACAAGAATTTTATAATCTCCAAATAGATACTAATGGTCAAAAATTATATGAATTTACCAATCAAACAATTGAATGGATTGACAAACACAATTTTAAAAATGGGATACTTAATTTAAGTATTCAGCACACCAGTGCATCTTTAATTGTGCAAGAAAATGCTGATCCAGATGTTCAAACAGATTTAATAAAATATTTTGATAAATTAGCTCCTATGGATAACAAACTATATGTCCATACTACTGAAGGAAAAGATGATATGCCTGCTCATATCAAGTCTGCATTAACCAATAATCAAATTTCATTAAGTATTAGAGAAGGTAAATTATTATTAGGTACCTGGCAGGGCTTATATCTTTTTGAACATAGGTTAAATGCTCAAAATCGAACAATAATCCATCATTTTATTGGTGATTAATCCCTAAATAGCTTTCTTTTTTAAGGTCTGAAAGGCTTCTAAGGCAGAAGCTCTAGCTTTTTCATGGACGACTATTGGTTGAGGGTAATCTTTTCCAATTATAGTTTTAATCGCTTGTTGGTATTTTAATTCCATTTCCCAAGGCTTATGAACAAATTTACTTGGCACTTTATCTAATTCTGGCACCCATTTTTTTACATAAAGTCCTTCTTTATCAAATTTTTCTCCCTGTAAGATCGGATTAAAAATTCTAAAATAAGGTGCAGCATCTGCACCACAACCAGCAACCCACTGCCACTGTGCAACATTATTTGCTTTATTAAAATCTAAGAGACAATTTCTGAAATGTTTTTCTCCTTCCGTCCAATTAATTCTTAAATGTTTAACCAAAAAAGATCCAACTACCATACGAACTCTATTATGCATCCAGCCTGTTTCATATAATTCTCTCATTCCAGCATCAACTATTGGATAACCAGTCATACCAGTCTTCCAAGCTTTAAGATGATTCTCATTTTTAACCCAAGGAAATTTATCAAAATCTTTTCTATAATTACCTTTTAAAAATTCTGGAAAATAATTAATTAAACTATGTGAAAATTCTCTCCACCCAAGTTCATTAATATATTTTCTATAACCAATTCCTTTAGATTTGATTTTACTACATTTTTTCCAAATACTTGCTACATGAATTTGGCCATGCTTTATATAAGGTGAAAGTTTTGAAGTTCCATCAACAGATGGAATGTCTCTTGTAGTTCCATAGTCTTTAATTTTACTCTCTATTAAATCATTTAAGATTTTTTTTGAATTATTCTCAGAAATTTTCCAGTATTTATCAAATTTTTTATACCAATCGTTTTTGGGCAAAATATTTTTTGGTTCAATACAGTTTTTAAAAAAAGTTTTTTCTTTAGTCTTTTTTTTAACAATATAATATTTAGCAGGAGCTAAACTTAAATATTTTTGCTCAGCAGTTCGCCAAAAGGGAGTAAATACCTTGAAGGGTGTTCCATCATTTTTAGTTACTTCCTGAAATTCATTTAAAATATTTCCTTTGAAATATTTAAAGTTTATTTCATTTTTTATAAAAACATCTCTAATTTTTTTTCCTTTAGCAATTACATCAGGTTCGTAAACTTTATTCCAATATACTGTAAGATTGTCTTTTTTTTTGATCTTAGAGAAAATATCCAATTCATCACCCTTAACTATTTGAAGATTTATATTATATTTTGATAAGTCTGATTTAAAAACTTCTAAAGATTTTGAAACCCACCATTTTTGAGCTTCAGTTTGATTATCAAAATTTTTATTATTATAGATAAATAAAGCAATTACATTGTCATGATTTTGAGTTGCAAATGACAATGCGGGATTATTTTCTATTCTAAAATCATCTCTAATCCAAAAAATCCCTGTATCTGACATGCAATTAATTTTGATTAACTAATTTTTGGTACATTTCTTGATCTGTATCACCCTCACAACCAATAACTAAAACATTTGAATTTTGATCTAATTTTAAATTTTGTTTTAAATTTTGATCCTCACAACTAGCAATTAAGCTAATCACTCCTGGTGCAGAATTTTCTCCGGCTATAATAGGTTCATCACTAAAAACTGAGTTTCCAAGTAATTT
>Ga0209661_1001652_pt1 | contig 11066 bp, 3 predicted proteins | sample SaaInlV_120m_DNA_2_FD_184660 | JGI IMG/M metagenome (GOLD analysis project Ga0209661, IMG submission 184660) | Marine microbial communities from expanding oxygen minimum zones in the Saanich Inlet - SI072_LV_120m_DNA (SPAdes) (version 2) | ecosystem: Environmental > Aquatic > Marine > Intertidal... | reverse complement strand
CGTCATAGGCAAATTGCCGGGCGAGGTAAGCCACCGCTTCGTCTTCTTTATAAGATAGCGGTCGCCCCAAGGCGAAGGAAAGCATGGAAGAGCTGAACCCACGGGCAAAGTCCGCTGCATGCTTTTTTCTAAGGAGTGTTTGCAATTCGCTCATTCCCTTGATTGGCGACCCACGTACTTCAGTATCGTCAATGACCCTCAGGCTTCGTTTTTTGATCTTATGCTCGGGGGTTAAACGTAAGATTTTGTCTCTGAACTTGCCCGCCGCGTCCAAGGATTCCATGGCAATTCCCCAAGGATCGATATCGGCGTGACAATCCAGGCATATTCCTTTTCGGTGAATCGAAAGTCTCTCCTTGGTAGATAGCCCGGCGGCATCGGGATTCGCTTCGTCCAAGTCGCTCAAGGCGGGTACTTCGGGAGGTGGGTCACGGGGCGGATCTCCAAGCAACCGGCCACGTATCCAAACTCCACGATTAACCGCATGAGCGTCTTCTCCATCACTGTGACTGAGCAGGAAAGCGGCCTGTGTAAGAATACCGCCCCGTCCCTCGATTGCCGGCACTCGAGAAAAACGATGACCGCTTTCGGGTAAAGGAACTCCATAATACTTGGCCAGCACATCGTTGACCACCATGAATTCGGATGACAACAAATTGAGGCAACTGAGATCCTCACGAAGAAGGGTTTTCATAAACTCAACAGGTTCCTGCCTAATGTAGTCCTTGTACTTGGGGTTCCACCACCGATAATAGTTCGGGTTGATAGCAATCTGATCAAGCTTCGGGAGACCGGTCCAGGAATAGGCAAAGTCAGCGATAAATCGTTCGGCCCTCGAATCCGCCAGCATACGCTGCACTTCGGCATTCAGCTCGATATCCTTCATGGGTTTTCCCTGGGAAGCAAGCTCGAGAAGTCTTTCATCAGGAACGCTTCGCCAAAGAAAGCCGGCCAGACGGCCTACAAGTTCATGATTCTGCATTTTTTGCGTCTGTTCGACGTCCGAGTAAAAAAGAAAACGGGTATCGGCAAACACCGCCATAAGCAGATCCCGGAGGGCATCGATATTCGATTCGGAGGTTTTCAACTTTTCGCTGATTAGGACATCCAGTTCCTTGTCTTCGCTTTCGGTCAAGGGACGCCGCCAAGCCCTCATGGCAAGGGACTTCACACCATTAGTAATGGCATTGTCGTCTATGTTGCCCCCATGCATGAACGGTTGAACGCTGGCCGGTGGCCACTGCCATGGCAGATCAAACTCGATCCGCTCGATCACGGCGTAGCTCGTGTCCTTCATAACTTCCTTGTAGACCGAAGGCTTTCCTCGCGTGGGGTGGTCGCTCCCTCCATGGGAACGCTTGAGCCAATTGGTTCGCCCAAAATCTTCTCCCCATGCATCGATCCAACGATCGTCCGCGCGGATGAAATGGGAATCACCAAAAAGGACCCAGTTCTTGTTGGTAACGGGCTTATTTGAAGGCGAGGTCAGAGGAGAGGAATTCTGGACGGTAAGGAATCGGTAATGAAAATGGGCAGTGATTCCGTAAGGGTCTTCTTTCGACACGGGTGCCGGATCCACCCCAGGGAAATCGAAGACGTTACCGAAGATCTCAAACTCTTGGGAACCGGGCTTAGGCTCCACCGTAAAACTGCCGATCGTGTGCATGGGCGACTTGAATCCTTTGTCAAAGAAAACCGAGAATTCCTGCTTGGTTAGGTCGCCTCCGTTTTGGGGTGGTTCGTTCCGGGTGCGTATGCGTATGCGGAATTGGCCTTGAGGCCGGTTGTCGTCGACGTAGATACGGAAGAAGTGATTGGGGGGGACAGGTACCTCGAAGTCGTCGCCCAGCCATTTGGGACCACGATAACGGCGATGTTTGCGACGGTTTCCGTGAGCCAGGTCGTTGCGGTTCAGGTAATGTTGTTTTTCCCAGTCGTTACCTTTAAGAACGTAGGACTTCGGAGGGGTGTTCAAGTCGGGCACTGCCAATTCGACGGCAGACTGCAAGGCACTCAGGTACACCTCCATATGGCCGGCCGTCAGCTCCAGTCCTGATTGCAGGGATTCGCCGTGCTTGCCAACGGGGTCCTCGATCAAATCGCCACTGAAGTCACGGTCGATTTGGAGCAAATCCTTCAAGCTCCAGGCAATTTGAGTGTTAGTCAGACGAGTGAAACGAAAGTCTCTCTCGTCCGAGTCCGCAAACACACGGTCAAGTTGTTCCTGCACCTGCGAAACAAAACGGATCCGGTTGCCGACACTGGGCTGGGTCGATTCTTCTGGCGGCATGTCCCCGCGCTGGAGGTTTTCCAGTACTTCCTGCCAATTTTTGGCATTCTCGAGCCGGAAATCCGTGAGCTTTAGGAAATTGATCCCACCCTTTTTCTTTTCGGCATTGTGACACTTTGTGCAGTGGGCCTTGAAGAAGGCTGAAATGGTGGTGGTTTTCGTCAAATAGATCCCTCCCTTTGGTGTCGGTTCTTCCGGCACAGTTACTTTTTGGTTTTCGCCAAAGGCAAAGCCACTTGCCGAAAAAAAGAGGACCAAAACTATTCTAACCAAGTTCACGCTCTTGCACATAAGGGTTGATACCGTTCTTCGGCAAGCAAAAGCATAATATAAAAGAGCGAATTTAATTTTCCCGAAGTTAAAAGCAACACAGGCTAAAAAAGTAGTGAAAGAGAGAGTAGAAACGTTTTCAGCTTAATCTGTCTTCCACCGGAGGCTTCGGAACTCCGGAGATTGACCTTTCCAAGGTGAGCCGATGAGCTTGGCCTTGGCCTTTGATCCCCTTGGGGGTTTGAGTCTCTCTGTCTCGTCCAGTCGGAACTCCTTGATACCTTCCCAGTTGGCCAAGGGTTTGTCCTCGGCGTCCTTGAAGTCGACTGGTGAAAGTTCAATGGCTTGCCACTCCTCATTGCCCTGCAGTTGCACTTCGCAGGCATGATCATCGATTCCGACCGTGAGGATGTTTGTTTGCGCTGTCCGGATTTCGAAGGATACTTTCGCTCCTTTCGGGGCTGTCCATTGCTGATGATAGACCTTATGTGTCTTGATACCCCATTTCTCCGGCTTGTAGCTGAACCATTCCTTTTCCCATTCACCTTTAAAATCTTCGATTAGGGTACTGGATGTAAGCGTGGCAATGGTTCCGGATTCCTGTAGCTTTTCAGCGGATGCGACCTGCATGATGGAGGACAGATTGAATGAATTGGCTGTGTAGGAGCCATAGTAATATCCCGCCCCAGAAATCGGCTGGTCCAGATTGTATCGCACATTCGCATAGACCCAAAGTGGTTTCTCTGTTGAAAAGAGTGATAATCTTGCCTCCCATTTCCTTTTGTGCTTTTCCGCGGGAGCATGGCGCCAAAAGCGGCTTTTAGTGTTCGCAGTATCATCCCTCTTGCCGTCCATTTGGCCATGTTGGGTGTAGAATACGTCGATGTATGAGATTTCCTCGGAGTCATCTGCCTCGATAGTCACTACAGGGGCTTCCCTTTTAGGTAGATGGAGCTCCAGAGCAGGTGTGGCAGGTACCTCGAAAATACCCTTGAGGTGTTGATCGAACCACAATTGCGTGGCCACCTCGTAGGGTGGACTGTCTTGATGATTGTGGTGTGGCGCGCAGGTGACCCGCCAGTCCTTGGCCTTGATTTCATTGATTGCGGTTTCCAGGTCATTGATTCGCCCGTGAAAGTCATTGGAAGGACTCAGGAAGATGATGGGGCAAGTGATTCTCCTTAGATTTGGAGGATCGCTCACCGTCGCCAAGTGAAGGGAAGATTTTGAATAACGGTCACTGATCCCCCCGCAGGACGGCGCCGCCGCCTTGACCCGCTTGTCAGAACCGGCGGTAAGAACGGTCAGTTTTCCTCCCATGGAGTGACCATATACGCCGAGTCGCGTCCCGTCGACTTCCGGTTGACGCTCAAGAAATGTTAAGCCACGCCTGGCTCCTAAAGTGGCAAGGAACCACGAATTGTTTCGTGGCGATTCAACTGGATCCAATGACCATTCCGCTACTGGAATCGATGGGAAGGCATCCTTTCCGTATTTGCTCGGGGCATGATATCCGTCCAGCGTACCCCAATCCGTGGTCAATTTGTAATTCGGGTCATCCGTCTTGCCGTCCCAGAAAAGCTTCACCTCGTTCGGTCTCACCGTGTAGCCTGGAGCAAAAATACGGCCAGCCCAGGAAATTGAAATTGATGCATATCCGCGATGGGCATTAGCCAATGGAGCGCGGTAGTCGGCATACTGTCCCCCTCCGTGAATTTGCACAAGCCCCGGTAATTTTTTAGCCCCTTTAGGATAGCCGTACACAGCCGCCATCATCGCCTTCTTACCTTTGAAAACCCCGATTCGGTAACGCAGAACCTTTAGGACTACTCCATCTTCTTCCCATTCCTTGAGGATTTCAATGTCCAGAGGTTCGGCTTGGGGATCAAACCCCTTCCACATTTCAGTTTGGTTGCGTGGTGCAGAATTATCTTCCAAGGCAGGCAGGCTTTCCTTGAGTTTAGCTTCTGATCTGGCTGATATGGGTACGAAACAGATGGAAAGAGCAATGATCGCTGGAGGAATTTTCAGTATGTGCATTGTGCAGTGATTTTACATGAGTGAGATTGTTTCAAATCTTTAAGATTCTCGTCTCTATTATTTCAATTCTTTTATGGTCTGACGTAAATAAGCGTTAGATTTTCGCAAATGAGTGACATTTATGCGTCGCAATATTTCATTGTGATTCTATCGTTTATAAACTTTTGAACGAATTATTTGAATTAGAATAAATTCCTTTGAGCCTCTTTGGAAAAGCCTGCTTAATTATTCGATTTCTTGTAAATCCAGGTTTTTATTGTGCAGTTATTTCATGGAATGACTAATGGAGGTTTTTTTAGCCCCTGTAATTTGATGCATCATCTCTTAAAAACAGCTCTGTTTCTTGTTTTCTTTTCTAGCAGTTTTGATTCAGCTGTTCATGGCGATGAAGCGGTAGATAAACCTACGACCCCTACGCCGGAAGCCCTTCGCAAACTCGAGTTACCCGGCATCAAATTAAATCTGGAAGAGCGTTCCGTTGATGTGGATGCAGAGGTTTGTCTGCATGATGGGTTACTGGAATTGATTGCCTGTACCAAGGACAGCAAGGAGCACGAGTCCATAGTTACGTTGAATGCCCGACCCATGCATATTCATACGGCATTACTTCTTTTGGGTGCCCGACCAGGGAGCCCCGCAATGCAACGGAATGAGACAGGGGGACGCATCCGTTGGATTCCAGTACCTCCTTCAGGGGAGCGTATTGGTGTCTCGCTCGTTTTTCCTGATGCAAAGGGAAAACTAAAAGAATATCCAATAAGTAAATTCGTTTCCCCTGTTTATTTCGAGGAATTCAATGCGAGTTTATCTGAAAAAAAAGTGGAATCTTTTCCATCCAGTTTCATTTTTGCGGGTTCACACCTTGTGGAAGATGGCCCTGGACCAAGGAAATATATATGCGAATACAGCGGGAACGTGATTTCCGTCTCCACGTTCGGGGACGAACTACTTTGCCTGCCCGGCGTTCATGGTCACCAGAACGGTGGGTTGTCCTGGCAGGTAAACTCGGAGAGCTTACCTAAAATCGGTGAAAAAGTCATTCTTCGTCTCAGACCCAAAAAAAATATAATTAAGTGATTAATTTAATTATCAAAATCTTCCCCGCTTTATTCTCGAAAATCAGTCTCTTTAGGCTGTGCTTTATTGCATCTGCCATTGGTTCCGTTCAAGGGGGCGAGATCTCATCCTTCGATGGAAAGAGTTCTGTCCCAAATATACTCGATTTCTGGAAAGGCTATGATGCTCGCAAAGAACCACTGGAGATCCAAATTATCGAATCCTGGAAGACGGAACGAGGCGAGGTAAGGCTTGTCCTGTATTCCTTGGGCAGGCTTCGAGGAAGCAACAAGGCTGCCAGCCCCATGATTGCTGCCTACGTTGGTTTACCAAAGGACCCAACGCCTAAGCCAGGAATCGTCCACGTACATGGAGGCGGGCAACGGGCAAATCGTAGACGGGTGGAGGATTGGATGAAGATGGGATATGCATGTGTGAGCATCAATTGGGGCGGAAAAGTTTTGGAAAAAGTGGATACGCCCAACACCGATTGGGATGGATTGGCGGCCGGTTTCATTCGTCCAGGGGTGACCAAAGCCGATCAACTGGATCATCACAACACTGTCAGGCCCGACCCGAATACGCTCTTCAAGAAAGCTCATCCGCTTAATAGTAGCTGGAATTTGATTTCAATTTGCGTTCGCCGGGCCTTGACACTGCTGGAGCAAACCGAAGGGGTTGATCCTGACAAGCTTGGCGTGGAAGGGCACTCCATGGGGGGGCGTTCCACGGTGATTTCATGCATTGACCCCCGGGTCAAGGCGGCTTCCCCTTCCGTAGGTGGTAGCGGATATCTCTATGATGACCTGTGGGGGTTGCCGAGGAGTGCCCGCCGAATGACTGAGGTGGACGGTTTGACCCTTTATCGCAAATGTGTATCCGCCCAGTCTCACTGGCCCCACATCAAGGCCCCGATCCTTTTTCTGGGATCAACCAACGATTTCAATTCTCCGACAGAATGGGTTGTCAAGGGCATGTCAACGTTACCTCCTGAGACGGATAGGATGCTGGTGTTGGCGCCTCATTTGAATCATCGCTTTACTGATCAAACCTCGGCCGCCCGTTTCATGTGGATGGAGTCCCATCTCAAGAAAAACTTTCGTTTTCCAAAGGTCTCACCCGCGGAATTGGTTCTGGATACGGATAACGGGATACCACTTTTTCGGGTGCAGGTTGATCATTCAAGCGGTTTGCCGGTGAAGGACGTGGAGATCTACTATGGGTATGCCCGGGATCCGCGCATTCGTTTCTGGCGGAGTGCCGAGGTTCGGAAGTCCGGGAAGGTTTATGAAGGAGAATGCCCAGTGTTCGATAGTACCGAACCTCTCTTCGCCTTTGCCAACCTCACCTATGGGATGCCAAAGGTTCTTCCGCCCCGTCCTGGAACCGAGGCGACCAGACTTTTGACCCTCAGTTCCGAGTATCGGATGGCTTATCCCAAGGATTTAAGGAAATCGAAAACAAAACCGACTGAAAGGCCGAACCGCTTGATTGATGATTTCTCAAGAGGTTGGCAGGACTGGTATCGATTGAATTGGAGAAATCCACATCATTGGTTGTTTGCCACTCGCAAAATTGTCGATCCATCTTGGATCGGGCCCAAGCAGGGGGAGCTCGGTTTGGAAGTCGAAACCTTTGATGGTAAAAACCAACTGGGATTACGTATGGAGGTAAATACTTGGCAAGGCTACACCGGAAGAAAACGGGATGTTTTCGTAGCCTTGGTCGATTTGCCGAAGGCGGGCGTCCACAAGCTGAGTTTGCCAGTTTCCCAATTCATAAACTTGGCAGGAGTTGCGATGAAGGATTGGGACGAAGCTACCGAGCTTCTGCTTTCACCGGCCAACCGCACGGGTGATCCGCGGGCTAGGAATAGCAATTGGAACGGCAAGCCTCCGAGATTTGTGAAACTTGAATGGCACGGGGGAAAGATGATTGTTCGTCCGCATCCACATCAAAAAAGAGGGGAGACCAAAACCGGTAATCGAGTTTCCTTTGACGAAGAATTTCAAGGGGCAATCAAGGACTCAGTCGAGCTTGAGAAATTGGACGATGAGCAGTCCAGAAAGCCCGGAACTGATTGATGATTCACTTTTTAGTCCATAACGAAGATTTTAAATAATCCTATTCCTTCGCATCAGAGACCTGTTCGAAAATAAAAAACCCAATGAATACCTGCGTGAAAAGCCTTCTTTCCTTTGCTCTCCTGATTGTCGTCACGCTTACAAGCATCTATGGGAAATCTTTCTACACTCGACCGGATCCTGTCTTTTCCACTCGACCGGACGAAAAGAAATCGCTTCAGAATATAAAACGGTTCGGTCCAGTCGGGTTGGGCATAGACCTCCTGCAGCCAGCCTTTACTATGCGCATCTCCCATGTTGAGGTGGGGTCGCCTGCTGCCGAGACGGGTAAACTGTCAAAAGGGCAGATTATTGAATCAATCAATGGTAAAGTTCTCCAGGACATTGATCCACGCATACAACTCGGCGATATTCTTGCCAAGGCGGAGGCGACCGATGGTCTACTCAAGTTTGCTATCAAGGGCGAAGCCGAATTGGTCACAGTGAAGGTTTCTGTGCTGGGTGCCTACAGCAGGACCTGGCCACTGAATTGCGCCAAATCTAAAAAGATCGTGAGACAGGTGGCTGACTATCTTGCCAAGCCGGACGCTCAAAAAGGCTTGGCCGGGATCGGAGTCTTGTTCCTTCTTTCTACTGGTGAGGAGAAGGATTTGGTCGTGGCTCGGGAATGGGCCCGCAATGTGAAGCCACACCGGTATCCCTGGTATGTCGGTTATGGTGGGATTCCACTGGCAGAGACCTACCTGCGCACAGGCGACAAGGAAATTCTCTACAATATTCAAGAGTGGGTCAAGAATGCTGTGGAAACGCAGTACCTTGATGGTTGGCTTGGTCGAGGGGGAGTGACACCGGGTTATGGGAACGGCCACCTGAACGCTGCCGGAACAGGCGTACTCACCTTTCTTCTGCTTGCCAAGGAATGTGGCGCAGAAGTACCGGACCATGCATTACTCGGTGCGTTGACACATTTCTACCGCTATGCCGGTCGGGGGAACAATCCCTACGGGGACAACCGGACCGAGATTGGCTTTGTCGATAATGGCAAGAACGGTAAACTGGCTTTCGCCATGGCTGCGGCTGCTTCCCTCATGCCTGATGGTGAGAAATCTGTTTACGCCATGGCTCGAGACACCTGTGCCATGCAAAGCTTCTATACCACAAGCTTCATGCTTCATGGACATACAGGCGGTGGGATCGGTGAGATCTGGCGGAGCGCAGCCATGGGACTTCTCCACGACAAAAAGCCGGCTCAATATCGCGAATTTATGGACGAGCGTCGCTGGCACTACGATCTATCCCGTCGCTTCGATGGTTCCTTTGGTATCCTCGGTGGCGCCGGTTATGACAAGGAACAATGGGGGGTTGCTTATCCGCTGGCCTACACCATCCCTCGAAAAACCCTTCGTATTGCAGGAGCCCCTCCATCGAGGTTTTCAAAACGCTACAAACTCCCAAAGCTTCCCTGGGGGGTGCAGGCAGACAATACCTTTCTCTCCCTGGAAGCCGTGCCGGACGTATCAGGAAGAAAACAGGACCTCTCAGGTGAAACACTGGGGGAGGATTCAAGCAAGGCCGTGCTGATCCGATTGCACAACTCGGGCGAGGTGAGCGATGCGATACTTCGCCGCTATCTTCTTCATCAGGATTATAACATTCGCTTTGTGGCCGCTAACAAGGTGCTGGGCGTCAATAGCGGTTATATCGGTTGGCGTTCCCCCGACGGTGAGGTGCGAAAGGAATTGTTAATGGAGTTCCTTCTGCATCCCGATCCTCGGGCAAGACAGAGTATGTTCGCTGCTCTTGAGAAGCGACCGGACCTTCTTACCGGTGAAATTTTTGAATTGGCTATCAAGGCAGTGGAAGACCCGGAGGAGTCCTGGTCTGTTAAGGATGCCGCCCTGCGGGTCATCGGCCATGCTAGTGCGCAATGGGTGGTGCCGCACGTGGATGCCCTTATTCCCTACCTTGCTCACAGCGACTGGTGGTTGCGGAACGCGGCCATGATAGCGTTGACGCCGGTGGTTGCCGAAGACAGTTCATATCGAAAGGTGCTGCCTCCCATGGGCAAGCTGATCCGAAGTAACCAACGTTCAGGCCTGACCCAGGGATTGATGCCTGCCATCAGGGCTAAGGTCCGGGTGGCTTCTCCCGCCGTACAGCAACTCGCCAAGCAAACTCTGCGGGAAGCCTACATCGGTTACGATGGTGTGAAGATCGAAGCCGGTGGCCAGAATGTTACCTCAACCTTCGACGCTCACCTGAAGTTCATCGCCCAATCCCTCGCTGATGTGCCGGGCGGACTGGATGTCCTCTACCAAATCTCTCGGGAACGTTATCCTCGAGAAATCCTGCCTTACAAGGAATTCTTCCTCAACGCGGACTCCAGTCAATTCGGTCCTGAACTGAAGAGGGCTATCAACCCGATCATAATGGATGAGCTGATTCCTGAGTACGTCGGCAGAAACCGGACGAGGCTTGGGCAACTGGCAACTGGGGAGGTTCAGTCTGGTTACCCTGGTGGTTCCAAGGATTCCATTGATGGATTAGTGGCTCTTTATAATCGTGCCGGTTACAATCACTATGGCTGGAATATGTTTCTGGATCTTCGCAATGCAAAATGGAAATATCACAGCTTTAATCCGATCCACTCCGAGCAAGTGCCTTTCGATCAACTAATTACCCGTTACCGGAAGGTGACCATGCCCAAAGACATGGACCAATGGTACGAGACCTCATTTGAAAGTAATGACGCGAACAATTGGGGAGCGTTCAAATTGGGCAGGAGTCCCTTCGGTCACTTTATGGGCAAGCTTCCGACCGGCCCAATTCACAAGTGTGGCTCCGGTTGCACGGGACCCGACTGTTATGGCGCCACAAAAGTCAACACGCTATGGGAAAAGGAAGTACTTCTTTTACGACAACATTTCAAGATTCCGCCCATCAAACCAGGGCACCGATATCGTTTGCGTATCAACGACGGGAATCATGTTGGGTCCGGGGGAGGGCATGCAGTCTATGTAAACGGTAAGCTCCTGATAGAAGCAAAGAACTGCAACGGACGCGGATCAGGCGCATTGCCCAAGGGAGCTTATTTCACCAAGGAGTTTATGGACGATCTGGGCCGGGGCTTTCTTGACATTGCTGCAATAACCTTTCTTCGCTTCAATGATAAATACAAGGTGAAGCCCTCAAAGCCGGTCCCTCAGGGAAAATTCAGCTTGCATCTCGAGGAACAAAAACTTCCGCCCATGGATGACGAGCTCGTATTCAAGTCGGCTTCCATCGTTCCCATGCTCTCCTCCGAGTGGCAAGATGCTCAGGACCCC
>Ga0209661_1001644_pt1 | contig 11090 bp, 5 predicted proteins | sample SaaInlV_120m_DNA_2_FD_184660 | JGI IMG/M metagenome (GOLD analysis project Ga0209661, IMG submission 184660) | Marine microbial communities from expanding oxygen minimum zones in the Saanich Inlet - SI072_LV_120m_DNA (SPAdes) (version 2) | ecosystem: Environmental > Aquatic > Marine > Intertidal... | reverse complement strand
GGAAATGAAACGCAACCCGGCATGGGGCCAGCATATGGACCGACGCTATCAAGAAATCATTAAACGAGGCGAACTGACACCTGTAAGCCAGTTGACTGCAGCATTCATGAAGGCACCAAACCCAGTGTACATGATGTTTGCCTACTATGAATCAGCCTTGGTCGTCAATTTTATCGAGGAACGCTACGGTTTGAGCTCTATAAAAAATATTCTAACAGACCTTGGTGCAGGCGTGAATATCAACCAAGCAATAGAAAATCACACTGCCCATATGGAGAAGATTGACTCTGAGTTCCAGAAATATGCTGAAAAACTGGCAGGTCAATATGCAGAAAAGATGGACCCCGAAACTCCAGGTTTAGAAATAATGAAGGATAACGAAGCCCTGTCCAACTGGATGAATGACCATCCTGACAGTCTCTTTACACTCAGTAAAAACGTTACCCAGCTTTTTAAAGACAATAGTTGGGCTGAGGCACTCCCGATCCTTGAACGGTGGATCGAGTTGAATCCCGATCAACGCGATGCCAAAGAAAATGCCTACATTCTTCTGGCCGAGGCTTACAGAAAACTGAATGACCCCACCAATGAACTGGCAACCCTCCAGCGTGTGGCAAAGCGATCCAGCGATGCAGTCGACATATATAACAGGATGATGGAGCTCGGTATACAAAAGAAGGACTGGCCATTGGTGGAGCGCAGTGCCCGCAGTTTTCTGGAAGTGAATCCACTGGTACCTGACCCACACAAGAATCTGGGTCGATCCTGTGAGAAGCAGAATAAAACCTTGGACGCCATTAAGGCCTACCAGAATCTGCTGGAACTTGATCCGACCGATCCCGCAGATGTGCACTTTCGTCTGGGTAGACTATTAAAAAACAAAGACCCAAAGGCTGCACGCAAACAAATCCTACAAGCACTTGAAGAGGCGCCAAGGTTTCGAGCAGCCCACAAACTTTTGCTGGAATTTCCTGAGAAAAATGGAAATGAGTGAAGACTCCCCATATTTGTAATCAACAGCACGTATGATCCAATCTAAAAGACAAATTGAGCTATTTAGTGAACCCTCAACAGCCTTGGCGAAAAGAAGCAGCCCGTTACTTTCGTTGAGGAAGATAACTGAAAGTATTCAACTGTCCGGCAAGGTGTTTAAATACCTCTGCCTTATTCTAGTTCCCAGTCTACTATCCTCCCAACCATTTCTATCCAACCCACAATATGAACGTAATGGTGTACCCGACTGGAAGGTCAATAAGCAGTTCGGGCACGATGTCTTCACTTTTGCGCGCGTCAAATATGCATCATGGAATGGCCGACATGGCAAGTGGGCCACTGACTATCCGGACAGTGACCTCAACTTTAGCTATAGGCTTCAGCAGCTCACCTCTCTCCAAGTGGACCCGAATGGCAAGATACTGGAGCTCACGGACAAGGAGCTCGTAAACTATCCCTTCCTGTACATGATAGAACCCGGACACATTGAGCTAACTGGCGATGAGGTAAAGGCCCTTCGAAAATACCTGCTCAACGGCGGCTTTTTAATGGTGGATGACTTCTGGGGTTCACAGGAATTTGATAATTTTGAATTCGAGTTCAAAAAGGTTTTTCCAAAACGAAAACTCATTGAGCTGGACCTTAAGCACCCAATATTCCATTGTGTCTTTGACCTCAAGGAAAAGCCTCAGGTTCCTGCGATCCAGATCGCACTGCAAGGTAGACCATATGGGATAACATGGGAACGGGGTGAGGATGGTCGTGAAGTACACTACAAGGCAGTTTTTGATGACAAGGGGCGAATGATGGCCATCGTGTGCCATAATACGGACCTTGGGGATGGATGGGAACGGGAGGGAGAAAACCACTGGTACTTCAAGGAGTTTTCAGAAAAGTATGCCTACCCAATGGGTATAAACATCGTCTTCTACGCCATGACCCACTAGTCATACCACAGCCAATAACACCATTTAAATAATGACTGATACCTACGAAAGCGAACGCGAGGCCGTTGAAGAATTGCGCGAGGCCCGAGCAAAACTCAAAACGGAACTCAACAAAGTCATCATCGGGCAGGAATCCGTGGTTGACCACCTGCTGCTTGCCGTGTTCTCCGGCGGGCATTGCCTCCTAACCGGGGCTCCTGGCCTGGCCAAAACATTGCTGGTGCAATCCCTGTCCCAACTTTTCAACCTAAGTTTCCAGCGCATCCAGTTCACTCCCGACCTAATGCCGGCAGATGTCACCGGAAGCGAAATTCTCGAGGAAACTGACACCGGTCGCAAAATGTCTTTTGTGAAGGGCCCGATATTCGCCAACATGGTTCTGGCTGATGAAATCAACCGAACTCCGCCAAAAACACAGGCAGCTCTTCTGGAAGCGATGCAGGAGCATCATGTAACCGCTGCTGGCAGGACTCACAATCTACCCGAACCCTTCTATGTATTTGCCACCCAGAACCCCATTGAAATGGAAGGGACCTATCCCCTGCCGGAGGCTCAGCTTGACCGTTTCATGTTTAATCTGGTGGTGGATTACCTGCCTGAGAATGACGAGGTCGCTGTCGTCGCCCAAACCACCGCGGGCGATCCCCAACCCATCCAGTCAATTTTCAATGGAGAACAGATTCAAGCATTCCAAAGGGTGGTCCGCCAGGTTCCCATTGCCGAGGAGGTGGTACGCTATGCCGTTCGCCTGGCGGCTTCGTCCCGGCCGCAAACAGAAAATGCGCCAGATTTCATAAACGAATGGATCAGCTGGGGTGCCGGTCTGCGAGCGGCACAGAACCTCGTCCTTGGAGGGAAAGCACGGGCATTGATGGATGGTCGGACGCACGTTGTCCCTGATGACATTCGCACACTGGCCAAGCCTGTCCTGCGTCATCGTATTCTCATCAACTATCGTGCCGAGGCCGAGGGCATCACAGTGGAAAGTGTTGTCGACAAGCTCCTTGAAGCCAATCTGTAACAATTTTCCTGAAGCACGGGACGGGAACTCTCTTTAATGGCCGCCAAGTCAGAGCTCATCGACCCCGCTGCCCTCATGCGCATTCGCTCACTTGAGTTCCGAGCGAAAATTGTTGTCGAAGGCTTCCTTAGAGGAATCCATCGTAGCCCCTACCACGGCTTCTCTGCAGAATTTACGGAATATCGCCAATACATCCCCGGCGAGGATACCCGCTATCTTGACTGGAGGCTATATGCACGTAGCGACCGATTTTACATTAAAAAATTTGAGGATGAGACCAATCTCCGATGCCACTTTCTTTTGGACCACAGTCGCTCCATGGCATATGGTCCCGGTGGCTATACCAAAGCAGACTACGGTGCCACGCTTGCTGCCACGCTTGCCTATTTTCTCAATAAGCAAGGCGATGCCGTCGGATTAGCCACATTTGACGCCAAGATAACGGACTATCTGCCCGCCCGGAATCGTCCCGGCCATTTCCGACAGCTAATGCTAGCTCTTGAAGGTGCCCCTCAAGGAACACGGACAGATCTCGTATCGCCACTGCAACACATGGCACAAATTCTGAAGCGCCGAGGTGTGGTGGTTTTGATCTCAGACCTACTGGCTCCGTTGGACGAACTGGATAAACACCTCGGACACCTGCGGGCAAGAGGTCACGAACTCCTCATCTTCCAAATCCTGGACCGATCCGAACTGGAATTAAAACTAGAGGGGCCTCGCCTCCTTCAAGACATGGAAACCGACAAAGATCTCTTCATCGACCCGAAGCAGGCAGCACCACGCTACCGCGAAAAACTCGAGGCCCATCTGGATGGCATCCGAAAGATATGCGCAACCCACGGAATTCAGCACCAACTACTCCCCTCAGACCAACCGCTTGAATTGGCCCTGATGGAATTCCTTCGTAATCGGGGCCGACGAAGTCGCATGACTCGCGCCCGCCAACCTGCATAAATCCACTCTCCACACTTTTAATTAAAACTTGAGTCTACTTTTCCCACTCTACCTCCTTGGTGCTGCAGCGATCGTATTGCCCATCATTCTGCACCGCCGGAGACAACGTCCTGACGAAAAGACGGCATTCAGTTCGTTGATGTTCCTTGAAGCCTCTCCGCCACGGATAAAAACCCGAAGCCGACTCGAGAACCTGCTTCTACTGATACTTCGCTGCCTCGCTTTCCTCCTTCTGGCCCTTTGCTTCACACGTCCATTTCTTCCCTTTAAAAGCCAGCACCCAGGCGGAGAACCCGGGCAACGAACCGTGCTTCTAGTGGATACAAGCGCCTCAATGCGCAGGGAAGGCATGCAGGAAACCATTCGCCAACGTGTTTCTGAAACCCTGGAAAGCCTGTCCAACAAGGACCGGTTGGCTGTGATGACCTTCAGTAATAAAGTCCATCGCTTGGTTGACTACCCCGAAACCACTGGAATCACAAAGGAAAAACGCGATGAACTGGTCATGCAAAGACTGGCTGGCGCAAATCCAGATTGGGGAGGATCCCAACTCGGCACGGCACTTGTTGCTGCGGTTGAAGCGATAACAGAAGACGAGGCCCGTGAAGGCATAGATGCATCAAATGGAGGTAAAATTCTTCTCCTGAGTGACTTGCAGCAAGGCTCTGTCCTTGAAGAACTGAATACCTTCCATTGGCCGGAAAATGTAACCGTCGCCCTTGAACCTGTTGAAGCGGATGCGACCTCCAACGCCGGACTACTCCTTGCCGCATCCAGCGAAGATGCAAATGACATGAAAAAAAACCGGACACAAGTACGCATATGGAACGCCGCAGACTCAGAAACCGATAAATTCACACTTGCATGGCAGGGCAATGGAGGTGAAGCGGAAATCTACGTTCCCGCCGGGAGAAGCCGCGTGGTCCGGGCTCCGGCTAAACCAGGCCCAGGCGCATCTGTGCTCCTTCTTTCCGGCGATGAAGAAGAGTTCGACAACCGCCTTCACATCGCACCCCAACGGCCTCGCCCGATCAATATCGTCTACGTGGCAAATCAACCGGAAAACGGCCCGCAAGGCTCCCTATTCTATCTGCAAAAAGTCTTTCAACCCTCGAGGTTTCTCCTTCCCAAGGTCACTGCTTTCAGCCAACTACCCAAACCGGAGGATTTCCGCGCAACCGATGTACAGCTTGCAATTGCGGAAAGCCCGATTGCCGAGGTTAACCTCGAACCACTGAAGCAATACCTCGCGGCAGGTCGCAAACTATTATACATTCTCAACGATGAGAACGACCTGGGGGGGCTGCAGCAACTTGCCAACCTAAAGAGTGAACCCCTGCCTGTTCTGGAAAAACCCAAAACGGCAGCGGGTCAATACCAGCTTATAGAGGAACTGAATACCCGACATCCCGTACTCACCTCTTTTGCAGAACCTCGTTATCGCGATTTTACCAAGGTCCATTTCTGGAAGCACCGCACATGGCCGGAATCTGCCTTCGCATCTGCAAATGTACTGGCTCGTTTTGACAACGGAAGCCCAGCCCTTGTTGAAATTCCAACTGGTAAAGGCAGCATACTCCTCCTAACCTCCAGTTGGCGACCGGAAGACAGCCAACTTGCCGTCTCCACAAAATTCGTCCCACTACTATTCTCTATCCTTGAGTACAGTGCCGGACGTCTTGCCCAAAAGGCAAGATTCGCCACCGGGGATGCTGTGCCAATCCCGCAAAACCCCGTGGCCACGGCCATCGTGAAGCCCGATGGCAAACGCATCACCATAAACAAGGGACAGGAAACATTTGCCGGGACGGATACACCCGGAATCTATCGTATGGTAACGTCGGAAGGGGAATTGCCTTTTGCCGTAAATATCCCGCCGGAAGAAAGCCGGACCCAACCGATGGCCCCAAAACAACTGGAGCAACTTGGGGTACTTTTCCCAAATGTATCAACGGCCAAGCCTGACGAACCAACAAAAAAATCTCAGAAACCATTTGCGGAAATCGAGAATCAACAGAAACTATGGAAATGGCTCTTGGCCGCAGCATGTATCTTATTTCTAATGGAAACCTGGCTGGCAGGTCGGATGACACGAACGGCCCTAACGGCACAGGAAGGTTGATCAATGCTTGAAAGACATCTAAGGATTCGCCTGCGACCCATATCCGAACGTGCCCGGATGTTGGACCTATGGAAGAATCTGGGATGGGGATGGAGCCTCGCATTCTTTGCCGCCTTTGGGCTTTACTGGCTACGTTCTCATGGGGAACCCCATTCGTTTACATGGCTGGCTGTTGTGTTAATCCTTGGCGTGAGCGGAACCGGCATTGCCTTTTACCGCTTCACCCGATTCTCCCTGAATTTTAAACAAATCGCCGAGACACTGGCAGAGAAACATCCGGAGGTCCGTTCCATGCTGATGGCTGCTGTCGAGCAGAAGTCCAATAAAGAGGATGGCCAACTGAACTACCTGCAGGAATGTGTCCTTGAAGAGGCAATTCAACATGCCAAGACAAACCGCTGGATTCAGACAATCAGTAGCCAGAAGCTCCTCTACACGGCTAGCTTCAGCCTTTGGATGGGTATCGGTTTCCTCTTCTTTATTTATCAGTTGATCATTCTGGATCCAGGAGCAATCAATGCATCACCTCAATTGACTGCCGATGAAAACGCTGTGGTATCGGACACACCCCTGTACAAAGTCACGGTGGAACCCGGCGATGCCGAAGTTGAAAAAGGTTCCGGACTGGTGGTAATGGCCAGATTTGAGGGAGGCGTACCTGAGTCCGCAACCCTCATACTGGGCGAAGGCAAGGAACAGGAACTTCGATTATCCATGACTCGCAACCTCGGGGACCCAATCTACGGCGTACGCATTTCTGAAATCACCGGCAACAACACCTACCGAATTGAATTCCCAGAAGGCCAATCCGAAACCTTCCAAATCAATACTTATGAACATCCATCCCTCCTGGTTGCTGATGCCCGTATTACCCCGCCGGAATATACCCAGCTACCCGTTAGGGAAATGAAGGATGTACGAACTGTCAGCCTGCCAGAAGGGGCCAATGTCACCTTCACCTTTACCCTGAACAAACCCGTCATGGGGGCATGGCTATCCCCGAAGGATGGTGAGCCTGTCCGACTTGAGCAGGATGCCGATGTCGCCAACCTCTACACGGCCAGCCTGAGCCCGCCCAAGTCCATTCGCTACCAACTGGACCTCATGGATGATGATGGTCGACGCAATAAGCTGCCACCACGCTTCAGTATCGATATTATCCCCAATAAGATTGCGAAGTTAAAGGTTCTCTTTCCCCGAGGAGACAAACGGGTGTCTCCCTTGCAGGAAATTGAGTTCGAGGCTGAGATCTCAGATGATTTCGGACTCGGGACCTATGGACTGACCTACACCCTGCCCGGGGTATCCACCAAGGAATTGATTCTCAGTCAAACAGAAGAATCTCCGGTCTATAAGGCAAAAGCACGTCACCTCCTTGCCTTGGAAGAACTCAATGTGATGCCTGACCAACTACTGACTTGGTATTTCTGGGCCGAGGACAGGGGGCCAAATGGACAGCCCAGACGACATGAAGGGGATATGTATTTTGCCGAGGTTCGCCCGTTCGATGAAATCTACCGCGAAGGGATGTCCCAGAGAAGCGAGGAGATGCCCGGAACCGAAAAAAAGCAACTTGCAGATAAACTGGCCAACCAGCAGAAGCTCATCATTAACGCAACTTGGAAACTAAAGCGACAAGCAGAAGATGTGATACCCAAAACATTTCTTCAGGATGTTGAACTGATTCGCCAGTCCCAAGCTCAACTCCAGCAGGAAACAGAGGAGGCAATGGAACAATTTGATGACCCGGAGGTCGCCGAAGATCTGGGGAAAGCCGCCAATTTCATGCAGACAGCCATGGATGAACTGGAGAATGCCGCCGACAATAACAAGGCCAAGCCACTGGAACCAGCCCTGACTGCAGAACAGCAAGCCCTTGCACAGTTGCTAAAGCTTCGCGCCAGGGAGTTTATTGTCTCCCAGTCTCAGCAAGGAAAAGGAAAGGGACAATCCAGTCAAAGTCAGCGTAACGAGGAACAACTCCGCAACCTCGACATCAAGAAGAAGGATCAACGCTATGAAACCGCCAACCAGAATCAGCAGCAGGACCAGGAAAAACGTGAAGATCACCAAGCCCTCAGTCGCTTGAAGGAACTCGCACAGCGCCAAAACGACCTTGCCGAAAAGCTAAAGGACCTCCAGACAGCCCTGCAGGAGGCCAAGACCGAGGAAGAACGCAAGGAACTTGAACGGCAACTAAAACGTCTTCGTGAAGAACAACGCCGCATGCTCGCCGACCTTGATGGACTTCGCCAAAGGGTACAGCAACCCGAAAACCGCGAACGCAACCAGCAGGCCAGCAAACAACTGGAAAAGACCCGCGAGAAAATGACGGAGGCCGCAGAGGCACTCCAGAAACGCAACCTCGACAAGGCGGTCAACTCCACCACTCGTGCCCAGCGTGACCTGGAGGATTTGCGGGACGAATTCCGCAAAAAAGTATCCAGTCGTTTCTCTGAGGAAATGAGAAAGATGCGAAAAGATGCAGACAAGTTGGACGAGGAGCAAAAACAGCTTAGCAAGGACCTCCAGAATCAACGTAAGGCAAAGGGACGAAAGCTCGTTGATGACCAGGGAGACGAAAAGCTCGCCGACCGCGCACAGGAACAAAAGGCCCGGACCGGGAAAATAATCAAGCAGATGCAGGAGATAACCGAGCAATCTGAAACCTCGGAGCCCCTTCTCTCCCGCAAACTCTACGAATCCCTCCGACGCAACGGAAGCGGCAAACTTGAAAAGAATCTGGAAACCACCAGTGAACTTCTCCGGCGAAGTTTCCTGCCCCAAGCCGAGGAAGCAATGCAAGCGGCAGACAAGGGTGTCAAGCAACTACGGAAGGATGTGGAAGACGCGGCCAGCAGTGTTCTCGGTGATCCCAAGGAATCCCTGCGTCGCGCGAGACAGGAACTTGAACAACTCCGTAACAAGGTACAGCAGGAAATCGCTCAAAAGACAGGACTAGCAAAGTCCTGGAGAAGCGATGCACAGGAAAACCAGATTAGCGACTCAGAATCCCAGATTACGGCCAATCAGGACTCCAGTCAGGACGAACCTGGTCAAGGCAGCCCAAAAACTTTGTCGGAAGCGAAAGGCCCCCTGGTAGAACAGTCCAGTCAACCCGGCAAAGGCTCCGGGAAGCAAAATTCAAATCAAACGAGAGAAGCCGGGAAACCCAAGGAACAACAAGCATCCAATCAAAAGGGCCAGCAAACAGGGGAAGAACCAAACGCCAATACCGGCAACGACTCACCCCAGGGACAGGATCTTTCAGAGGAAGGACAAGGACAACAGCCCAGCCAAGACATAGTGTCCAATCAATCCAAGTCACAAACAGGAAAGTCCCAGTTAGCATCGGCCAAAGACAATCAGCCTGCCAAAAAGGAAACCCCGCAATCCGCAACCCCGGGCAACAATCGCCCACAACGCGGACAGGATGGCAACCAAAACCCATTTGAAGACTTCGGCGATAACACGGGCGGACCGATGACCGGCCGTGATTACCTCCAGTGGTCTGACCGACTGCGCGACGTGGAGGAGATGGTGGACTCCGAAGAACTCCGAAAACGAGCCGCTGCCATCCGCGACCAAGCCCGTAGCATTCGCAGGGAGTTCAAGCGCCATGGGAAGGAACCCGAGTGGGACATGGTCAGTAAACAGATTGCAGAACCCCTGACTGAACTTCGAGACCTTGTCCGTGAAGAGTTGCTTAAACTGGAGTCAGACGAGTCTCCCGTTCCCATCGATCGAGACCCAGTCCCTGAACGCTTTTCCGACCTTGTTGAAAAGTATTACAAAGAGCTCAGCAAAGACCGACGTCCGGGCAATAGATTTGAATAAAGCACAGCCTAATTTGGCTGGTTTTTAATCTATATCCACGAACAACCTTACATTTAGCCTAGGACAAAAAGACAAGCTAAGTCTATATGCTGGAACAAAGGTAAATCTTGGAGCCGGAATCAAACTGGGCAGCAGCAGCATCCAGCTTGGCTGGTGCGTTCACAACCTGTCCCTCCCCGATGGTTGCGCGACCAGAGATCAGAATGGCAACCTTTCCGTAAAGATCCATTCGGACTGATTCGTCAAAGCTTTCCACTCGACCCTCAGCAATCCAGCGACGTAACTGGAGTTGTGACCAGTCCCGGTAGGGTTCCTGGTCACCAAGGATATTTTCTGCAAATCGGGCACCTGCTGTTCGCCAGAGGCTCTCCGTTAAGTCCTTGGACTCTGCCATGACTGACTGCATATCTGTTGAGGATAGCCATACAGCGGTCACACCTGTGTCCGCAGAAACATTAGCGGTCCTTGGGATGCCAGCCAAAACAGCCATTTCTCCAATAACACTGCCACGCCCCATGATATCTACAACTCGGTCCCCGATGGAGACCAGCACGCTACCTCGTGTAATAACAATCAATCCATCGCCAGGGTCACCCTGGGACATAAGCTTTTCACCTGACTGATAGGTCTTCTCCTGGGCAACTGCGATGATCTTCTCAATGACAGAGGAAGGCATTCCCTGCAGCCATGTAACCTCACGTAAAACTTCTTGGGAAGTAGGAAGCTTGAGCTTAAGGGGTTTGTCCATGATGTCCTTGATCCGTTCCTCAACACCATCGAGCATTCGAGTAGCCTCATCGGCCTCGATCGCCCCCTGTTTCTTCATCTTCTTGACAGTGGCGCGCTCATGATTGAGCAGGGAACGGATGGCTTGCTTGGTCTCGATACTTACAGTGACATCAGGATATTTTTCCTGCATATCCTTGATATAACCGAGACCAACCAGCCGATTCGTGTCAATTTCCCGAATCAAGGTCTCCTTGATTTCCTCTGATTCCACGCCATCGTCAATACTTAGACTTAAGCTTCCAACCAGTTTTTTAACCTCGTCCTGTGCCACGACAAACCCCTTGGCGGCATCATATGAAGCAGATAGGCGATCGCTAAAATATCCCCCAAGAACGGGAACGTTCTTTAAGGCATCCAAAGGAATGCCAATAAAACTGGGTGAACCACAAACGCTATCAAGATAGCTGCGTTCAGTCAGTGGCTT
>Ga0209661_1001638_pt1 | contig 11114 bp, 8 predicted proteins | sample SaaInlV_120m_DNA_2_FD_184660 | JGI IMG/M metagenome (GOLD analysis project Ga0209661, IMG submission 184660) | Marine microbial communities from expanding oxygen minimum zones in the Saanich Inlet - SI072_LV_120m_DNA (SPAdes) (version 2) | ecosystem: Environmental > Aquatic > Marine > Intertidal... | reverse complement strand
AGAAAAAATGGCAAGCGCCCTCGATCTATGGCAGTGACTGGATCATCTCCAGCCCCGGATGTATTCTTATGTTTCATTGCAAATTGTAAAAATTTCTCTCCTGAAGAGTACCTTTCAAATGTTTGAAACTCGGAACTATCTTTATCGAATTGGGCCGGTCCGCTACGCAAAAGGTCAAAAAATATTTTATCAGGGAGCCAATAACCTTTGGGATCTTCAACGTTCCAACCCTCTATCAACTTGCCAGCTCCAGAGCTCTCGTCACGTTTCCCGTTGCCGTTAATATCAACAAAGCTAGTATCTCCACCTGGTTCTTCACCCTTAAACCACTGATAAGTCCCAAACTGACGAAGAAACCCCGTACTGTCTGGATTAGTGTTCACAACCACTAAAACCCACTTTCCAGATGCACGTGCCATACGACTGGCATTGGAAAAATAAACCCCTAGGTTGCTAACAGTGGCATCAAGATTCTTCTCCTCAAGCCCAACAGAAAGCTGGTTGATAGCAAGCCGACTGAGGAAAGCAACCAATCCAATAACCACGATCAACTCAATTAATGTCCAGCCACGTTGACATCTTGAATCAAGGATCAATGAAGTATCATCTTCGTCAATGGCACACATTCCGTTGAAACTTGCTTGAATCAGTTCCATGTAGAGAAAAGAACCTTTCCAAGGCTACCACCCTTAACCTCCCGACTGTAGAAGCCAACAGTCTTGTTAATGTACTCATGTTTGTTTCGAGATCTTGGATCTGGATTCTCGAAACGACCATCACCATCGAGATCAATTACAAGGAATACTTGCTCACGAGCTTTCTTCTTGGAATCGTACATACCTTTGATTGTGGTCCAATCAAGATCTCCTGCTTGATCAAGATGATGATTATCATCTGAAGGCATCAGGTATTTTCTCCGTTTGGGGTTACCCAATTCACGCGCCTGATCCCGCTCAAGGCTCTCAAATGCACCTGCCCCAGATTCATCTGGTGACTTCAATGCATAGAGGGTTTTCCAAAAGTCAGTCCAGTCGGAATCTGCTCCACTTACATCAGGAAAGATTAAGTCTCCACTGGTTCCATTTGGTTCAATACCAAAGTCAGGAGCATACCCGTTATCACTTTCGCACAGCTTGATAGCAGCGACATACTCAGCAAACCGAGCCTTGGCCACTGCCTGTTTTACCCTGACTCGAACGCTAGTAACGGTAACAGTTGTCAAACTGGCAAGGATCACTATTATTGAAATAACAACCAACAATTCGATTAGGGTGAATCCCCTCGCTCGTTTAAGAGTATTAGATTTCATAGACTATTTTGGGAAAAAATAATTAAGGAGTTTTATCCAGAGGGAGATGGTCCTTGGATTACATTGTCAATATTTGGGTCGTTACCAGGCTCAGATTGATCAAGACCCGCATCTTCGCTAGACATCCATGTCTTGGAATTATAGCTTTGGGAAGAAGAAGAGCTGATCTTTCGATCCTGCCCCTTAGATAGTAGAACAAAGTCTTCTCTACGGCGGATATCCAGTTTCTGTTGATTGGGTAGAATCGGGTACTTATAAAGGTATGGATGCTTCCAGGGATCTACAAAATATATACCTGCTGGCTTAAGAGGTTTATTGGCAGATAAGTTCTCTAACTGCTTCCTTAACTCACGTCCGGAAATCTCAGCACCAAACTTGAAATCATTAAGGTTGATATAGCCCCTGGGTCTAGAATCGTTACCTTTACCACTACCTGCAAACTCAAGCTCCTCACCAATCTCGTTGTGCCATCCAGCCAAAGCAAGAAACAAGGCTTCGGAAGATTTCTTTTCATCACTGTATCCCCTCGCATCATCTTTAAAAGCGGAAAGGCCCTTGTTGTTGGCAACAAATTCAGGGTAGGTATTATTGGTTAATTTAAAATGCTCAAGTGCAAGACCAAGCGCATCCAAATCAGACTTGGCGCGCCCCAACCTCTGCCGATCCTTTACCAAACCAATTAAAGGATAACTGATCGTTGCAAGCATAGCAATAATAGACATCACAGTTAACAGTTCTACCAGTGTAAACCCAGCACTAAAGCGACTTTGCCGACAGACAGACCGATGTAGCTGATGGATAGGGGCTTCCATTTATAATATGAATCGCACGCAAAAAAAGAGGATATTTTAACCCTAACCTTGATACCCCATATGTCAAGAAGCCAGTCGATTATTCAAAGGAAGAAATGACACTAAATTTTAGAGTATGAATAATTTTTGAATTTTTCTCTCGCACCAAGCGAATAAGATGCTTTTAAGTGTGCGCAGAAATTGTAAAGGAAAAGGCGTTAACCCAAGCGACTCCCTTGCAAGACAGTCCCCCACTTCAAATAAAGAAGGGCCGTCTACACCAATCAGATGGGAAGGCTTGTGGCCTAACTACTGTAATTTTCCATGACCGAGGAAGAACAGACAGATAACACCATGCCCGTCGAGGGCATACTTGAACCGACAAACAACAACGGTATTCTACTGCAACCCCGTCGACACGGGAAGGTGCGAAGTGAAGATCCATTCGTCCCACGAGAATTGATACGCCGCTTCAAACTTAAAAAAAGTAGCTACATCGTAGGAAAAGCACAGCATGGACCGAAATTTCAGAACCCCAAGGTGTGTTTTGTGGAAACCGTTGATGGATTAAATGTAAAGGATCGAAAGAAATGCCTGCCTTTTCAGGAATTGTTAACAATCGCCCCAGATGATCAAATAAAACTGGAGATGAAAGATGGGCGAATGACCACTCGAATTATCGATCTGTTTTGTCCTATAGGCAAAGGACAGCGTGGTCTTATTGTCGCTCCCCCAAGAACCGGTAAAACGACTCTCCTCCAGGACATTGCGGCAGGTGCTCTGGAAAATCACCCGGAGTGCAAACTTATTGTCCTGCTGGTCGATGAACGACCTGAAGAAGTTACTGATTTCCATCGTTCTGTCCCCGCTGAAATTTTTGCCTCTTCCAACGATGAAGAACTAAAAAGTCATGTTCGTGTTGCCGACATTGCAATTGAGAGAGCCAAACGCCTTGTTGAAGCAGGGCAAGATGTTGTTCTGTTGTTAGATTCGATAACTCGCCTGTCCCGTGCGCATAATTCTGCATCTGGAGGAAGTGGACGGACAATGACTGGTGGACTTGATATACGAGCACTTGAAAAACCTCGCCAACTTTTCTCCGCGGCACGAAACACAGAGGAAGGCGGTAGTCTAACAATTGTAGCCTCCGCACTCATTGAGACTGGTAGTCGCATGGATGATCTCATTTTTCAAGAATTTAAGGGGACTGGTAATATGGAGATGGTTCTTGATCGAAAACTTGCTGAACTGCGAATCTGGCCAGCCATAAATATCAGTGCATCCGGAACCCGCCGTGAAGAACTACTCCTAGACGCCGACACACTAGAAAAAGTATCCTTTCACCGACGCGCTCTTGCGCCATTAAGAGCTGGGGATGCAACAGAAACCCTTATAAGCCGAATGGAGCAAACAGAAGACAATCACGAGTTTCTCAATCTGTTAACGATTGACAAGGATTAGAGCGGAAGCCATTTCACAACACTTTTTTTATACACAAATATTATAGACTAGGCATGCAAAACTTTGCGGAACAATGCTTGGATATGGCTAGAGCCATATTGAGCCACAATCTAGATGCAATAAAGGACGATGGCTCTATCATGCCAGTTGAAGGAGAAGCGTTCAGACAGGACGAACCCGGTCATGTTGCCCTCGCGCTCGGTGAATTCAATCGCCTAACAGGGGAAACAGAAATTGATGGGACAGATATAATAGACCTATGCGCCCGTTGCATTACCGCCCAGACATTTATGCCTGAAGATGCTGAGAACGGTTTAGCATATGCAGCCCTCGGACTACTCTCCTTCGGCCCAGCCAAGGATCGCAACCAAATCTGGGAGCGCCTACAGGAGATCACTAGAGAAGAACTGGATAAACGGCTCCTGGCCCGAACTGATTACATAAACCACCAACAGGCCTTTAATGTAGCCAAGGCGGTCGCAAGATTCAGCATGGGACTATCCAAGAAGGACGAGACGGGCAAATTGGTTGACCGCTTTGTATCTCGAGTGCAGGAAAATAGCGCCAATGGATTCTTTGATGATGAACCTGAAGGCTTAGGTGGTGCTTACAACCTGTATGGTGTTATGAGCCTGGTAATCATGCGCCAATCACTCCAGCTTCATGCAAATATGCACCTACGGGATCGGAAGCTCCCTAGTCTTCGCACAGTTGCGGAAAAGTACCTGAGCTTAATTCAAGGAAGTGTCAGGGAAGATGGGCTCGGTTGGTGCTTTGGCCGAGGAATCGGTGCCTATGGGCAAATGCACTGTATCAGTCTCCTCCTTCAATCTCTGCGAGATGAATGGATTGCCCAAAAAGACCTTCCAAAAGTGCTGGATACCCTTCGCAGGCTATTCTACTTCTTCTTTACCACTTATCTGGATCAGGAAAACGGTTGCCTCGTCATCCGGGATGACGAACGAAGTACGATCGAAAATCACACTACAAGAATGGCAAATTTCGATGCAGCTCGATACTTATGCCAATGGGCCAGAATTGCCAGATCCCTCAACAACGCCAGCTTTGACCTACCTGCTCCCCCAGCTCGCCGCAGTGGCAGATTTGTAATCTTTGACAAAAGTCATCGTAAGGAGCAAGGGGTGTTCATCTACAAAGATCCCGAGACGAAACTGCATATCCTCCTTCCATTGGCATCCTCCATCAATCCTGATTCCAGTGATATACTAGCATTTCCTCACTCACCTGGTATTTTTGACTGGCCGGCCAACGCTTACGCACCGGTTATGCTACCCGAATTAACATTTGGGGAACATAAGGTAATCCCTGCATTCTATGGAAAAAATTGTGTCACGGGGCTTGGTCTGCGCAACTCTTTCTATTTTCGCTACGAACAGCCCAACCTGATCACTCTGGAGAAAAAGAATCTTAATTTCGGTAGCTGCAAGGTCAACTGGACCTTTGACGGGAACAAGATTACCAGTGAATTCCTTTTCACGGTACAGAAACAAGTGACCATGGACAGTATGCGATATGTTGTCCCTATTGGAGAACCACACTCACAATACCGATTCCCTCGGACTTTGGTGTTAGGGCCAGAAGGACAAAGACCTGTTGTGATTACTGATGATTTCGTGTCTGTATGGGCACAGCCAGAAGCTGTCACCAATAACCCAAAGTATCGTACCTGCTATGGGAACATTAACTATCTTCAGGTTCTACATAGGGATCATCCTTTAATCATGCGCCCCAATCAGCAATACCGCCTTATTATTTCCTTTGAACCGGAGATCATTTACGCGGAGGACAGCTGACAAGGAATAACTCCTCTTCCATACGGTGTAACCGCTATGCTATCTATCCGGATAATTCCCTGTCTTGACGTAGCAGAAGGTCGTGTGGTCAAGGGTGTTAAATTTCAAAACCTTCGAGATGCAGGAGATCCGGTAGAATCAGCCAAGGCATACGAACAGCAAGGAGCTGATGAACTTGTTTTCCTTGATATCAAGGCATCCGTAGACAACCGAAATATAATGCATGAGGTTGTCGCGCGCACAGCCTCGGAATGCTTCATGCCCCTCACGGTGGGTGGTGGTCTTCGTAACTTGGATGACATTCACCAAATGCTTAACTCAGGGGCAGATAAAGTAAGCTTGAATACCTCGGCTGTACTCAATCCTGAAATCGTGCAAAAAGCCTCCTCGCATTTCGGGAATCAATGTATTGTTGTCGCCATCGATGCACGAAGAATTCAAGGAAAAGAAAAGTGGGAAGTCTACACTCACGGTGGTCGAGAACCTACCGGGATCGATGCGATAGAATGGGCAAAGAAAATTGTCGATCTGGGAGCCGGGGAAATACTCCTCACAAGCATGGATTGCGATGGGGTACAAACCGGCTATGATTTAGCCTTAAACAGAATAGTAAGTGAAGCTGTTGAAGTTCCAGTGATCGCTTCTGGTGGAGCAGGAAAACTGGATCATCTTGTAGACGTCGTAAGAGAGGGTAAAGCAAGTGCTGTGCTAGCTGCATCCATCTTTCATTTTGGAACCTATACAATTCGCCAAGCCAAGGAAGCACTCAAAGATGCCGGACTACCGGCAAGATTGTAGAACTTCGTTAATCATTTAAGTTTGTCACGCTTAAAAACTTGACGGATGACTCAAGTAACCCCCATGGCATTCATTGCTTGGGCAACCCTTAGGAATCCACCAATATTCGCTCCAGCCACATAGTCTTCGGGTGTTCCGAATCGATCAGCATAGTGCAGGCATGTAGAATGAATACCAGTCATGATCTTATTTAATTCCTTGTCAACGCGAGCGAAGGTCCAAGTTTCCCATCCAGCGTTTTGCTGCATCTCCAAGGCAGAAACAGCAACTCCTCCGGCATTGGCCGCTTTCCCGGGACCAAATAAGATACCCGCTTGACGGAATAAACGCAGTGCATCTGGATGGGTTGGCATATTCGCTCCTTCGCAGACAAGTTGACAGCCGTTTTGAAGAAGAGTCTCAGCATCCTCCTTGAGAATTTCATTCTGCGTGGCACAGGGAAATGCAGCATCACACTCAACATCCCAAACCTTGACGCCCTCGCGAAACTCTGCCTTTGGGTGTGAGTCCAGATAACCCGGGAGACGTTTACGTTCAACCTCCTTGAGCATACGGAGGGTTTCGAAGTCAATCCCTTGAGGATCGTAAAGCGTACCATCTGACTGTGAACAAGCCACCACCTTGCCGCCAAGTTCCTGAATCTTCCGGATGGCGTAGAGAGCCACATTACCAGAGCCCGAGACCACGCAAACCTTGTCTTCAAGATTTTCCTCTCTCGTGGCAAGCATCTCCATTGCGAAGTAAATACAACCGTAGCCAGTGGCCTCTTTTCGCCCCTCAGATCCTCCCCATCCCTCACCTTTCCCGGTGAGGGTACCCAGCTCGTAACGATTGGTTAGTTTTTTATATTGCCCAAAAAGAAAACCAATCTCACGAGCTCCGACTCCTATATCTCCAGCTGGGACATCAGTCTGGTCGCCAATATGGCGATAAAGTTCATTCATAAAGGATTGGCAAAAGCGCATGACCTCATTCTCTGAACGCCCCCGGGGGTTAAAATCTGCTCCGCCCTTGGCGCCACCAATCTGTAACCCTGTAAGGCTGTTTTTAAAAATTTGCTCAAAGGCAAGAAACTTAACGACTGAAAGGTTCACAGATGGATGAAACCGCAAACCACCCTTGTATGGCCCCAAGCCCGAGTTAAAGCCTATTCGGAAACCCCGATTCACATGAACTATCCCGTTATCATCCATCCAGGATACGCGGAAAATCACCTGTCGTTCGGGTTCACAAAGGCGTTCCAAAATGTTGAGGCGCTCTATTTCAGGATGCTCACGCAGTACAGGAGACAAGGTCTCAAGCACCTCCTCCGCAGCCTGAATAAAGAGGGACTGCCCTGCATTCTTTTCCCGTATTTTTTCAATCAGTATATCTATACTTTTCGCCATCAATTATCGTAGCTGAATTTAATGTGAGGACCCAACAATCAACTCGTCTATTTTACGGGCAAGCTGAATATCCTTATCCGTTAAAAAATCACCCGCTTCATGAGTGGTTAAGCCTAATTTCACTGTATTGTAGACATTATAAATTTCTGGATGATGGTCTTGATCCTCACATTCAAAAGCAATGCGTACAATAAAGCCAATGGCCTCACGGAAATCCTGAAATTTAATTTCGCAAATAAGCTTGGTGCCTTCTTCATCCAGTTTCCAATTAGGAAGATCCTTTAGTGCAAAAATAATTTCATTAGGATCAAGCGCGTTGAGACTCATTGTCTGAAAGAATATTATTTTATGTAGCAGAAAGAGTAAGAAGATCAACTAACCGGGGATTGATGCTACCATCACTATTTTGCTTCGGATGAATAATTAGGATCACGCTACTTTCCGGATGAATCGCTTTCTTGGAAGAGTAGGCCTTACTCCAATCGCCACCATTACGAACCCAAAATTGGAATTGCAGGAAACTATGTTGGTCGGGCTTTAAGTCTGCAAGAATTGAGCGTTGAGGTGCAACTTGAAATCCCTGCACGTTGCCAAGTTTAGCACCAATTTCAAATGCACAGGTATTATAGACCAATGCCTTCCCTGGAGGAATATTCTCAGAGACATCCAGCAATGGATAAACAGTGAAAACTGTCATGGCTTTGTCTTTCGGGTACAATATGAGCAGGGCACTTCGGGTGGTCTCAGGAAGAACCACTTGCCCGACAGGATAACGGCGTGGTTCTTCCTCACCCTTTACCAAGAATTCCCTAAAAAACTGAATTTGGGCAACTCCCTTATATTTTTGGAATGGAGTTCGACGACCGGGGAACACATTCATGTCCACCACTTGACCATCTGCATTCGCAAACTTCACCTCAGGAGGTGTGTACCTTGAAATGATATTCCCATCCTTGTCCAATTCATCACCAAAACTTCCCTTGGCCCAAATGTAGATGGCGATCTCAGTCTCCAATTGAGGCAACTCCTTTTCTTGAGCAACAACAAAAGAAAGAGGTGAAAATAACAAAGTCCAGAGAAGAGGACGGCAACAACCCTTAAGAAATTCCATAGTACTAAGATTGTTATTCTCAGATTGAAGGATCGCAAGTGGGAATTTTGAACTAATACTCCAAATTGGACATTTTCTCAAATTTCCTCACGGCTTAGCCAACGGAAAGAAACAACACGAAACTTACGACCGAGCTTTTGATTGCGGGGATCAACTGTTTCGCCAGAGCTGATAGACTCATGTGCCTCATTCTTAGATTCATCAAAATATTCTGGAAATCGTTGAATGACAGCCTCACAAACCTCTTGGCGCGCAACAATTCCAGCTCTGGCAACGGAATCCCCATAGGCCCGGATTAGAAATGTGTCGGAACGAACCGTTAGGACATGCCCCAGTCGGGCAAGTATGTCAGCCTGAGTTAGGTACCCGGGGACTCCAGTTGAAATACTACGATTTGCGACATCTCGGCCAAGCATCTGAAGGTTGTAATTGTTATCCCCATTATTGGTATCAATATGCTCAATCCCTTCATCAAAAAATCTTTCGTTAATTCGATAGGTAGATCCTCCACCTGAATCAGGTGTGCCATCGCCATCTGAGTCCGGGTAGATTCTTGTGGTGTCAATTGCCTCCTGTAAAGTGCCTTTATAACGCCAATCACTCCGATCCTTTAAATTACGATTGATAAATTCAGACATAGACTTAAACGGTCCACGTTGTTTGACCAACTTAACTATCTTCTGGGCTAAAGCCTCAATCTCAAGTTGATGGAGTTGACGATAACCTTGATAAGCAGATGGAGAATTCGAATTATCCAACGGAGCACCATTTTCAGCGGACCCTTTAAATTTTTCCGAATAAACTCCGTGTGTTCTCAGGAATGGCGAACCAGAATGGCCACTTGATTCATCTGAACCGGGACCGAGCTTGAAGATGAATGCCATTTGTGCGGGAGTAGCCCAAAAAGAGGAGAGAAGAGCTCTCCATGCATCCACAGAAGTAGAATTCACATTAAAAGGCCCCTCAATAGCCAAATTTGTAGCTGCGAGATCGTGCTTCTTTATTCTTTCTCCCATCTTATACCAATCCGAACTTTGGTCCTCGCTCGGTAACGGCATGCCACGCTTCCCCCAAAAATAGCCAACCCTTGGGTTAAAAGTACCGGGGACGTGCTCACTTGCAGCCTTGTCCGCAGGATCATATTGGGTAATATCTCCACTATCCGGATCGATAAAGTAGCCCATTGGTTGTTTGCTTGAAACTCCAGAAAAATAAAAACGATCCCAAAGAGCATCGTTCAGGAGGTAGGATTTGTCATATAACCAACCTCCGTAGGGCGTACTGTTATCCCGGACATCAAATCTCTTGAAATCTCGATTAGGCTCAGTCAACCATACTGGAGTTAGTGAGTTTCCCAACGCGTATGCGGGCCCAATATTATCAGAGAAGAATTCACGCATCCCAATCCCCGTTCGAAAATACTCCTTTGTAGTCTTATCGCCGTAGTCAGCAGTAAAATTACAGTGCATTAACTGACCTATGGAACTAAGAAAATTTTCATTCCTTGGTATTTCAAACAGGATACATCGTGTGCTTCCAATCTGCTCCGAAAACCCAATAAAAGGAGATTCTCCCTCAGAATCATTGGGCTCCGTGGCAATCGGGTATGTGCCAACACCTGTGTTTACAACACCGGTTTTAAAACAGGCCACAGTGGTATCTCGGGAACTGAGGTTCCATTCACCAGGAGATCGGCCGAAAGTATTGGATCGGGGATTAAGGTCTCCCAACCAACGAACTTTTCGAAGTCCCCTTTTGGGAAAGTAGATTCCAGGAGCGCCCTCGTTATCGACAAAGCGCATAAAATATTTCTTGCCCCAGAGAAGTGTGTAGTCCCGTGGCGAATTATTTAGAGGATCCGGTTGACCAGATTCGTAAACAAGGGGGCGGGTTGAACGGCGGTTGAACGTGGGAGGAATGATCCATGGCGGACTATGGCCATGAGTACGAAGCTTTTTCATGTACTGTATGGGGTCCTCATCAGTATCGATGGCAGGATCGTTGGGGTTCTTGCTCTGACCACGCGCGCTCGTCTGCCCTAGTGGCAGGATAGCATTTTCAGGAATATCATGAGCATAAAGAACAAAACCTCCTCGGCGTGTGGAATAGACTGAAAACTTAACTCCGATTTTAGGATTGGTAACATAGAATTCCTTGTTTCGGGCATCTTGGTAACAAACAACCTTGGATTCGTCAGTAATCTGCCCGCCAGCATTCTTCGGTGCAGTAGGAAGTTCTTTTAACTTGGTAATATCAACGGTGTTGGATGTGTCTCCACTCAATACCTTCTGAGACCAATCTAGGCTGGTATGGCTTTGGGTATAATTTGGAGTGTAGAAAGAATGGCCTGGTCTCCAACCTTCCTGCAAAAGATTCCCTGTCCCATCTGGCGAATATGGGTTGTATGGGGTATGAAATAAAGGTGAAAAAACTTTGGCTTCG
>Ga0209661_1001625_pt1 | contig 11165 bp, 8 predicted proteins | sample SaaInlV_120m_DNA_2_FD_184660 | JGI IMG/M metagenome (GOLD analysis project Ga0209661, IMG submission 184660) | Marine microbial communities from expanding oxygen minimum zones in the Saanich Inlet - SI072_LV_120m_DNA (SPAdes) (version 2) | ecosystem: Environmental > Aquatic > Marine > Intertidal... | reverse complement strand
CTTCGGGAGCTGTTCCGAGATCTCCAGATTCCCGACACGACGCTTGATTTGGACCCCTCCGAGCGTTGTCGACGCGATACGCAGACTCAGGAAGATCACGATCCCCACTGCGACGCCTGCGACGATGCGCGTGCCCCACTCCCAAATTATTCGACGCCAAAAGACTTCGGAGTACCCAGACTGTGCGTGCCAGAGGATCTCTACATACGCCTCAGACGCCATGCGCCCCATAGAGATCAAGAGTGCGATCCCCAGGGCGATCATGATGAAAAGTCGGCCGCCGCGCAGGGCCCCTAGCACGTTCGTGGGATCGGGCTTCATGTCCATCCTATTGGAAGGGTACGCCAGCGGCGGTGAGCCACTCGGCGACCTCGCCACGGATTTCGGCGAGTCGTTCTTGGGTGCGCGCCTCAAAACGCGCGACGATCACGGGCTGGGTGTTGGATGCACGCAAGAGCGCCCAGCCATCACCGAAGAGGACCCGCACGCCATCAACATCGATCGCGTCGTATTTGGACTTGAAATGCGCCACGGCATCTGCCACCACGGCCCACTTCTGTTCCTCCGTGACATTGATACGGATCTCAGCGGTCGATACATACACCGGGAAGTCCGCGACCATCTCTGACAGTGGACGCTCGGAGCGACTCACCAATTCGAGCAGGCGGCATGCGTTATACGGGGCATCATCAAAGCCCATGTAGTCGTCGGCAATCATGATGTGACCGGACAACTCACCCGCGATGAGAGCTCCAGATTCCTTCATCTTCTTCTTGATCAGTGAGTGGCCTGTCTGCCACATGATCGGCTCACCGCCGGCTGCTGCGAAGACCTCGGATAGTGCCTGACTGCACTTCACGTCGAATACGAGCTTCTGTCCGGGGCCACGCCGCTTAAGGATGTCGAGACCATACAGGAGCAGGAGAATATCTCCGCGTATGATGGCACCGTTTTCGTCCACGGCCCCAATCCGGTCCGCGTCCCCGTCAAAGGCCACGCCGAGGTCATGTGGCGTGTCTCGCACGGCCTCAATGAGGTCTTCGAGGTTCTTATCTACAGTCGGATCAGGATGATGATTCGGAAACGTCGGATCCGAGTCACAGAAGAGAGGCGTAACGTCAGCTCCAATCGCAGTGAGCAGCTTCTCGGCCACTAGGGAGCCGGTCCCATTCCCGCTATCGACCGCGACCTTCATTGGTCTCGCCAACTCGAAGCGGCGTGCCACGTCCGTGATGTACCGATCGAGCACTTCGACCCGCTCCATGCCCCCCGCACCGGATTCGAAATCCGATTCGATAATGCGGCGCTTCAACTCTTGGATCGTTCCACCATACAGAGAACCCTTCCCGAGCGTCATCTTGATGCCATTCCACTCCGGCGGATTGTGCGAGCCGGTGATCTGAACCGCTGCATCGGTCTCAAACGTGTGTTCCGACCAATAGAGCGTGGGGGAAGGCACTGTGCCGACGTCGAGGACGTCGACCCCGGCGGCGCGGACGCCAGCCATCAGGCCGTTCGCTAGATCGGGAGATGTAAGTCTGTTGTCGTGCCCGACGGCAACCCGGGGCGAACTGAGGCCCGTCTCCGCACGAACGTGAGACCCGAAGGCCCTTCCTACGCCCTCCGCTACATCTGCGTCGAGATCTTCTCCGACGATTCCACGGATGTCGTACTCACGAAAAATGTGTTCAGCGAGGGGCATACGGCTCTCAGGTGATGGTTATCGATGGGGCGCAAAAATAGCTGCATGAGCACCGCCAAACGAGACGAGCGCACGATCCTGACTAGGGCGCCATCCCGAGCATACCACCCCCGAGCGCACCCAGTCCTTGCACACTGGCACGAGCGAAGTCCAGAGCGGCGCTTGGGAAGATCCCTGTGTAGAGAATCAGCCCGACGCAGATGATCAGCGCCAACCGCATGGGAAGCGGCTGAATGACCATCGAGTGCTGGTCGGCAGCCGCGGATTTCTTCATCCACATCACCCATGCCACCCGGAGATAATACCAGTACGAGGCGATCGTGGTCATCACGAGGATGACCATCAGGACCCAGAGTTGGGCGTCCGCCGCCCCCTGCAGCAGGAAGATCTTACCCATGAACCCACCGGTTCCTGGGAAACCCGCCAGCGAGAGCAAGAAGATCGTGAGGAAGACGCCCATCGCCGGCTGCGACCAACCGAAGCCCGCATAATCGTCGATGTAGAGCCGTTCTTCCCCCTGGTGTGCCACGCTGATCACGATGGCAAACGCGCCCATGTTCATGAGCGTATACACGAGCAAGTAGAACAACATTCCGGCCGCAGCGTTCTCATTTGCGGCGGTCATCGCGACGAGCAGGTATCCACCGTGTGCGATGCTCGAATAGGCGAGCATCCTTTTCACATTCGTCTGGACGAGCGCAATCAGATTGGCGGCAACCATGGTGATCGCGGCAAGCCACCACATGATTGGAAACCACGAATCGTAGGCAGCATCGAAGCCGACTAGGAAAACGCGAAGGAAAACAACGAACGCTGCAGCTTTCACAGCCGCAGACATCCATGCGGTGACAGGAGCCGGGGCGCCCTCGTAGACGTCAGGCGTCCACATGTGGAAGGGCACCGCAGATACCTTGAATGCGAAGCCGACCATGAGGAGAGCGACAGCGAGTACGAGGAGTCCGGGCGTCGCCGCCCCACTCGCGACGCTGTCCCCAATGGCGGCGATATTCGTGCTCCCAGTTGCGCCATACGTCAGAGCGATCCCGTAGAGGAAGAACCCCGTCGAGAAGGCACCAAGAAGGAAGTACTTCAGTCCGGCCTCAGCCGACTTCCGGTCCCGGCGGTTGAACGCCGTTAAGGCGTACACCGCGATCGACATCACCTCGAGTCCGAGGAAAATCACGATAAGGTCGCGCGCGCCCGCCATGAACATCATGCCCGCGGTAGCGAACAGGATCAGCGCATAGAACTCTCCGGCCTGAAGCTTCTGCCGATAGATGTATGCGAAGGAAATGAGCACCGTGAGGGCTGCCGCGAGCAGGAAGATCCAGTTCGCGAACAGGCGAAATCCATCGACCGCGATCATCGACGTGTTCCCGACCTCGGTGACTCCGTAGAGCCAACCGTTCGCGGCTGATGCCGCCAAGATTCCGATCAGGGTAAACCACCCCAGGTCCGCCCTCGGACCGAAACTCGGGTCACCGGTCGGAGCGTCGGAGCCTTCTTTATTTTTGCCCGAGACCCCCGCGATGAGGACGATCATCCCCCAAACGCACAGTACGATCTCGGGAAGGAGCGCCCATACGAAGTGGAGCTGCCGGCTGAAGTCGAGTTCCATAAGCGGCTGGCGTTAGTTGTCGTCGGTGACGTTGTCGTCACCCACGGCGTCATCGTTCGATTCGGAGTCACCCGCCGGCACATCGGCCGTCGGGAAGATCACAACTTGGAGGCCGTCCTCGGTCTCGACCGACGCCTGCCCTGCCGGTGCGGCGGCCTCTACACGCTCGAGGACCACCCGAACACTCGGTTCCATTCGCTCAAGAATCGGAGTGGGGTTCCACCCGATCACGATCATCAAAGCGCATAGAGGCGCGAGGATCACCATTTCTCGGCGCGAGAGGTCTTGAATCTCACGGTTCTCAGGCTTGTCGAGCTTATTGAAGAACATCGTCTGGACCATCGGCAACATGTAGTACGCGGCAAAGATCACACCGAGAGAAGCCACAACCGCGATGATGGGGTGTGTCTCGAAGGTGCCGAGAAGCGCCAAGAATTCACCGATAAAGCCACTGGTACCAGGCAGTCCAATCGAAGCCAATGCTGTGAGCACAAACGCGCTCGTCAGAAGGGGTGCCACGCGAGCGATCCCACCGTAGTCTTCGATCTTCCTCGTGTGCCGGCGCTCATAGAGCATGCCGAGCAGGAGGAAGAGCGCTCCTGTGCTGATCCCATGGGAGATCATGACGACCAAGCCGCCCTGAAGTCCGTTCACGGTGAGCGCAAAGATCCCAAGCACCACAAAGCCCATGTGCGCCACCGATGTGTAGGCGACCAGCTTCTTAGCGTCTGGCTGCACCGCAGCGACCCAGGCGGTATACAAAATACCGATGACACCCAGCACCAACATCGTCGAGACGACCGTCGGGTGTTGCGCGGCGACCGGAAAGAGCGGCAGCAAGAATCTCAAGAAGCCGTAGGTGCCCATCTTAAGCAGGACCGCGGCCAGGATAACCGAACCCGGTGTCGGTGCTTCCACGTGTGCGTCTGGAAGCCAGGTGTGGAATGGGAATACCGGAACCTTCACGCTGAACGCGAGGGCGAACGCACTGAAGAGCCAGAATTGCTCCGTCCCAGTCAGCGGTACCTGAAGCAGATCAGCGTACGCGAACGTCGGGAAGCCTAGAAGCGTCTTGGCCTTGAAGAACAGGTACATGATCGCCACGAGCATCAGCAGCGATCCTAACGCCGTGTAAAGAAAGAACTTGATGGCCGCATAAATGCGACGTTCCCCGCCCCACACGCCCACGATGAAGTACATCGGGACCAGTGTGAGCTCGAAGAAGACGTAGAAGAGGAAGACGTCCGTGGCGCAGAAGACGCCGACAACACCTGCCTCAAGAAGGAGCATCAGCGCGTAGAAGGCCCGCTGTCGCTCCTTGATGTAATTGAACGATCCGAGGATGGCGATCGACGTACTGAAGGTCGTCAGCATCACCATGAAGAGGCTAATCCCGTCGACACCGAGGGAATAACTCACCCCCCACGATGCGATCCACGGGATACTGGTCTCCATCTGCATGGCACCCTGGCCGGGGTCAAACGACCACCAGAGACCGAAACTGAGGACCATTACGCCCAGAGACCACCAGAACGCGATCTGCTTCGCCCGCTCTTCTTCGGCCCACATCACCAAGCCGACACCCAGCATGGGAAGCCAAATGAGGGCGTGGAGAATCCAGCCTGTGTAGCCGATCGATTCGAGCATTGAAGTCATACTCCCACACCCATCTGAGGCCGCTCAAAACGGATGACTGACAAGGAAGGGGAGCACGAGGAGCGAGACGTACTAGGCAGTACGTCGCAGCGAGTCGCGCGGACCGTGACGCCGTCAGGCGCCGTTTTCATCGGCCTGTCCATTAGAAGATCGAGACTCCGAGGATGACTAAGACGCCGACGGTGAGAATGAATGCGTAGGTGTTCACCGTACCGGTCTGGAGCATGCTGGCTACGAAGCCTGTGCCCCGGGCGGTCCACCCGACCCCGTTGACGATGCCGTCGATAATCCCAGCATCGATGACCCTCCAGCAGAACCGCGACATGCGGATGATCGGCTGAACGATGAACCGGTCGTAGAACTCGTCCACGTAGTACTTGTTGAGCAGAACCTTCGAGAAGCCGGCCGGCTCCGGTGAGTCCTTGGCCGGCACAACCTTCTGTCCGCCCACGAACCGCACAGACGCGAACACGACTGTCATGGCGAGCACGGTCGAGATGATGGCCCACATGACTTCGCCACCACCAAACGGTGCCGAATGGGACAGCTCGCCTAGGTTGGCCTCTTGGATATGCATAGCCTGAGCGGTGATCGGCTCAAGCCAGTGGTGCAGCCACTCGCTCGTGAGCGGCCCGAGGCCTAAGAAGGACTCCCGAATCGCAGGTGGAACGTTGATCCAACCACCCACCAGCGACAGCACCGCGAGAATCGCCAGCGGCACCCACATAACGACCGGGGCTTCGTGGAGGTTCTTGACCTCTTCCTCTCCCGTGCGATTCGTACCGTGGAACGTCATGACCATCATGCGCGTCATGTAGAACGCGGTGAGCATGGCTGCGGCTAAGGCGATGATCCAGTAGACCGTATAGAGCGCCGGGTAGGGAGCATTGGCAGCTCCGCCGAAGGCCCCGATCTGCCAGATGATCTCATCTTTCGAGAAGAAGCCAGCGAAAGGCCAGATCCCCGCGATCGCGAGCGTGGCGACCCACATCGTGATCCACGTGATGGGCATATGCTTTTTCAAGCCGCCCATGTTCCGCATGTCCTGCGCGTCCTCATGATTGTGCGTGGTGTGATACGCCTTGTGCATCGAGTGAATCACTGCCCCGGCACCCATGAAGAGCAGAGCCTTAAAGAAGGCGTGCGTCATCAAGTGGAAGACACCAGCGGCGTAAGCACCGACCCCGACCCCGACGAACATGTAGCCGAGCTGGGAGATTGTGGAGTAGGCAAGGACCTTCTTGATGTCGTTCTGCTTGAGCGCAATCGTCGCGGCAAAGAGCGCGGTGAGCACACCCACACCTGCCACGGTCGCGCTCGCAACGGGTGACAAGGCGAAGTAGACCGAGGACCGAGCAACCAAATACACACCCGCCGTGACCATCGTCGCAGCATGGATGAGCGCAGAAACAGGCGTCGGGCCCGCCATCGCGTCCGGAAGCCAGACGTAGAGCGGCATCTGCGCGCTCTTCCCTGCGGCACCGAGGAAGAAGAACAGCGTGATCGCTGTCACCAGTCCGCCGCCGTACACCAGCGTCTCGGCATCGTGGAAGAGCGGTACGAAGTCGAGCGTTCCGAACGTCTTGTAGAGCAGGAACATCGCGACCAGGAAGCCGACATCACCGATACGGTTGACGATGAAGGCCTTCTTACCCGCGTCCGACTTCTCTCGATCGGCGAACCAGAATCCGATCAACAGATACGAACAGAGCCCCACGCCTTCCCAGCCGACGAACATCAGCGGGTAGCTCGCGCCCATGACTAGGGTGAGCATGAAGAAGACGAACAAGTTCAGATAAGCGAAGTAACGCGGATACCCAGCGTCTTCCTTCATATAGCCGACGCTGAACACGTGGATCAAGAAGCCGACCCCCGTCACGACCATCATCATGATCATGGAGAGCTGGTCGAGCTGGATCGCGGCATCCACAGCAAACGTGCCCGTGGACATCCAGGTCCAGTAGCTGATGACCACCGGCTCCTCGAGGTGCGCCCCAAGCATGCGGATGAAGTTCACCAGCGTGAGGATGAACGCGAGAAGCATGACCCCCGGGCCGATGAGGCTCGGGAGCGTGTGCGTCGCGGGGCGTCCACCTTCGTCGAGGTCGAGCTCTGCCCCTGCGCGCACTGCGACGGCCGAAGCCATTCCGTGACGGATGGCCAGGAGGCCATTCAGCACGAAGCCGAGAAGCGGGAGAAGGATGATCATCCCAGGGAAGAACGGCTCGAAGTGAGCCGCACCTTCCGCGGCGGGCGCGCCGCCCTGGCCGAGAAGCGCTGCTAAGGAAGCGTACATGTCGCTACCACCTCAGCAGTTTGAAATTGTCTACGTTCACCGTCTCGTAATGCCTGAAGATCGAGATAATGATGGCCCACCCGACGGCCGCCTCAGCGGCCGCGACCGTCATCACAAAGAAGACGAAGAGTTGGCCTTCTATACCGTGGAGTCTCGAGAACGCCACGAAGGCCAGGTTCACTGCGTTGAGCTGGAGCTCGATGCACAGGAACATGATGATCGCGTTGCGGCGGATGAGCACACCGGCGGTACCGATCATGAACAGGATCGCGCTGAGCACCAGCGCTTGCGCGATCATGCCGGACTCCTCTTGGCCAGAACGAGCGCGCCGACGATCGCCACGAGGAGCAGGATTCCCGTGATCTCGAATGCGACCACATAAGTCGTGTAGAGCGGCTCAGCGATCGCGCCAACGACACCGAATTCCGCGAGCGCAGCATCGATGGACGCGCCCCCGGTGGTGATCGCGTCCGGGAGTGCAGCCCCGCGAAATTGACGCTGAAGCACACCCGCCATCGCGCCCACCGTGGCGAACGAGATGATCGAGAAGACGCCGCCTTTGAGATCCCTCTCGTAGTCGTGCCCCAAGTTCAGGAGCATGATGACGAAGAGGAAGAGCACCATGATCGCGCCTGCGTAGACGATGATCTGGATCGCAGCGAGGAAATGCGCCTCAAGGAGAACGAACGTCCCGGCCATACTGGCCAGTGTCGTCACCATGAAGAGGAGCGAACCCACCGGGCTCTTCGCCAAGACGACGCCCAAGGCGCCGCCGACCGCGACGAACCCAAAGACGTAGAAGAGGATGTCGACCACTATTCGCTCCTCGGATCGGACGGATCCCACAAGAGAGTGGTCGGATGGTCTTGCTCCATTAACCGGTCCAGGTCGTACACGAACCGGTCTCTAGTGTATTCGGCGTTTTCGAAGTGCCGGCCTACGTGGATCGCTTCCACAGGACATACCTCTTGGCACATCCCGCAAAAAATGCAGCGGAACTCGTCGATCTCATAGACGATCGGGTAACGATTCCCTTGGTCGTCCTCTCCACCGACAAGTTTGATGCAATTTGCGGGGCAGACCGTGGGGCACAGCCCGCACGCCACACACTTCGGACGACCGTCTGCATGGACCTCCATGCGATGTGTGCCGCGCCACCGAGGGCTCAGATCAGTCTCCTCCTCGGGGTACTGCTGCGTGACACTCGTCGGACTGATCATGTGCTTGAATGTCAGCGCCATGCCGCTCAATGCGGCGCGGAGGTAGGAGGTAGTCTCCGGCTCCGGTCGGTGCATGACTTTTACTGAAATCGCCATCCGTTAATCCCCCGCCGGAGCGGGCTGAGAAATGGTCTTGATCTCGACTTTTTGTGCATGGAGGGCAGCGGCACCGGTGATGATCCGGCCGCGGTCCAGGTAGAACACGAATCCGATCGTACAGGCCAAACTGACCGCTGTCAGAGCAAGGCCGTATACGAAGCCAAATGCCATCCCGATCTCATCGAGCGTGAGGATCGTTCCTGCCATCAGCATGACGTAGGCAAGTGAAGTCGGCAGCATCACCTTCCACCCGAGTGCCATAACCTGGTCGTAGCGGAAGCGTGGGAGCGTCCAGCGGATCCAGATATAGAGGACTAGGAAGAACCCGGTCTTCACGGCGAACGCAGCGAGGGTGAGTAACGTCTTCCAAATAGCCGGAGTGGCGAGGATTGTGCTCCCGTCGGCAGCGAAGCCACTGATGAGCTGTCCTTGGTGCCAGAACATGTTGTCCCCGGTCCAGAACGGGATGTCCCACCCGCCCAAGAAGAGCGTCGCCATGAGCGCAGAGGCAGTCACCATGTGCCCGAACTCCGAGATCATAAAAGCGGAGAACTTCATGGCCGAGTACTCGGTGTGGTAACCCGTCACCAACTCCGATTCTGCTTCAGGCATATCGAACGGAAGGCGGTTCGTCTCGGCGAACGCGGAAATCACGAAGAGTAGAAAGGCGAGCGACAGCGGGAACGCATACCACATTCCTAGTTGCTGCTGCTGCCAGATGATCTCGGTGAGCGTCACGTTCCCCGAGAGCATCAAGACCGTGATCAACGACAGACCGAGGGCAACCTCGTAACTCACCATCTGAGCAGAGGCACGCAGCCCACCCAGGAAGGCGTATTTGTTGTTCGAGGCCCAACCTCCCAGAACCACGCCGTACACGGCAAGAGAGCTGAAAGCGAGGATGTAGAGAATACCGATCGGCACATCGGCAACGATCATGTCGACCACGCCCACGGGCGTCGGGAGCGGCGCCGCGATCGGGATCACCGCAAACGTCACCAGCGAAGGAAAGAGCACCAAGATCGGCGCGAGCACAAAGAACGCCCTCGACGCCGTGGCCGGCAGCGTCTCTTCCTTCAAGAAGTTTTTGATACCGTCCGCAATCGGCTGAAGCAGCCCGAACGGTCCGACACGGTTGGGACCATTACGGTCCTGGATCCAGGCTGACACCTTTCGCTCTGCGAGCGTCGTGTAGGCAACGACCAGCATCAAGACCGTGAAGATGCCGGTGGTCTTGGCTGTCATAGCGAGAAGCGCCCACGGTATCGCCACAAAGCCGAGGTCGAGTTCGCCGTGGATGGGCACAAAATCCATGGTCAGTCTCCCGCCAACGAAACGGTCTCGTTCACAACAGCTCCGCGTGTTCCGAGGTCATCGTAGGACATACCACCGAACGCTTGGACTGAGCCGGCAAGCTGGGCAAACGCGTCTGCCGCACTGCGAGCCCCCTCTCCTTCCGTCATTTCAGCGACCATCGCGCCGAGGACGAACCAGGCGGGGCGGGCCATGCCGGGTGCCTCCACGCCTGGCCAGAAACGCTGGACCCGGCCGTCGAGGTTCGTAAACGTGCCTTCCTGCTCCGCGAATGTCGTCACCGGGAGAACATAGTGAGCATTCCCGGTCGCCTCGCTCACGTGAGTCCCCACGTAGACGTAGAGGGCGGCATCACTGCCGAACGACTCGTCCTGGTCAGCGAGCGCGTCACCCAAGACCAAGATGACGCCACTGTGGCCAGCGATCTCGTCCAGGCCACCGTTCGCGTCATCACCACCGACACGCGTCGCTCCCACGAGGTCCGCGCCATGGACGTTGGCGGCCAGATCCTTCCTTCGTGCGAGCGTCGGGAAGCCCTTCAGAACGACCTCTGATTCGGCCCTGGCCGAACGGTACACGGTGTCCCCACCGCCTAATGCTTCGACCAGTCCTGTAAAGGCACCAAGGTCTTCGTTCGAGGCGAGGGGGGATGCAACAGCCATTATCTTCGCGCCATCGAGGGCACCCGCGGCAGCGAGCAACCCGGTGAGCGCATCCTTCCATCCCACTGCCTTTGCGGTGCCCGAGTCCCGCACCAACGGTGCCTCGATCCGGTCACCTTTGTTGATCCACTCGTAGTTGTGCCGGCCCTCGTCGCACATCCACCAGCCGTTCACATCCAGATTCTCACGCGGCTTCAAGCGCTGCACGAGGTTGTCACGAGTGTGCAGATCGATGTTGCACCCCTGGGAGCAACTCGTGCACACAGAAGGCGTGTGATCCAAGTCCCACGCTCGTGCCTTATGCAGGAAGTCCTTCGAAACGAGCGCACCAACGGGACAGATGTCGACGATGTTCCCGGCCCAGTTCGTGCCTTCGAGACCCTCTTCGAAGAAGGTGTCGATGACCGAACGGTTCCCTCGTTCGACAACCGTCAGCCGGTGATCCTGCTCGACTTCGCTCATGAAGCGGACACACCGCGTGCACATCACGCAGCGGTCTCCGTAGAAGAGCACGTCGCCGCCGAAATCGTCGCGGCCGAAGATTCGCTTTGGCTCACGGGAGCGTCCATGCTCACGGCCCTCCTCATGCACGTAGTCC
>Ga0209661_1001598_pt1 | contig 11234 bp, 8 predicted proteins | sample SaaInlV_120m_DNA_2_FD_184660 | JGI IMG/M metagenome (GOLD analysis project Ga0209661, IMG submission 184660) | Marine microbial communities from expanding oxygen minimum zones in the Saanich Inlet - SI072_LV_120m_DNA (SPAdes) (version 2) | ecosystem: Environmental > Aquatic > Marine > Intertidal... | reverse complement strand
CCCTTCCAAAGAATTGCTGAAGCATGAGTTCTCCTACCATGAAACCTAGCACACAAAGCATTAGTATTTTCCACATTTCACGGCCATGGCGTCGTTGATTTTCCATTGATGCATAGCTTTCCAGGGTTTTGTCTATGCTCTCTTCGTAGATTACATTGGCCCCGAGTTGATCTGCGTGTTTTTGTACCTCTTCCTTGTTGAGTTGATCAAGTTGGGATTCAGTTCTTGATGAATTTGTCACGAAATACACCGGGCTCTCAAGTTCATCATTACGAACTGTGTAGAGACCTTCTTTTCGGGTATCTGGAAATTCGACAATCGCAATGTTACCCTTGGCCGTCGCCTTGACCATTCCTTCTATTCCCTCTGGGTCTCTAATCTTGAATGAAGCTCCCGCAAGTGAGGCATCGAAGTGTGCCGTGATAGGTTGCCCGGTTGGTATGTTGTGTGGCTGTATCGTGCGGGATGCCAAATAGGTTGTTAATTGTTGGACAAGTGGCAGGAAGGCTGCACGCGCGGGTAGATTTGTCCATGATGCATCCAGTGGAATGGCTAATTGGAGTACCATGCCATCCCCGTATTCACGCTCTGCCAGAAGTGGGTCTCCTGATTCAAGTAGGGCGAGGATTGTTGGCGCGCCAGGGGTGGATGGAGGGATGTCCGGATTGGCAGGGACAAGTCGGTTCCACATTGCAATTTCAGCTTCGGCAAGGTTGCCATTCCGTCGGTCATTAAAGATATGTAGCGCCTCATGATCGAAGTGTTGGGCTACCATTCGGGTCTGCTCTTCTCTTTCTGCTAGACTACCTGTCACATTGTTTATTCGCATTGGCAGTAGTCCTCTTGTTTTATTGGACAGGTACTGGTTGTGCCATTTTATATCCACGTTATCTCCACCAGTGGCAAGAAGACCCCCACCTTGCTTGACAAATTGCTCCAATAGGGTCAGTTGCTTGGCCTCAAGCTTGGGTACGTTGGCCAGCACAACTACTTTTACTCCTTTCAGTGTCTCTTCATCAAGGCTTTCAACACGGGTAATGGTTGGTTCGATTAGATCCTTTAATTGGGTTTTTGCCTTTGTGAAGGGGGTCAACGCGATTTGAATAAAATCAGTTTCTCCTTTCAACCACTCCTCACTTGGGTCTCCATCAACAAGGAGTACCCCGATTCGATCAAGCACGTTCACCGCTACTCGATATTCGTTGTCAAATTTCAGATCACTTCCGCTACTATTGATTTCCAGTCGTATGTGGTGGGACCCTGCTTCCTCAAATGTGCAGGTAAGAAGGGCTTGGGTGGCTTCTTGGGGACCGATTGGAATATCTGTCTCTGAGTCAGGGGTATCAGCGTTATCCTTGTATAGGCTTATTCTCAAACCGGTTCCGTAAGCCTTGTCCCCATGATTCCTTAGATGTACTCGTAGCCGAACCTGTTGTCCGGCTCCAATGGTGCGGGGAGAAAGCTCAACTGTATCTATGGACACATTTTCAGTCATCTCTTGTCCAACGTGCAAGAAGGTCAGATTTACTGGAAGGCGTTGGTTGGCCAGAAGTTCAGTTGTTTGTTTTATCGAAGTTTTTGGAAGGGAGTCCCAATTGATGCGCTGAAAGTCACTTACCAACAGTATTTCTCTTTTGGCATGGCTCATTGCGCCTAGGTTTTCGATGGCGGCATTTAGACCATCCAATGTGCTGGCTGCTCCCTGGGTGGGGTTCAGTCCGCTCAATTGTGCAGACATCCCTTCACGATCGAACGTGGGTCTGTCGAATATGGGTGTTGGTTTTCCTCCCATTAGGATAACTGATACGTCGGAACCACGATTTTGGTCATCAAGAACATCATCAATCACCGTGATTGCCTGCTCGAAACTTGTTTGGGAAGCATTACTTGCCTGCATGGAATAGCTATTATCCAATAGAACCACGGTTGATGCAGGTACATCCCCTGTTGGCGACTGAACTGTGATTCCATCCTTGAAAAATGTAAACCACCCAAGGGAAGAGGCCAAAATGTAAAGCAATAGTAGGGCACAAGCCCCACCGAAGACAGTCCTCAAATTTTTAAAAAGGGCGGCAAGAATTAGGAGCACCACCGCAATCAACGGAAAAAGAATCCAGTTCAGAAAATTGTTCCACTCTTGAATCACCATGCGTGCGAGGCACACTGCAAGCAGGATGGGTATTGCGCATCGGATGATAAGCAGGATTATCTGTTCGATCTGTATCCGCTTGCGATTTACGCGTATTACCGATTCGAGCAGGTGGGTTGCTCCCCACTTTATAACCCGGAATTTGCTGCGATTGAAAATATGGATGAGTAACGGGACCAGAAAGGCTGCTGCACCTGCCAATAATATGCCGTTAATAAATGTCATTGCAATCGAGGCAGTGGTTTCCGTTCAACCAAGGTGCTTGCGCTTTGCCAGGAAGTATCCGAGTGCGTCCGCGTAGGGTTGATCTGTTGTCAGGGGGACAAGGTCGATGCGATGGCGGTAGCATCCCTGCTTAAGTTCCTCCCGATATCGGTCAAGGTTTTCAATGTACGATGCCCTTAGGTGGGCAGGGTCTATCATATGTTTGTTTGAGTCTTGTTCCAAACAGTCAAAGCGCGTCCATTGCTTGAATGGGAAGTCCAACTCATCCTTATCCCAAATTTGAAATATCAGGATTTCATGTCTGGCATGACGCAGTTGTGCCAGGGACTTCAAAAGCATAGGGACATCGCCAAAACAATCTGAAACAACAACAACCAACCCACGTCGCTTCAGTTTGGGCACCAGTTCTTGGAATACTTTTCCCAGCTCGGTTTCGCCTCCTGGTTTTGTGTCAGCAAGCTCATCAATCATTTGTTGCAAATGAGCTGGTCGACTCCGTGGCGGGATTTGCGTGCGGACCTTCGTGTCAAAAGTAACCAGTCCGGCACTGTCTATCTGATGCAACATTAGATATGCAAGGCATGCTGACAGGCGTGTTGCATATTCGAGCTTGCTGTGCAGTGCATCCTGTCCCTTGTATGCCATGGATCCACTGGCATCCAAGAGAATATTACATCGGAGATTGGTTTCTTCCTCATACTCACGGATGTAAAACCGGTCAGACTTGCCGTAGACCTTCCAGTCCAGATGGCGTATCTCATCTCCGGGTACGTATTGGCGATGTTGCTTGAATTCTACGCTAAAGCCTTTGTGTGGGGAGCGGTGTAGACCGGAACAGAAGCCTTCAACAACCTGCCGGGCAAGCATTTGGTGACTAGCCAACTTGGCGAGATCGCCAGGAGTAAGGAATTCCGTTACCTTGGGCATCCGTTATTGCGGATTACGTTTGTTGTGGCTTTAAATAAGCAGGGTTACATCACACTTGCAGTGGTCCGAGGTACATCCTGCATCAGTTTGTCTATTATATGGTTGACCGTAATTCCCTCTGCTTCTGCGTTAAAGGTGGGTACGATTCGGTGTCTTAGGACCGGGTGAGCCAACGCCTCAACATCGTCAACTGTGACATGATATCGTCCCTGTAGGACTGCCCGAACCTTTGCACCAAGTACAACCTGCTGACAGGCTCTTGGCCCAGGCCCCCAGCCGATTAAATCCTTCGCCCAAGGGAGTGCACTATCATCGTTGGGGCGTGCCATGCGGACGATGTCCAACACAAAGTCAATTACGTGGTCTGGTACGGGAACCCTTCGTACTGTTTCCTGGCATTCAATAATGGCCGCACCATCAATTACCGGCTCAAGCTTTTCTTCAAAAGTTGAGGTCGTGCGAGCTACGATTTCGCGCTCCTGTTCACGATTAGGGTAATCAACTGTGACATGAAATAGGAAACGGTCTCTTTGTGCCTCGGGAAGTGGATAGGTGCCTTCCTGTTCAATAGGGTTCTGGGTGGCGAGAACGAAGAACGGCTCTTGCAGGGGATAAGTTTTTCCTCCTATGGTTACACTGTGTTCCTGCATGGCTTCGAGCAGGGCGGCCTGGGTCTTTGGCGGAGTCCGATTGATTTCATCTGCCAATAGCATTTGGCTGAAAATAGGTCCTTTTTCAAATATAAGCTCCCTATGCCCTGTCTCCTTGTCCTGCTGAATGATGTCAGTACCGGTTATATCCGCCGGCATGAGGTCAGGAGTGAATTGTATTCGGTGGAAAGTTAGGTCTATGGCATCGGCCAGCGTTCGAACCATAAGAGTCTTGGCGAGTCCCGGAACACCTTCCAGCAGGCAGTGTCCGCGGGCGAGCACGGCTATAAGGAGTTGTTCAATCACATCCTCCTGTCCAACGATGACCTTGGCCATCTGTTCCTTGATTTTTCCGTAGGCGTCGACGAGCGTCTTGGCGCGTGCTTCATCGTCGGCAGTGGGTTGAGTTACTGTTTCCGTGCTCAATTTTCTACCTTCTTTTTGAGTTGAGTTTTTTAAGGGATGACTTGGAGCCGTTTAATGGGGATGGCTAAAAGAATTTTATAATCAATAGATTAATTTACGAAGTTTGTACTGATTATTTAAAAAAGACTATCATTTCGATATTTCGAACCCTTGTTAATTTGGGATTATTTTTCTGGAGACTGTAATGGGGGTGGGGATTTGTTATTTCCAGCACCTTCATTATCAGGGTTTTCATTTATTTCATTTTCCTCCAACGAGTCTTCATTATCTGATGCTGGATCCGATTCGTTTATGTCTTCATCCGTAAGCGTGGTCACTTTAACGGTTGCCACGTTGCTGATTTCGTCAATGGCATTGTTCTCTGCCGGTCCGGCTAGTACAGTTACAAGGAAATTGGCATCTTTTTCCAGTTCAGTAATGGGACCGTGCTCAGTGTTTTTTGTAACAATAGCATCTGGTACATTTGCACTGTCAGTACCTCCGTTCAGTAGTTGCACCTGAACATAATAAAGGGTATCCCCGTTCGAGTTTATCGGAGCTTCCCATTTTGCTGAGATGGAACCGATCCCGGCTGTTGCGGTAAGGTTGGTGGGGCTTTCGAGTTTATTCCCAAGGGTTATACCTGATCCGGTAATTTGTTCACTGGATTTGAGGGTTTTGTTCCCTTCAGGTGGATGCGCAACAACACGAAAGTGATAGATGGTCCGTGGGGTTAGTTCCTTTATTTCAAGCTCGGTACTTGTCAGTTTTTCAAAATCATAAACGATGTCACTGAATTCTTCATCTTTTGCCACTTTCAGGCTGTATTCCACAAACTCATTACCTGCATTTCTCGGCGGGTTCCATTTTGCCGTAATTGTACGGAGGGTCGGGTTAATGGACGAGACTGTACTTGTCATTTCTAGTTGCTCAATTGGAAGTGTGGTCACCAATCCTGTCTTTGGTTCACTGGCTGCATGTCTTGCATGGCCTTCGCCTGGGATTGCGGTAACCCTGATATGTCGGGTTGTTTCAGGCTCAATATTTGCAAATTCCTGCCTGGTTTTACGACGCAACTGTATCATTTTATAATCATCCTGGAAATCTGTCGACGAAGACACTTCAAGCCGGTAATCAATGTTTTCAGTTTCAGCATTTTCTGGAGGCAACCATAATGCCGTGAAGGAGTGGGTTGTAATCTTATCAAAGAAAAGTGCCGGGGGGAGGAGTTTCCCCTGCGCTGTAAAGATGGGAAGTGTTGCCTTACTGAATCCGGTATCTACAGACGAAAAATCCTTTGATTTCTCAGTTGTTGCACGGATTCGTGCAATATGGGGCACGCCGACTTCAAGGTTTGAGAACAACGTTTCAGTAGAGTCTTGACCAAAGAGTATGTCTTTTTTGACACCATAATTCCATTGGACTGGATCAATTCGAAGTATTCTGACTTTGGTAGAGTCTACCGTTTCCGTTTTGAAGGTCGTGTTGATCAAGGTTAGACTGTTTTCAAGGAGACCTTCCCTTGCAACAATGTAGGTTCCGTCATTTCCGTTTTTCGTACCCGAGATTTGAAGATGGAAACCGGCACCCAATCCTCCGCTTTTGTCACCGGATCCTATTCCGGTTATGGAATTGCCCGTGAATGTCAGTGCTGTTGCCGTTGGAAATACTGATTCAACGTACAACTCCGCGAGTTCTATCTCGTAGAGAATTGCCTCAGGAATGGCACTCCAAGATGCCTTCAACTCAGTCGTAGATGAACCTTTTTCTGCATTGCCGAGCGTTAGTGCGAAATTTTCCGGGAATACAAATGGTTTTTTCGTAATGCTTGTTTCTTGGGCTATGCAGGGAAGGCAGAACAAAAGTGGGATGGTGAACAGACTTAGGGATTTCATGAAAAGTTATTGTTTGATGACTGAAAGCAGAGGCAAGAGCAAAAGATGTTGCTTTTACGGGAGACTATATTTGAGTTTCCTGTATGAAATCAACTCTCCTTATTATAATGACTTTCTCATTGGTGGGGCCGCCTGTTCAATCGGCGCCACAATTTCGCAAGACGGTTGTCGATACACTATTCCGCTCTGAAGGTGTCGGTTATGGAGATGTAAACAAGGATGGAAGTAACGATATCTTGGTTGGGGACTTCTGGTATCAGGCCCCGGACTGGAAGGCTCACGAGATTCGCAAGCCCCGCAAACCCAACCGCGGAGGTTACACCGAGGCTTTTGCTGTCTATCCTGACGATTTCAATCGTGACGGCTGGGTTGATGTCATGGTAATTCCTTTTCACGGTAAACCCGCCAAGTGGTACGAGAATCCCAAGGGCGCCGAGGGGCACTGGAAGGAGCGCATCGCCTTCAAGGGTACCGGCAATGAGACTCGACTCTATACGGACCTTTTTGAGGACGGACAAAAGGTTTTCCTAATGGGTGTTGAGGAGCATATTGCCTGGGTCGGCGTGCCCGACGCCAAGTCGGTCAACGAGGAGTGGAAGGTCAACAACGTCTCCGATCGCTTTCCCAACAGTATCTTTCCCCGTGGTTGGCCAGCCCACAAGTTTGCCCACGGTCTCGGTGCAGCCGATGTCAATGGTGACGGTCGCAAGGATATCTTGACCTACGGTGGTTGGTGGGAACAACCCGAAAACGGGCGCAAGCATGATGGCATTTGGACATTTCACAAGAGCGATATCATCAAGGGTGGGGTGGCTGACATGTACACGCTGGATGCCGATGGAGACGGACTCCGCGATATCCTCTGCACTTCCGCCCACGGTACAGGAATCTTTTGGTGTCGCCAGGTCAAGGCCAACAAGTTCGAGACCACCACGATGCACAAGGGCCTTATTCACGAGACCCACTCCGCCAACATGGTCGACCTCAACGGCGACGGTCGCCTGGATCTTGTCACCGGTCGCCGCTTCTTCGCCCATGGCTTTCGTCCAGAGAAGGCTGGTGATCCCAGTCAACTTTACTGGTTTGACATCCAGCTCAAGAAGGGTTCACCCCCCGAACTGGTACCTACGCTCATCGACGACCAGTCCGGCGTCGGAGCGCAGTTCGTGACTGAGGATTTTAACGGCGATAAGAAGACCGATATCCTAATCTCCAACCGCAAGGGGGTATTCCTCTTTACGCAAAAGTAGTTCCACTGATGAATATAGACCTTTGGATTTGTGCTGGAGCTTTTGTAGCGAGCAGACGTATTAAAAGGATGACCGGCTAGGTTATATGCCTGCAGGTGAAGTCGAACCTGTAGCCTCAAAAGTTCAAGAGATAAAACACCACGACGGAGCAACGTCTATCATGTTTCAGCACATTATAGATGCTTGTCAGAACCCTTTTTACCGTTTTTCAAGACAGTCTACAGCCATTTCAATTTTTTCGGAGACCACGATTCTGTTTGAACAGCCAGGTCAGGAAATCGCTTTCCTTGTCACAGCGATTACTACTGTATTCGGTCTTCCCGTTGTCGGTTGGTTCAATCATCTTGCTTGAAATCCCGTGGTTGTCTCCTTGCCAGGTCGTCTGCTTCATATTTCCATTAAGCTTTTTCAGCGCATTGAAGACCTTCAACTGTTTTGCATATGGACATACGCCATCCTTGTTCCCGTGGAACGCCCAGATCGGAATATCCTTTATTTTTTTTGGGTCTATGAATTCCCCGGTGCGTCTCAAGCCGCTGCCTGCAGAAGGTGATGCTGCTGCGAAGTAATTGGGCGCAAGTTGAATGAAGATATACGTGCCATGCCCTCCCATGGAATGCCCCATGATGTAGATACGGTCCATGTCGACGGACGGTAGCTTGGCGATGATCTTTTGGATGATCTTGAGCTGTTCGGCATTCCACAATCCCGGGGCTTGTGGTGCTACCACGTAACAGGGGAATTGAGCTCGGCGCTTGGGGTCGGCCAACTGACGGTTCCAATCCTTCAATTGCTTTCGATTATTGGTTCCTTTTCCGCCTGCGCCGTGGAGTGAAAGAATGACCGGATATTTCTTCGTAATATCGAATTTAATGGGCTTCATTACCCGACAGGGAATGCCTGCATCTGGAAGCGCCTTATAGACTGAATAAGTATCTTGGGCTGCAACAAACGAGAGAGTGCCAATGAACAGGCATGTTATGGATATAGATCGAATCATGTTTTTATGGGTTTGGTGTGCAGTCAGCGCGGGTCCTCAATAATTTTTCGCATCCAATTGCGCATTTCTTCCCGAACTGGGCTGGGTCGAAGAAGCCAGGCATCATTGTGGTTGCGGAAACCTGTGGGGCGAAACGTGAAATCACCTTTGACGCCCGTTTCTCCAATCCATTTCCTGGTGGCATCCACTCCATCGTTTTCATGGGTGATGAATTGTGGACGTCCTTCGATTCGATGGATCCGGCTTTTTGCTGATTGGCGGTCTGCTCCGGGGTAGCTCCAATGCCGTACTCCATCGTAGTGACTGTAGGGGAGGAATGCGCACCAGAGCTTGGCGATGTCATCATCATACAACCCTATGAAGTTGCAGGCGATTGCTCCTCGGGAGAAGCCACAAATAAAAACCTTTTCAGTGTCACCACCATACTTCCGGCAAATCCAAGGGACAGTCTTTTTGGCGTAGGTCAGTGTATTCGCCGGGTTGTATTTCGGCTTGTTACCCCACCAGTTTGTGACGTTGCCTTGTCCATCATTGGACAAGTAGGGTAGGCATAGCCATATGAATTCCTGCCCGCCTGAGAGACCGTACCCCATTTTGCTACCCTCCGGATGCCCGGAACTCTTGTCTCCATATTTGTTTTGGTAGGGGCCATTCCCGGCATATTCAACAATGACAGGATATTTTTGTTTTCTATCAGGATTCCAATCGCCGGGAAGGTGGAGTACATGGTAGACCCTTGTATCCTTCCAGTCTGGATGAGTCTGCTTTACTCGCTTCGTTGCTGCTGGATTGGCTGTTTGAAGCGATGGCACTTTAAGGTCAGCCTTTACGGATGAAATGCTCGGTGCAGCAACAATCCCCGTCAGGAGCAAAAGTCCCTGAAAGGTTATCATTAATCGGCCAGCGTTCATAAAGCAAAAGATTATCCGCAACCTTGGGATGGTTTCCGGTTAGTACTCGCGGTTCTTTTTTACGCCGGGCTCAGGTATGGCATAGGTGCCCTCGGTATTGGGCTTGAGGGGAGATTCTGAATCCAGTGTAAGCTTGTCTGCCCCGGGGCCGAAATGGTCGGCATTCAGCATCTGGTCGTATGTAATCGTCTGGCCCGTGTGGCAGGCCATGCGCCCCATGGAGGTGACTACGGAGGCGGCGACTCCGCGCTCGCATTCGTTGTACTCCTTGTCGTTCCGAATGGCTTCGAGAAGGTGGTCCCACTCATCCTGATAGGGATTGCTCTCGGTAATGCGTCGTCCACCTTCACGTCGGCCAAACATCCAGGAAACGTCGCTGTCTGGGCCTTGGCCTTTGTGGATGCGTGCCTGAGATCGATGACCGCCTGGGCCGGAGATGAGTGCATAGCCCTTGGTTCCATGGGCATGGCTGGTGAATTCGCCTTGGCAGCCTGGCATGTTGCGACCGTGGAGGTAGAGCTTGGTCTCGTCGGCGAAGGTGTACTCGACGGTGTAGTTGTCGAAGTTCTGGTCGATATTTTCCCCGCGGTAGTGGCGTCCACCCTGGCCTTGTGCCTTGACTGGCCATGCGTCCTTCATCCAGCAGCATTCGTCAATATTATGGATGAAGAAGTCGCTGTAGGAGCCGCCAGACAGCCAGAGAAAGCTGTGGAAGCGACGTATCTGGTAGAGCAGTTCGGATTCGCCTGCGGGTTTCTTGCCGGAGAAGCAGGAGGCAACGGGTTGTTGCATACGGTAGGCTCGTAGGAGTAGTAGATCGCCGAGTTCGCCGTCCTGGATGCGGGAATAAAGTTCGCGACGAGCCTGACTGTGGCGACACATGAGTCCAACACCCACCTTTAATTTCTTTTTCTTTGCCTGCTCGTTGAGTTCGAGCATCTTCCGCGAGGAATAGCCGTCCGGGGTAACGGGTTTTTCCATGAAGACATTGAGGCCTTTTTCGATGGCCTGGGCGTAGTGGACCCAGCGGAAAGCACAGGGAGTGGTAAAGATTGCAATGTCCCCGGGATTGAGTGCGTCCATGGCTCTTTTGTAGCCATCAAAGCCGACATGTCGACGCTCGGCAGGCACGTCCACCTTGTCCTTGTTCTTGGCCTTGAGACCGGCGTAGCTACGGTCAAGTTTGGACTGGTAGACGTCGGCCATGGCGACGAGTTTGGTGGGAGCGTTGGCGGCAGAGACCTGCAGTGCATTGTGGGCGGCGCCGGTTCCTCTTCCCCCGCAACCGACAAGAGCAATACGCACGGTGTCATCAACCTGGGAGTGAACGTGTGGCAGGGCTACACCGGCAAGGGCACCGGCACCGGCAAAACCTTTAAGGACTTCGCGACGACTTGCTGTGGTGGATATGGATTCTTTGCTCATTTTCTTTTGGGTATTTTTATTAAATAAATTCTTATTTTCCTAATTGTAATCTTTGCCGTTCAGGCTGTTGACAACGGATTTCTGCCAATTACGAAGCTCCAGTCGCATGGACTTTACCCTCTCAGGATGCTTTTCGGCGAGGTTGTTTTTTTCTTTGGGGTCATTGCCAAGGTTGTAGAGGCGTAGGTTGGTTGCCACCTTTCCTTTTGATGATGTCATAAGTTTCCAGTCGCCGTCGATCCAGGCAGCTGGACCCGGGAATGTATCCGCGGGGTACTGACGGTTGACATGTCCCTCCTTCGCCGCAGGTTTCTGTTTACCGGACTCTTGTTCCTTTCGAAGGGCCTCAAGGATTGCCCGGGCACGTTTCACCTTTCCACCGGCCGGGTAGTCCCAG
>Ga0209661_1001591_pt1 | contig 11264 bp, 6 predicted proteins | sample SaaInlV_120m_DNA_2_FD_184660 | JGI IMG/M metagenome (GOLD analysis project Ga0209661, IMG submission 184660) | Marine microbial communities from expanding oxygen minimum zones in the Saanich Inlet - SI072_LV_120m_DNA (SPAdes) (version 2) | ecosystem: Environmental > Aquatic > Marine > Intertidal... | reverse complement strand
GCGTCACAATAAATTCATTTTTCTTCTATCGTTCGTGGGGCTGGCCTTGGATCACGTTTTTGCTCAGGATACTTTTGCCCCTATGGATTCGCATGTGGAAGTTTCACTTGTCAGCGAATGGCCCAACGTGGTTCCAGGAAAGCCTTTTTGGGTGGCGGCAAAGTTTATTATGGACGAAGGATGGCATATTTATTGGAAGAATCCGGGGGATGCTGGAGCCAAGCCTGAGATTACATGGTCCTTGCCAGATGGTTTTTCTGCTGGAGAAATCCATTGGCCGGCTCCATCCCAGCATGTTCTTCAAGGATTGATGAATTATGTTTATGAAGATGAGGTTTATCTTATGGTGCAAATCTCTCCACCTTCATCATTGATCGAAAAAAGCGTGACCCTGAGTGCAGAGGTAAACTGGACGGTTTGTTCTGACAAAAAATGTCTTTTTGGTGGGAAAGAATTAAGCCTTGAGCTCCCGGTAAATAATTCAATCGGAGAACCTCCAGAACCAGCTGCTGGTTTCCAAAAGACACGAGATTCTTGGCCGATTTCAGAAAATGGGTTGGAAGGGCGCGCCTTATACGACGGCAAATTTATGGTTCTCGAGTTTTCAAGGAACCCTTTTGCTCAACCACTTGATGCCCTGGGTGAAAAACCTGCAGTTAATCTATCCGGCAAAACTCTCTGGTTGGCCTTCCTTGGCGGTGCAATACTCAATTTGATGCCATGCGTGTTTCCTGTGATCGGCCTCAAGATTATGGGATTTGTAAATCAAGCTGGAGCAAATCGCAAGAGCATTGCAATTCATGGTTTAGCCTACGCTCTTGGAGTTCTTGTATCTTTCTGGATTCTTGCAGGAGTGCTTATTGCTCTCCGACAGGGCGGGGAGCAATTGGGGTGGGGTTTTCAGTTACAGGACCCTAGGTTTGTATTTGTGTTGGCATTACTACTCCTAATCTTTGCATTGAACCTGAGCGGTGTATTTGAAGTTGGAGCATCACTCATGGGTCTGGGTTCTAAACTTTCAGGCAAAAGTGGATTCATCGGGTCTTTTTTTTCTGGAGGGCTAGCAACTGTTATGTCGACCCCATGTGCAGCACCATTTTTGGCGACCGCATTAGGCGCTGCACTGGTCCTTCCCGCCGGGGCTTCACTAATTGTTTTTTCTACCATGGCCCTTGGTTTGGCATTTCCGTATTTGATCCTCTCTTTTTTCCCGAAACTGGTGGAGGCATTACCAAAACCAGGGGCATGGATGGAGACATTTAAACAAATCATGGCATTTCCCCTATACGCTACAGTGATGTTCCTCCTTTGGACTTTAGCCGGTCAAGTGGATGAATGGCATTTTCTAATCATCCTATTTGTCGTTATATTATTTGCATTTGCTGGGTGGATTTATGGCAGATGGCCATGTAGTGGAAAGGCTTGTGGACTTGCGGGCCTGGTTCTTGTCGGTTCTTTTTTATGGGGATTTCCTGCTTCCTCCCCTGGAGTTAAGCCCTTTGACTCTGGATATGAATCAGTGTACTTTTTTCCTGAAATTGCGTTGTTGGATCCTGCAAAAAAACAGCAGATTCTTATTACTGGTGATAAAACCGTCCTAAAGTTGCCATTGGCCGAGTATTTTGATGAAGAAGTGATGAGTGCGGGTGGTAGACTTAAAGGAATTCTTAACCTAACATCAAAGGGTTCAATTTCTTCTACAGCATTAAATCTCGAGATGGATGTGTCGTTGGAAAAAGTTGCTTCAGCAGATTTGACTGCGTTTTTAGACAGCAGTATTGCGCGTAGTATTGGGGCCCAGACAAACAAAAGTGGTCTTCTCCCATGGGAAAAATGGACACCAGAAACAGCGCAGTTACATCTTCAAGCAGGGAGCCCTATATATATTGATTTTACTGCCCGTTGGTGTGCCACTTGCCAAGTGAATAAAAGAATCGCGCTTTCGTCCGATCAAATCATTCAACGTTTTGCAGAGACGGGCTTGATCCCACTAAAGGCAGATTGGACCAAGAAAGGGCCAATCATCGCTCAAGCCTTGGCAGAACATGGACGTGTGGCGATTCCTTTTAACATTATATTTCTACCAGACGGAGGGAAACCCATCATCCTTCCCGAGGTGCTTACTGAGGGAATTGTCCTCGATGCCTTGGATAATGTAGAAGCTAGAATGGTTCAGCAGTAAGAATAGTCTATCGGGAAAAGGGTTGTCAGATAGGGGTGTGCGGGTATGATTTTCCTCTATTTTGCTGATACTGAAATCTACACGTCGTCTGCCGGATGCCATACAAGTCAAAAGTTAAACGAAGGGATAGCCTTCCCGTACGGGAATTCTATGAGGCTTTTAAGGAAGAGTTGAAGCTTGATATTGTTGCCGGCGAAACAGGTTTGGACAAAATCATAGGGGAACGGAGTGTAAATCGACCTGCATTAGCCTTGGTCGGCCATTTCAAGTTTTTTGCAAACAAGCGCCTACAGCTTTTCGGTGCAGGGGAAATGGCTTATTTTAAAGACCTTACTTCCGGGGAGCAGAAGTCGGTCTTTCGTAAAATGGCGGAGCATGATATTCCATGCCTGATCATCTCCCGTAAGACTGCACCTCCCCCGGTGATGGTAAAAATAGCTAATGAGTTTCAGATTCCGCTGATTAGGACTCCGTTACGGTCCAAAAACTTTGTTACGCAAGCTACGGTTCTTTTAGAGGAGATGCTCGCACCCCGTCTCAGTTTACATGGTACTTTGCTAGATATTCGTGGGATCGGGACTCTTCTTCGTGGTAAGAGTGGTGTTGGAAAGAGCGAGTGTGCGCTTGCTTTGATCGAACGGAATCATAGTCTCGTTGCCGATGACATGGTGGACATCCGTCTCGTCAGTGAACACGATTTGATTGGCCGTATTCCAGATATGCGCTGGTGGGGATTTATGGAATGTCGCGGCATTGGCATTATTAACATTCGAGACCTTTTTGGTATCCGTGCCGTGCGGCAGGAAAAGCGCATCGACTTTATCATTACCTTTACTTACTGGAAACAAGGAATGGAAGAGGAGCGCACTGGCCTGACCCAGCACTATGAGGAGATTCTTGGCGTTCGGGTTCCTCACATGGAAATTCCCGTTCGTCCGGGTCGCGATATGGCTCGGTTGGTTGAGGTCGCGGCAATGGTTCAAGCCCAAAAACTCTCAGGCCATGATTCCGCGAAGGATTTCAACGATCTATTGTTGCAAAAAATAGACAGTAAATCTCTATCGCAAACCTGATGTTAGTCCTTAAATTCCCTCTGGATTATTTTCCACTCCCTCATTTTTTTTCAAGGAGCAGAAATCTAGATTCGGAAGGATACTTTTTCTACAAAAGCAGGTATTGGGATTTGAAAAAAGTGTTTGCTGATGCGTTTTTAAGCGCGTGGTCAACACAGCGGAATTTGGCAAGTAATTTCTTTCAAAAAGTTATCTTCATCACGATGTGGACAAGTTGTGAGCAACTTCATCTTGCAAGGTCAAAGGAAAAGCCAGATTGCTAGTGGGCAACAATTTAATCCAAGGGCAAAATATATTGACCCCCACCTCATACTTTAACCCTCTTCTCTCTCATTCATCTAATAATTTTCAAGTAACATCAAGCGTCTCTAAAGACAGTAATCAAGCCATCTGAGAGCCAGCTTTTCAATAATTATGCCATTCACTTTCCCTCCACCTTTTAGCCTTTCTTTTTTTCGCCTGTTTAATGCGGGAAACTTGGCTTCAAGCCATTTTGTTTCATTTTCACTTAAGGACTTGTATTGCCTGTGAATAAAAGTAGCAATTCCCCTGATTTAATGAGTTCCGAGATTCTAGAGGAAGCCACATGGAGCCAAGTAGTTTCCGAGCTAAAAAACCTTTTGTCCAAAGATGTTTTCGACACTTGGTTCAAGGAATTAATTCCTTTGGCTGAAACCAATGATAAACTGATCCTTGAAGCTGCCAATGAATTTGCTGCCTACTGGATTCAGGACAACTATCTTGGATTAATTCGACAGGTGATAGAGAAGATCACTGGTCGAAGTATTCTTGTAAGTGTCAAAGTAGCTGCAGAGGAAAAATCTACTGTTTCCCGGAATCGATTGAGTGCAGACGGACTGTCCCGGGTCGATTCAATGCATACGCGTTCTTCGCAATTGGAGACCCCGCATGCCATTCAAGTGACCCAGCCAATTAAGCGTCAGGCACCTGTAAATAATGTAAATCCTAAAAACACATTTTCAACATTTGTGGTAGGACCGGGCAACCAGTTTGCTCATGCTGCTTGTTTGGCTGTAGCAAATGCACCGGCCACATCCTACAATCCCCTTTTTCTCTATGGTGAAACAGGACTTGGGAAGACGCACCTCATGCATGCCATCGCACATCAAGTTCACGCTGCGAATCCCCATCTCCGTGTTGCTTATATATCATCCGAAAAGTTCACTAATGAGTTTATTCACGCCATTCAGGAACGTACATTTACACGTTTCCGAAATCGGTACCGCAAGGTGGACGTATTGTTGATTGATGATATACACTTTCTCGCTGAGAAGGAGCGAATTCAGGAAGAGTTTTTTCACACTTTTAACGATCTTTTTGAGTCCCAGAAACAGATTGTGCTTTCCAGTGACCGGCCGGCCAATGAGATCGCCAAATTAGAGAATCGTCTGGTCTCTCGTTTTCAATGGGGTTTGGTTGTTGATATTCAACCTCCTGATCTTGAAACACGCATAGCGATACTTTCCAAAAAGGCAGAGGCTATGAAGGTTCAGTTACAACCTGACGTTCTGGAATTTCTTGCAAAGCGTGTTACTCGTAACATAAGGCGTATGGAAGGCGCACTGACCCGTGTGGCAAGTCATGCTGATCTTTGCCAGAAGCCCTTGGATATACCAATGGCTGCGGAGTTACTGCACGATATTATCCAAGATGAGAACCGACTTACCATCACTGTTGAAAAAATCCAGAAGAAGGTTTCAGACTATCACCATTTACACCTTGCTGACATGGTGAGTCGTCGCCGTCCCAACAATATTGCATTTCCCAGACAGATAGCCATGTACCTAAGCCGCCTTTTGACCAACCTTTCTCTCAAGGAGATAGGTGCGGCATTTGGAGGCCGAGACCACGGGACAGTCATTTACGCGTGTACTACGGTTGAAAATCGCATGGAGGTGGAGGAGTCTGTAAAGCGAACAGTGGACTATCTGGAGTCGCAACTCACCCAGTCTGCAGACTGAATACCCTCAGTAATCCAATGGCAAAACTGAATGCTGAACAAAAAGCCTCTGTTGGCTCATGGGTCAACGATGGCATGGGTCTTTCCGACATACAAAAACGTCTTAAAGAAGATTTTGATATCAGTCTGACTTTCATGGATGTAAGATTTCTTGTTAGTGACCTTAGCCTGCAGCTTAAGTCTGAAGATAAGCAAAAATCTGAATTAGACCAAAAGAACCCTGATGGCCATGACGCAGTCCAATCTAATGATAACCCTGACAATTTGGGTGATGAAACGAGTGGCGGCGTGAGTGTCGATATTGACAAGGTTGTTCGTCCCGGTGCAGCAGCAAGTGGTTCTGTTACCTTCAGTGATGGTAAAAAAGCTACATGGCATGTGGATCAGTTTGGCCAACTTGGCCTAGTTCCGCCTGAGGAAGGCTACCAACCTACTGAGGAAGACTTGCAGGCCTTTCAGATGGAACTGCGCTCGGCAATGCAACGATCCCCGTTTTAATCTTCCTCAAAAAATGAGAGGGTTCCTTGTTCCCTCACTAGTTCCCTTGAACTGGATTCAACTTCTGCGAGATTTTTTAGGAATTTCTCTTCGTCCCATATTTCTACACCGAGCTTTTGTGCTTTCTTTAGCTTTGAGCCAGCTGCAGAACCTGCGATCAAGAAATTGGTCTTCTCGCTTATACTTGATGAGATTTTTCCACCATTTCCTTCAATAAGCTCACCAGCTTCACGCCGTGAGTATTTATTCATCGCTCCTGTAAGGACAAAGATTTTGCTCGAGAAAATAGAACTGACGTTTACCTGTTTACCAAAAGTATCAATGGTATTCAGTCCTAATGCGATAAGTCTTTCCACTAGAGTTCGATTATTACTTTGTGAAAAAAACCCCTGGATGCTTTCGGCTACGATTTCACCAATATCTTCTGTTTCGATGAGTTCATTGAGTGTCGCTTCCATAATGGCTTGAAGACTACCAAATTGTCGGCTTAAGCCCTTGGCGACACCCACTCCTACATGCTGAATTCCTAATGCATGAAGGAATCTCCAGAGTTCACGCTCCTTGCTCGCCTCGATAGCAGAAATGAGGTTTTTTGCAGATTTTTCTGCGAATTTGTCTAGGTTGGCAAGATCGGTTGTGTGCAAAGTATAGAGGTCTGCAATGTCCTGGATATGTTCCAGATCAACAAGTTGGCTAACAATGGCTGGACCGAGATGGTCGATATCCATGGCCGCCTTGGATCCAAAGTGCTGTATCCGGCGCCGAATTTGTGGAGGACACGAGCTGTTTGGACAGCAGATGGCTACATCTCGCTTGAGTCGATCCAGTTGACTACCGCAAGCAGGACATTCAGGAGGGAATTTGTACGGGATTACATCATCACCTCGTTTATCAGGGACCACTCGTATGACTTGGGGGATGATTTCACCTGCCTTTTCCACAATAACGTAGTCCCCGATTCGTATGTCCTTACGTCGAATTTCGTCCTGATTATGAAGAGTTGCACGTGAAACGGTGGTGCCGGCGAGTTGCACAGGTTCGAGTTCCGCGACCGGAGAAACTATTCCTGTGCGCCCAACCTGTAGCGCTATATCTTTGAGAAGGGTCTCTTTTTGTTCTGCGGCATACTTGAAGGCGATTGCCCAACGGGGAGCTTTTGCTGTAAAGCCGACTTCTTCCTGAGCATCTAGAGAGTCAAGTTTTATAACTGCACCATCGGTTTCGTATTCATAGTCTCTGCGTTGTCTGTCAAGATTCTCAACGACTGTCCAAACTTCTTCCATAGAAGAGCATTCCCAAAAATGTTCTAGAGTCGGCACCTTCCACTCGAGGAGCGCCTGATGGAATTCTAATTGATAACTGAAAGTTTGGAGATCACAGAAACCCAAGCCATAAAGCACAATCTGCAATTTGCGTTTAGCCGATTCTTCAGGATCAAGAAGTTTTACAGTGCCGGCTGCAAGATTTCGGGGATTGGCGTAGGGAGTGCTGCCTTCCTTTTCACGAAGTTTATTGATGCGGTGGAACTCTTCGTTCCTCATATAGATTTCACCTCGGATTTCGATTATCTCAGGATGTCTGTTCCCTGCTAGATTGTGCGGCAGGTTTTTGATTGAGAGGACATTCCGGGTGATGTCATCGCCCTCAACGCCATTTCCACGTGTTGTCGCTCGTGTGAATCGCCCCCTTTCATAAGTGAGGCTGACGGCGACACCGTCTATTTTGGGTTCTACAACGTAAGTGTTTTTTATTCCATCACGCAGGAATTTTTGTAGCCTCGTTTCAAACACCATCAATTCATCCTTACTGTATGTATTGTCCAGACTGTACATAGGCGCGCGATGGATAAAGGAATCAAAGCCTGCAAGCCGATCGTCACCTATTCCCTTTCGGTCCCCAACTTGTTTTGATAAAGCGGGGTTGATGCCTTCAATATCCTCTAGTTCTTTTTTTAATCGGTCATATTCTTGGTCAGAAATTACAGGGTCAGCTTTCTGATAATAGAGTTTGTCGTGTCGCGAGACCTCTTTTCGTAAGGCCTCGATTTTTTTAACTATTTCTTTTTTGGGCATTTAATATCAGATGGTCTGCTTGCGTTTATTTTTTTTGGCAAAAGAGGGAACTCAAGTATTTTCCTGTAGGGAATCCACAAGTAGTAAAGCGTTGCTGCAACAATTGCGCCAAGTGTGTCTGCGATCCAATCTACTACATCTGCGTAGCGCCCCTCGACGAATTTTTGGTGAAATTCATCTGAGGCACCATAAAGTGATGCAAGTGCGATAGCCCAAATTATACCTTTCGCTCCTGCTCTTAAAAATATTGGCTGCCGTAGGTAAAGGGTGGCCAGTAACCCATATAATAATAGATGTGCCCATTTATCCGGGATATGAATGGACGGGGTTTTACCTCCCACGGATTGACTGGATGCCCAATATATAGTGATCATTAGGACCAACGCAAAAAAAGTTTTCTGCATGAGAGGAATGGGATGATAATCGAAAATTTCATGACATCCAAAATCGTTGCTGGATTCCAGATTTTTCAATTTTTGACTCCTCATCAAAAAAAAATTCGTAGTTTAAATTCAACGATGGAGCGGACTTAGGGTTTTGATTGTGAACAAGTTTGAAAAAGTCCAACAACTTTCAGTTGCTCGAATTGGAATTCCAAGCCCTACTTCACTAAATTATTTTAAAAACCACACACATGAAAAATTCGTTTGAGAAAAATAGACTATTTGGCTCTGACAAAGGCATTGATCTTGTGAAATATATTTTTGAACAGCCCCAACATATTGGGGTCTAAAAAAAAAATGACACAATATCTTGTGCCAGGGGTTGACAAGGCAAAGTTAGATGGATCACATGGAACAACTTTCCGATAAAACTGCCTTTGCGGTCACAAGGTGCAATGTCGGTCAAGGCAAGTATGGCTTGCGCCAAAAAAGATGATACAAAAAGAAGTTAGAATGATCCCCTCCCCAAAGAATCCCAAAGCCACAAGTAGCAATAACTAGAATTCATATGTCCATCGTCACTCACTCCATAGGAAATAAAGAATTTATCCTCGATCAGGAAAAGGCGGAAGCCGCATTTTCCGCCAAAAAAATTATCAATGGTCGTGATACTATGACATTTAATTTACTCCCCCTAAAATATAAGTGGGCGTACGAAATTTATAAAAATATGAAGGCCAATCACTGGGAACCTGAGGATATCCCGATGCAAAAAGATGTGGCCCTCTGGAAGTCAAATGACCTTAGAGATGTGGAACGTTGGATTATAAAGATGGGGATCGGTTATTTTTCTGCTGCGGAGGGGATTGTTGGTGACAATATACTCCATGTAATCCGTGAATTGGTAACTGCACCTGAGTTGAAGCTTGTCCTCGGTCGTCATGCGCATGAAGAGAACATTCATGCGGACAGCCTTCTCTATATGATCAGTTCTCTTGGGATTAATCCACATGAGTGTGAGGCGATGTTTGATCAGATTGAAACAATCCGTCGCAAGAATGAGTTTGTTACAGGCATTTCCAAAAGTCTGCGCAAGGACATTGACCTAACGAAAACCGAGAACAAACAGCTTTTTGCCAAGAATGTCTTTGTATTTGGACAATGTATGGAGGGTACCCAGTTCTACGGTCTCTTTGGGATGATTTTGAGCCTTTATCGCCAGAATAAGTTCGAGGGAATCGGGCAAATGTTTCGCTACACATTGCGAGATGAATCCAACCACATTGAATTGCTACGCAACCTGTTCAAGGATCTTTGTGAGGAAAACAAGGATATATGGACAACAGAATTCCAGAACGACTTGGTAGAGACGATGAAACAGGCAGTTGCTTTGGAAAAGGAGTTTATCTCAGACTGCCTTCCTGTTAACGCGCTGGGACTAAGCGCCAATGAGTTTCACCAGTATATCGACTATATTGCGGACAGACGTCTTGAGGGTGTGGGTCTACCCAAGGTGAACTCCGGCGTATCGAATCCTTTCCCATGGTTGGCTGAAATGATGGACTTAAAGAAAGAGCAGAACTTTTTCGAGGGTACGGTCACAGATTATCAACGATCTACTGTTCTGGGGATGGAAGAAGTTTCTGATGAGGCGTTACTAGGTATTTGACGAGAAGGTCGGTTTAATAAATGTGAAGATAAAAGAGGATAAGATTGTAATATGAAGAGCACTAAAAGGGCATTTGAGGAAGACCAGAAACTGCAGGAATTCGCGCGTACACCCAACGACAAAAAGCCACACTTTGATTGGGGAGGTTTAATGACCGGTGACCGATGGAATGAAACCAACATACTTGTGGCTGGTACCGGAGTCGGAGAAACTGCATTCAGCATTGAAGAAGTAGCTGATACTATTGGTAGCGCACTTACTAACCTGTTGCTTTCTCGCGAAGAACAGGACATTTTTAGCGAGAAAAACCAAAGCTTTGTTGCCAAAATTTCTAATTTGGTTGGCGAACGACTGGAGAAGGAACTATCTGATGGCAGTTCAATTATTTTGTCGAAACGGGATTTGCACCACTTGATTGAAAAAGCACTCATCGAGAATGACGCTTTTGATGTGGCTAAAAGCCTACTGTTTGCCAGAAAAATAGAGGATGGATTTGGGCGTCTTGATGACAACGAGGAAAATGGTAGTCAGTTGCTTCTAATCCGCAGAAATGGCAAAGTCGTTCCTTGGAACGAATCGAAGATCGAAATTGCTATCAGAAAGGCATTTCTTTCTCTGGAACTGGATTCCGGGCCAGCGGTTCAACTGGCCCGAGAGGTGGGCGATCGCGTTCAGAAGCAAAGGCAGGAACTCGCTAATATTGAGGGCGTACAAGATATTGTTCAGGAAGTCCTCATGGGTGGTGGTTACTATAAGGTAGCTGAAGCCTACATCCTGTACCGTGCTCGCCGAGCTCATGACCGCGAAGCTACGGTTCAGACAGGTATAGCTCAGGAAGACGAAAACCAAGAGTCAATGGTTGTTGTTGTTAAACCAAACAACGATACTTATTTCTGGGACGGACTTGATCTCCGAAAAAGGATAGAGTTTGGGATGATTGGACTTGATCTGTGCCTAACGAGCGAGGAAATTGAGAAGGAACTCCGAAGATCTGTTTTTGCAGAGATGCAGGAGGAGGATTTAAAGAAAACGATTATTCTAAATGCCAAAGCTCTTCTCGAGAAAGATGCAGATTTTTCCAAGTTCGCAGGTCGCATTCTTTTGAGTTACCTCTATGAGGAAGCGCTTGATTGGAACATCGTTCAGGATGGCGTGGAGGCGCTTAAGGATTTTCATCGAAGAGCTTTTAAGCGTAATATCAGGCGTGGTGTTGAAATTGGTCGTCTTGATAAGCGTCTCTTGGAGTACGATCTAGATAAACTTGGCGATGCCTTGGACCCAACTTCCGACCTTGAGTTTGATTATTTGGGGATACAAACACTCTATGACCGTTACTTGATTGTTGATAAGACAACCGCCAACCACGTTCGACTTGAATGCCCCCAACTATTTTGGATTCGCGTTTC
>Ga0209661_1001588_pt1:2500-11268 | contig 11268 bp, 6 predicted proteins | sample SaaInlV_120m_DNA_2_FD_184660 | JGI IMG/M metagenome (GOLD analysis project Ga0209661, IMG submission 184660) | Marine microbial communities from expanding oxygen minimum zones in the Saanich Inlet - SI072_LV_120m_DNA (SPAdes) (version 2) | ecosystem: Environmental > Aquatic > Marine >... | reverse complement strand
ACCGAAGCTGCCATGAAACTTGGTGAGGCAATCTACAAAGCCAGCCAAAGTGAAGCAGATGACGAACCAATGGCGGCTGATGCTGAAGGTATGGATGATGATATCGTTGATGCCGACTTTGAAGATTTGGACGACGGAAAACGGCAATAACCTTTGTAGTTAGACCCAAAAAGCCGGCCCAAAACCCATGGGCCGGTTTCTGCGTTTATTGAGGAACTTGATCGATGTCGAAACGTGACTATTACGAGGTTTTAGGTCTTTCAAAAGGCGCCTCGGGGGATGAGATCAAAAAAGGCTACCGAGCCAAAGCAAAAGAATTGCACCCTGATCGCAATTCCGACAATCCCAACGCAGAAACCATGTTTAAAGAAGTCAATGAAGCCTATGATGTGCTTAAAGATGCAGATCGCAAGGCGGCCTATGACCGCTACGGTCACGCCGCATTTGAGGGCGGAATGGGTGGCGGTGGACGCCCCGGTGGCGGGCCGGGTGATTTTTCAAGCGCCTTTTCTGATGTCTTTGATGATCTGTTCGGTGATTTTATGGGCGGTGGTCGTGGGAACAGCAGAAATCGCGCTTCGCGCGGCTCTGATCTGCGCTACAATCTTCAAGTCATATTAGAAGATGCCTATTCAGGCCTACAAAAATCGATCAATATCCCCACCTCTGTAGAATGCGGATCCTGTAACGGAACAGGCGCAGAAGGCGGGTCGGAACCCACCACTTGCCCAACATGTTCCGGGATGGGAAAAGTGCGCGCAACACAAGGGTTTTTCACTGTTGAAAGAACCTGTCCGACCTGTTCAGGCATTGGTCAAATGATTAAGAACCCCTGCAAGAATTGCGGCGGGCAAGGGCGTGCAGAAAAAGACCGCTCGTTGAGCGTTAATATCCCTGCAGGCGTTGAAACGGGCACACGCATACGTCTTTCTGGTGAAGGCGAAGCAGGACTACGCGGCGGACCTTCAGGCGATCTTTATATTTTCATCGAGGTGCGTGAGCATGATCTTTTTCAACGCGAAGGCGGTAATCTATTCTGCCGTGTACCCGTCTCGATGACATCAGCTGCTTTAGGTGGTGACATAGAAGTGCCAACGATAGATGGCGGTCGTAGCCGGGTAAAAATTCCTTCGGGCAGCCAATCGGGCAGGCAAATGCGCCTGCGAAATAAGGGAATGCCCTCGATCAAGTCATCACAGATCGGCGATATGTTTATTGAACTGGCGATTGAAACGCCCGTGAATCTGACATCACGGCAAAAGGAACTACTGCGCGAGTTTGAAGCTATGTCCGAGGATAATAACCCCGAAAGCAAAAGCTTTTTTTCCACTGTTCGTTCCTTTTGGGATACGATGAAAGGCTAATCAAACCGCTAGGTGCCAAGGCACTATTAACCCAGCGTTAATGAACTTCATCGAAAAGGAAACGATGGAGCATGACCACGATGCAGACGAAACCGAATTGCCATTATTTTTGCAAGGTGAAGTGTCACCTTTGCTAAAAAGTGGGGTTAAACTTCCATCCTATATAAAAGATCATCGGAAACGTCTTCAGCAGCGTTTTATGCAGGGTGGTGCAACTGCAATACTAGATTATGAACTGCTTGAGCTGGTTTTATTCCGCGCCATCCCACGCCGTGACGTAAAACCATTGGCACGCGCATTATTGGACCAATTCGGCGATTTCAATTTTGTTTTATCCGCGCCTTTTGATCGCTTAAAATCTGTACCGGGGGTTTCTTTGGCAGTTATTCAAGAGTTGAAAATAGTTGAAGCTGCCGCCCATCGTTTGGCCAAGGCTAAAATTGTGGGCCAGTCGGTTTTATCATGCTGGGATGCGCTGCTTGCCAATTATCAAACAACGTTGGCCCATAGGCCCATTGAGGAATTCTCGGTTCTTTTTTAGACCGCAAGAACAACCTTATTGCGGATAAGCAGCAAGGCAGCGGCACTGTTGACTACGTTCCTGTTTATCCAAGAGAAATAGTTAAACAGGCATTACAATTTAATGTTTCAGCTTAAATTCTTGTCCATAATCACCCCTCAGGTGGTCCAACTCCATCCTCTGAAGATATAAAGATGACAGATGAAATTGTAACAGCAGCGGCCGTTTTAGGACTTACAATCCATGATCATTTGGTGATTGGCAAATCTTCAGAATTTAGCTTTCGTGCCGAGGGTCTTTTGCCCTAGGATATACCTGTAAACCTGCGCTAGTCATCAAAGGCATTTATTCAGGCCCGTTCAACTGGATATTATTTTGCAACGGCAGCTTCGACTAAATTAGCCTATTCCTCTTCGAAAGCCTTGCGCCCGAAGCCCATAACTTCCATATACAATTGAATTATAGGAGATATCTATGGCAGATGACAACTTTCCTGGATGGCATGGAACCACGATTATTGGTGTGAAAAAAGGCGCTAAAGTTGTGATCGCCGGTGATGGTCAAGTGTCTCTTGGTCAGACTGTTATTAAAGGAACTGCTCGAAAAGTGCGCAAGCTTTCGCCTGGTGGATATGAGGTCATTGCCGGATTTGCCGGTTCAACGGCAGATGCTTTTACCCTTCTTGAGCGGCTTGAAGCCAAGCTTGAGGCAACACCGGGGCAGCTGGCTCGGGCCTCTGTGGATTTAGCCAAAGATTGGCGCACTGATAAGTATCTTCAAAAACTGGAAGCTATGTTGATTGTAACTGATGGCACTCAGCTGTTGGTGATTACTGGCGCCGGTGATGTTCTTGAACCCGAGCATGATGTGGCTGCCATAGGGTCAGGTGGGAATTACGCCTTGGCGGCCGCTCGCGCGATGATGAATGGTGATAAAGATGCCGAAACTATAGCACGTGAAGCGATGGCCATTGCAGCAGAAATTTGTGTTTATACCAATGGTAAATTAACGGTTGAGGAATTGTCGCAATGACGGATTTGACCCCAAGGGAAATTGTGTCTGAGCTTGATCGCTTTATTATTGGCCAAAAGGATGCAAAGCGTGCGGTTGCCGTGGCTCTTCGGTCACGCTGGCGGCGCAAACAGCTGGATGCTGATCTTCGTGATGAGGTTTTTCCAAAAAACATTCTGATGATTGGCCCTACCGGTGTTGGCAAAACAGAAATCAGCCGGCGATTGGCAAAGCTTGCCAATGCACCCTTTATCAAGGTCGAGGCTACAAAATTTACAGAAGTGGGATACGTTGGCCGCGATGTTGAACAAATTATCCGTGATTTGGTCGACAGTGCCATAGCCATGATCCGCGAGCAAATGCGCGAGGATGTGCGCGCAAAAGCGGCGCGCGCCGCCGAAGACCGTGTCATTGAGGCCATCGCAGGCTCAGATGCGCGCGAAACAACGCGGGAAATGTTCCGCAAAAAACTACGCGCGGGCGAATTGGACTCTCATGAAATTGAACTTGAGGTTACAGATTCCAGTAATCCAATGCCGATGCTTGATATCCCCGGTCAACCGGGAAGCCAAATGGGTATGATGAATATAGGCGATATTTTTGGCAAAGCTTTTGGACAACGCACTACAAAGCGCAAAATGCTGGTCTCTGAAAGCCATGATGTTTTGGTCGGCGAAGAGGCCGATAAATTGCTTGATGATGAGGCTGTTACACGGTTGGCTCTTGAAGCGGTTGAACAAAATGGCATCGTATTTCTTGATGAAATTGACAAAGTTTGTGCACGCAGTGATGCACGCGGCGCCGAAGTTAGCCGCGAAGGCGTGCAACGTGACCTGTTACCGCTTATTGAAGGTACAACTGTTAGCACCAAACACGGATCTTTAAAAACCGATCATATCCTGTTTATTGCGTCGGGCGCATTTCATGTAGCCAAACCTTCCGATCTTCTGCCCGAATTGCAGGGGCGTTTACCAATCCGGGTCGAGCTTCGAGCCTTAACTGAAGATGATTTTATCCGCATTTTAACCGAAACTGACAATGCACTTACCCTTCAATATACCGCGTTAATGGCCACCGAGGGCGTTGAGGTGACCTTTGTAAAAGACGGCATCTCGGCGCTTGCAAATATAGCGGCCGAGGTCAATCATTCTGTGGAAAACATTGGCGCCCGCCGTCTTTACACAGTGTTGGAACGGGTGTTTGAAGAACTGTCCTTTGCAGCGCCCGACAAATCAGGTGAAAAATTCACCGTAGATGCAAGTTTTGTTAAAACCCATATTGGGGATCTAACTAAGAATATGGATCTTAGCCGTTACGTTCTTTAACTTATTTAAAGCAGTATTTTTCACCCGAGTCTTTTCGAGCTATGGTGAATCTTATCTGATGTTGGGGGATATTTGTGATCATTTATGAGAGATATTTTTTTGATGGGTCTTTATTAGGTTTGGCGGTGACTTACTCTCCCACGCCTTAAGACGCAGTACCATCAGCGCAACGGCACTTAACGGCCGGGTTCGGAATGGAGCCGGGTGTTTTGCTCGTGCTATGACCACCAAACCGAATAAAGACCCATGATATCAAAGTGTTGTCCAAGTCAGGTTTTTATGGGTTGGTATGCTTTATTGACCGTAAAATCAGTATTTTAGTCTGACTGTTACTGGATCAAATCAAGCCTATCGGGCCATTAGTACCGGTCAACTGAACGCATTGCTGCGCTTACATCTCCGGCCTATCGACGTGGTGGTCTACCACGGCCCTCAGGGATACCTTGTTTTGAGGGGGGCTTCCCGCTTAGATGCCTTCAGCGGTTATCCTGTCCGATCATAGCTACCCTGCACTGCTGCTGGCGCAACAACAGGTCCACCAGTGGATCGTTCACCCCGGTCCTCTCGTACTAGGGGCAACTCCTCTCAAGTATCCTACACCCACGGCAGATAGGGACCGAACTGTCTCACGACGTTCTAAACCCAGCTCACGTACCTCTTTAAACGGCGAACAGCCGTACCCTTGGGACCTGCTCCAGCCCCAGGATGAGATGAGCCGACATCGAGGTGCCAAACACTGCCGTCGATATGGACTCTTGGGCAGTATCAGCCTGTTATCCCCGGCGTACCTTTTATCCGTTGAGCGATGGCCCTTCCACTCGGGACCACCGGATCACTATGACCGACTTTCGTCTCTGCTCGTCTTGTCAGACTCACAGTCAGGCTGGCTTATGCCATTGCACTCGACGACCGATTTCCGACCGGTCTGAGCCAACCATCGCGCGCCTCCGTTACTCTTTAGGAGGCGACCGCCCCAGTCAAACTACCCGCCACACAGGGTCCCGGATCCGGATAACGGACCGCGGTTAGACATCAAGACAGACAGGGGTGGTATCTCAAGGGAGGCTCCACCCGAACTGGCGTCCGAGTTTCAAAGCCTACCACCTATCCTGCACACGTCTGACCTAATGCCAGTGTGAAGCTGTAGTAAAGGTGCACGGGGTCTTTCCGTCTAACCGCGGGAAGCCTGCATCTTAACAGGCAATTCAATTTCGCTGAGTCTACATTGGAGACAGCGGGGAAGTCGTTACGCCATTCGTGCAGGTCGGAACTTACCCGACAAGGAATTTCGCTACCTTAGGACCGTTATAGTTACGGCCGCCGTTTACTGGGGCTTCAATTCAGTGCTTGCACACCTCCTCTTAACCTTCCAGCACCGGGCAGGCGTCAGACCCTATACGTCGTCTTACGACTTCGCAGAGCCCTGTGTTTTTAGTAAACAGTCGCCACCCCCTGGTCTGTGCCCCCCACCAAAAGTTGCCTTCTGATGGGGCCTCCTTCTCGCGAACTTACGGAGGCATTTTGCCGAGTTCCTTCAATGTAGTTCTCTCAAGCGCCTTGGTATTCTCTACCAGTCCACCTGTGTTGGTTTAGGGTACGATCTAATGGAGGGCTATTTCCAGGAACCGTCCGGCAGCAACTTCAATCCGATAAGGAGTCACTACGCTTTCGATCCGTCACCATCTCCTGGCCCAGTAATATTAAACTGGTTCCCATCGACTACGCCTTTCGGCCTCGCCTTAGGGGTCGGCTTACCCTGCTCAGATTAGCTTTAAGCAGGAACCCTTGGACTTTCGGCGACAGGGTCTCTCACCCTGTTTGTCGCTACTCATGTCAACATTCTCACTTCTGATCACTCCACCGGATCGCTTACGCGCCGGCTTCACAGTCAGAACATTGCGTCCAAAATATCCTAAGATACTAAAGACGCAGCGTTCTATATCACAGAACGCTCCGCTACCATGCAATAAATTGCATCCCTAGCTTCGGCTCATGGCTTGAGCCCCGGTACATCTTCGCCGCAGGATAACTTAAATTAGACCAGTGAGCTGTTACGCTATCTTTAAAAGATGGCTGCTTCTAAGCCAACTTCCTGGTTGTTTTGGTCGTCCCACCTGCTTTCCCACTTAGCCATGAATTAGGGGCCTTAGCTGAGGGTCAGGGTTGTTTCCCTCTCCACTACGGACGTTAGCATCCGCAGTGTGTCTGCCGCATATTACTCTTGGGTATTCGGAGTTTGATTAGGATCAGTAAGACGGTGAGTCCCCATTACCCATTCAGTGCTCTACCCCCCAAGGTATTCGTGCGACGCTCTACCTAAATAGATTTCGCGGAGAACCAGCTATCTCCGAGTTTGATTGGCCTTTCACCCCTAGGCACAAGTCATCCCGATCTTTTTCAACAGATGTGGGTTCGGTCCTCCAGTAAGTGTTACCTTACCTTCAACCTGCTCATGCCTAGATCACTCGGTTTCGGGTCTGATCCTACTAACTCATTCGCCCTATTAAGACTCGCTTTCGCTGCGCCTACACCTATCGGCTTAAGCTTGCTAGTAAGACCAAGTCGTTGACCCATTATACAAAAGGTACGCTGTCACCCCATAAAGAGGCTCCAACTGTTTGTAGGCGTCCGGTTTCAGAAACTGTTTCACTCCCCTCGTCGGGGTGCTTTTCACCTTTCCCTCACGGTACTGGTTCGCTATCGGTCAGTAAGGAGTACTTAGCCTTAGAGGGTGGTCCCCCCATGTTCAGACAGAATTTCACGTGTTCCGCCCTACTTAATACGTCAAATCATGCTTCCTATACGGGGCTGTCACCCATATCGCCCAGCTTTCCAACTGGTTCTAGTCACATTCATTGCTCGGCTGGTCCCGGTTCGCTCGCCACTACTACGGGAGTATCTATTGATTTCCTTTCCTCTGGGTACTTAGATGTTTCAGTTCCCCAGGTTTGCTTTAAAAACCCTATGTATTCAGGTAATTAATAACTGTTTTACCCCATTATTGATTACACAAAGTGTAACAATAACAAAGTATCAGTTGGGTTGCCCCATTCGGAGATCTTTGGGTATAGCGTCTATTCTCGACTTCCCAAAGCTTATCGCAGAGTATCACGTCCTTCATCGCCTCTTACTGCCAAGGCATCCACCAAACGCCCTTCTCGCGCTTGATCTGATCCAGAAATAGTCAGACTATTTCTAGAACAGAAGTCGTCATTTTTTTTGAGAAAATTGTTCATCAGCACCTATCTTGCGATAGGCACGTCATTTGTTTTGCTATTGCAAAAACAACATTTATTTTTGAACTCAAATGTAACCCTCCCTTGGCAGGAAGGTCACGCACATTCCAGCGAATGAATGCTCTTTCGAGCATCCCTTCATGTCACAGTAGATCTAATTCACTGTGACTTTGGTTAGTGTATTTGACTTGGAAAGACTGTAAATTATCTTTGAATTAGCTTGCGAACCGCACTGGAACGCTCACCAACAGCACATGCACAGTGGGTTGGTCACCCTAGTCTGATTATGCTTCATAGTTACCTATGATACTGCGAACCAGCTAACAATCTAGCGCCCCAAAGCTCTTCAGCCCTAAGATATTCAATCATTAACCTCTCCCGAAGAAGTGGTTCAAACAAGAAACTTACGTCTCGTGTTTTATATGCTCTCTAAACGATGTAAAAGTGAACCCGAAGGTTCGCCATCCGATTGGATGATTAAAAACTGCGTACAGCTCTTAATGATCTAATCGGAATTGATATAATAATCTGAAGGAAATGGTGGAGCGTATCGGGATCGAACCGATGACCCCCTGCTTGCAAAGCAGGTGCTCTCCCAGCTGAGCTAACGCCCCATTTTTTGGTGGGTCGAGGAGGACTTGAACCTCCGACCTCACGCTTATCAGGCGTGCGCTCTAACCAACCTGAGCTACCGACCCTTAACAGATCGATGACCTGCAAAATTATTATTACTGAAGAGATATGAGGACGGTTCGGTCTATAATGTAGTCCGAAGACTACTAAAGCTCATTTAAGAGCTGCTAAAAAGTGATCTACGTGAAAGTAAACTTTCAGCTAAGATCATCCTTAGAAAGGAGGTGATCCAGCCGCAGGTTCCCCTACGGCTACCTTGTTACGACTTCACCCCAGTCACTGAACCTACCGTGGTTGGCTGCCCCTATAAATAGTTGGCGCACCACCTTCGGGTAGACCCAATTCCCATGGTGTGACGGGCGGTGTGTACAAGGCCCGGGAACGTATTCACCGCGGCATGCTGTTCCGCGATTACTAGCGATTCCAACTTCATGGGGTCGAGTTGCAGACCCCAATCCGAACTGAGACATCTTTTGGAGATTAACTCACTGTAGATGCCATTGTAGCACGTGTGTAGCCCAACCCGTAAGGGCCATGATGACTTGACGTCGTCCACACCTTCCTCCGGCTTATCACCGGCAGTCTCCTTAGGGTACCCAACTAAATGCTGGTAACTAAGGACGTGGGTTGCGCTCGTTGCCGGACTTAACCGAACATCTCACGACACGAGCTGACGACA
>Ga0209661_1001585_pt1 | contig 11287 bp, 8 predicted proteins | sample SaaInlV_120m_DNA_2_FD_184660 | JGI IMG/M metagenome (GOLD analysis project Ga0209661, IMG submission 184660) | Marine microbial communities from expanding oxygen minimum zones in the Saanich Inlet - SI072_LV_120m_DNA (SPAdes) (version 2) | ecosystem: Environmental > Aquatic > Marine > Intertidal... | reverse complement strand
ACAAAAAAAACAAACCATCATCTTTTCAGTTTTTAGTGTCCTCATTTTAGTTGTCATTTCTATTGGTGGCGTCTTTATGAGTCGATTGCAGGAATCTATCACACAAGCCGATGCTATCACCTTAGCGGTGGGTAAAAAAGTCATTCACCTTGATACGGAATTGCAGCGACTCGACGAAATGCAATCTGAAGTTTTATCATTAAACGAAACAAACCAACGGTTAAAAAATAAAATTGATGAATCCATGAGTGTCTTTGATGTTTCTTTTCGGGCCGCGAAACGGCGAGAAGAAGGTTATCTCGCCAAGAATGAGGCCATGACTAAAACGCTTAACCAACATTTCAATAAAGGCTTTAATAAAATTAACAAAAGTAATATTGATCTTAAAGATCGCATACTAGATACTAAAAGCCAAGTCTCTAATTTAGGTAAAAAAGTACAAGTTTTACAAGGTGAGGTAAAAAAATTCAAAGACCAAAAATTAGTTCAAAAACTAGATGCGTTAATAACCTTAGAGCAAAATAAATATTTTGATGTCATTTCTGCTGCAGACAGGCGACAAGCCAGTGTAGAAGCTATACAGTATCCTCCAAAAGAAGTTAAAGAAGTTAAAGAAGTTAATGAAACTAAAGAATCTATTGAACAAGATAAAGGTGGTTTATAACCTTATCGCAAACAGCCATTGACGTTTGCATATTGTGTTTTTTTTAAAACTATTTGATCGGTAATTAAATTAAGGTGGCAATCATTCTTAACATGGAAAGAATTCATTGTTACCCCTGAGATAAGGAAGGGGCATGTATTTAGCAAAAAAAATAAAACTGGTTCTCTACCCTATATTGATCACATTATGCTTAACAGGTTGTGTTGAAAAGGAGATCTTTCAGGCATTACGGGATAAAGGTCTCGTTGTTAAATTAGGACCTCCTGTACTCTCAGGAACCTATGCCGCCTTTTATCAGAATGGCCAAAAGAAGGTTGAGGGTGGTATTCGAAATGATCAACGTGAAGGTTTATATACCTGGTGGTATGAGAATGGTCAAAAAAAAGCTGAAGGATTCTATAAAAAGGGGAAAATCACTGGGCTTTGGACCTCATGGTATGCACAAGGACAAAAGGAAAGTGAACGGATTATTAAAAATGGTAAGATTTCAGGACTCGTAACGCTATGGACTGAACAAGGGCATAAAAAGGTTGAAGTCAATTACCAACCAGAAAGTGATGGCGTTCTCTGGACGGAATGGTATGACAATGGTCAGAAAAAAGAAGAAGTTGCTTTTAAAGGTGACCTTGTTCAGGGCTTAAGAACCCTTTGGCAAGAGAGTGGATTTAAAGAAATAGAAATTAATTATAAAGATGGAAAACCCAATGGCCTGCGCTCTGAATGGTATGGTAACGGTCAAAAAAAATTAGAAGCCAATTTTTTAGACGGTCAATTACAGGGGAATTTAATTCTTTGGTTTGAAAATGGTCACAAAAAGGTAGAGGCCTTCTTTCAGAACAACAAGAAGCATGCGACCTCACTCTGGTGGTATGAAAATGGACAGGAAAAAGTTAAAGCACATTACCAAAACGACCGACTGAACGGTGAAGTTATTCGTTGGAATCAAGACGGTTGGAAAACCAGTAATTGTCAGTATAAGTCTGGAAATCTGGAGGGGAGTTGTTTTAGATGGGATACCAAAACTAAAGAAAACATGAAGGCTTATTATAAAAAAGATAAACTATACGGTCCCCTTATCTGGCGCAATAAATTTGGTCAAAAATTATCTCAAGGCACTTATATCAATAATTATCGAGAGGGTGAATTTATTTGGTGGATTGAAGGTAAAAAGTCTGTTCAGGCTAATTATGAAAAAGGCAAACTACACGGTCATTTAACCCAATGGGTTAATGGCGTCAATAAAACACAGGAATTTAATTACAGTAAAAACCGGCTTGAAGGACTATCCACACGCTGGTCCAAACGAGGCAATAAATTATCACAGCTCAATTATGAAAATAATGTGATCAACGGCATTGAAACCACTTGGTTTCCTAATGGGCAAAAACGTTATGAAGGTCATCACCATAAGGGAAATATAGATGGCAAGTGGACTTGGTGGGATGATAACGGTGACTTATTATTAACTCGGCAATATAATAAAGGTATATTAATGCCTTAAAATAATTGAAGATTCATTAAGCTAACTGACATAACATAGACAGTACACAGTTTCTTTTGAAAAATAAATTTATGTATCGGACGTCACCGTATCATCTACAAAACACGGTGTTCTTTTTTTCCAGACGACATGGCTTATTAAATAGACGCTACTGATGGGTTTTATTAGCTTTACCAAAATGTCTTTCTAGTTCTCACTTACAACAGGTTCCAATGTTTTTTTTCAAAAAATTAAAGCAAAAATATGCCCATGATCGCTTAATTGAAGATTATCTGTATCAGTCAGTGTGCCAAGAGCTTAAATCCAACTATGTTCGCGAAGGATTGTGGACCAAAGCACAAATGAATAGCGGGGGTGATTTGAATTTACAGAAATCACTCTACATCAAATATCGAAAACAAATCCTCAAAGATGAACTAAAACAAACCGAAGACCTGAATTTATACGGCGATCTCGACCCTGACCAAGAACTCAGCGCACAAGATAATGTTACTTCTTTTTTACTCATCAGCATATTGGTCGTCGTTAGTATCACTATTTACACCGTTACGACGATGCCATCATTGGCACGGGTCTCTGAAGTGATTATTGACCAGCCCGGTCAAAAACACATTGATTTGATTCAGACTAAACCAATGACTACACTTGATAATTCAGTCCTGGTTAACAAGACAACATTTAAAAAACCGATCGCGCTCATTGAGCAAAACCAATTGTTTTATGTCACCGGTGAAACACAACCGTTTACCGGGGAGTTTATTGACTACCAACATACCTCTGAGCAAGGTGAAGATTATTTTAAAGTTATCAAAAACTTTTCTGCGGGCAAACTGCACGGACTAATAACTTATTGGAATGAATCAAAGCGTAAAATAAAGTCAGAACACTATCAAAAAGGTTTGAAGCAAGGCATAAGTATTGCCTGGACTCATCAAGGCCAACAATTATGGCAAGAGTTTTTTAGCGGCGGTCAGCGCCAATCACGAACTGAATTTTTCGATGGCAATAAAATCACCGAGATTTATTATCAACAAGATAAGAAACACGGACCGCACACCATTTGGTACCCTAACGGACAAAAAAAACAATTAGTAAACTATGTCAATGACCAGAAGCATGGATGGTTACGACAATGGCGTGAAAATGGTTTATTGGCCTCACAGGAGCGTTATAAATTTGATGTCAAAGACGGTCAAAGAACGGAGTGGGGAGCCGATGGTAATGTTAGCAGGACGTCAACCTACCATGACGATGAACTTATCCATAGCGTAAATTTTGTTAACCGCCAAGAACATGGAAAAGAGTCGTTCTGGTATAACTCCGGTGAAAAGAAAGCCGAAGTTAATTATAACAATGGCATAAAAGACGGTATAGCGACCTATTGGTTAAAAAATGGTCATTTCAATAAAATTGAGCTTTATGGTAAAGGTAAAAAATATACCGAAACCAATTACCATAAAGGAAAGAAATCAGGTTTACAAACCGTTTGGTTTTCTAATGGTAAAAAGAAAAAAGAAACGCATTATAAAAACGGTAAAGAAGAAGGGATTGCGCGTTTTTGGTATAAAACTGGAAAACTTAAAGAAGAAAAAATGTTTCGCGATGGCTACCGTTCAGGTTTGACTATTGCATGGGATCAAAGTGGCCGAAAAAATATAGAAAAACATTATAAAATGGACCAATTACATGGCCGTTATACCCTATGGGATGAAAGTGGTAACAAAGGCTGGGAAATGTATTACAAGTTGGGTAAACAAGATGGATTAAATACTATGTGGTATCCCAATGGCCAGAAAAAGTGGGAGATTCTTTACATTAATGACATAATAAACAAATCAACCTTTTGGAATGAAGAGGGTAATATTACTAAGACGGAAACCTTAGGCAGTATTACACCGTAAACAAACTGAAAATTTTAATTATTACGTAAAAAAGAACAACTGTCCCTTTTTTGGCATAAAATTGAACCGACTCAAATGGACAACAAATTGTATATAATTTTTAAATCTTTGGGAGATAACTGATATGACCAGCAAATACTCTGAGTTATATTCTGTTTTGTCAGAGGCTATCAAAGCCTTCAGTTTAAATAACATTGATGAAGGCCATGAATCGCTTATGGATTTTCTCACTCTTTTAGATCCTTTTCTAACCGAGTTACCGGCAGAAAAAATAGTTCCATTTCAAGAACTCTTAAATGAATCATTAACTTTTTTCGAAGCAAAAGATTATCTTAATTTAGCAGATAAACTATCCAATGAATTTTTGCCCTTGCTTGAAAAGACACTCATTGAATACCCCATGAATGAAGCCGGTAATCCGTTAAGCGTCGACTTGTGTCAAGCATTAGATGCTACTATCGTGGCCTTTAAACAAGAAAATAATTCCGTCGGCAATGAAAAATTAATAGAGTTAGTGGACCTTTTAAAGTCTGAAGCCGTCAGATGGCCAGAAGAGAAGATCTTACAGTTAAAGCCACTGCTGACTGAATCCCTACAACTTCAAAAGGAAAGTGACTACTCGGGTCTCATTAATGTGCTCGAAAAAAACATCTACCCGTTAGTTGAATGATTTTAAGGAAAGCGCAACCAGTTTCTTTTACTCTGCCGACTACTTTTAGTCGTTGAAGTCGCTGAAAAGACATGTTTTCTAATATCATCAACAGAAGGAATCTTAAGCACTTTACCCGCGAATAAATAATTCTCATTACCGCGAAAAAATGCTTTCGGGTTTTCTTTCATAATCACATTTCTCACCAATCGAATACTGAGATTAGTGGTGCCATAAGCTTTTAATGCAATCCCTTTGAGCGTATCACCCTTTGCAATGGTGTAACGTTGACCCGGTGCAATTTTACCTGGCTTAGCTTTAAGTGCTTTTTTTGCTATTTTAAATTCATTCATTAAAATAGACAGCGCATGCTGGTTGGCAGAGTTAACATCTGCATAACCCGTCTTAAACGGTATCACTAAGATGAAAAATAAAATAAAACAGTTAATCATTTTGGCATTCATGAATTGGCACCTTTAGTTATAGTGCAATAACAAACTTTTGTTCACTTAGCGGTTGCATCTCACTTAAGTCACGCCCTAAGGGTATGACCAATGAGCTGTTCTTTTTTACCGAAATGACTTTAAATAAATCAATAAAATCACTGTTTAATTTTTCAGTGATATCATCAATATAATTAAGCGGTAACACCAACAATAATTGTCCAATAGTTATATTATGCATCGACCCCATTTGTAATTGAATAGATTTAGCTTTTACAGAGACATGGGTTATGGGCGGTTGACAATTGAACTGGGATTTTACCTGTTGCCAGGACTCAGTTAACCACGCTTCTACCTGATGATCTAGGCGAGCCGCATTTTGATCTGAAAAATAATCGACTGGCAAGGCCTCAAAAATTTGAGTAATTTCATGCTGTTCAAAAGGGGGTTTATTATCATGATAAACCATGGATAGTTTAAATTCTTTGTTAACAGGCAAGGTGTTTTCGATGTCTGTTTCTACCAGTCGAGTAATACTATCCAGATAATTAAAAGAAGCGGTCAACCCTCGATACAGATCATTGGTAATATTTTTCATACGATCCGGTTGATGCCACTTTGCCATAATAGTAATCAATTGCGTGTTGGTTTTACCATTTGACGGTAAAAAGCTTGCACCGTAGTAGCTTTTATATTGGTATTGTTTTTTTAAAACAAAACCGCTTTCATTCTGGATTAAACGATTCATCTTTTTTGATGCCGCACGCAAGACAGCGCTTAGATCATGCGTAGCATCTGAAGTAATATTACCATCACGAATAACCTTCACCGCAACTTGTTTTCGCAACCGATTACTTGAACATGAATTAGGATCTGTATCTTTTAAAAAATGAATACCTGCCTTCACATAATGATTTTTACCCGCTGACGTTTCCTCAAGAATATCAATTTTCTGAATGGAAAGATTTGATTTCAAAATCACGGTTTCATGTAACTGCCCGTGACTATCAAGCATACTGTTACTGATGAGGTTAGCCTTTTGACTTAACGCTGCTTTTCTGAGTGCATCTGAAATAGCCTGTTTTTTCGCTTGTATCAGTTGTCCCGACTGAATGGTGGCGTTACCTTCTGATTCAATGTAATTCGCCTGTGCTGTGGTACACAACAGGGCAACAAAAACACTAAAGATTTTCTTCATTCGGCTAACTATTGTTCAGCATCGAACGTAGATCGTTTACGATGGTTGAGGTTAATTCCAGTTTGGTTTCATAACTGTCATCCCCGACCGGCGAAATGCTTACTAAGTGTGCCCCATAAATAAGACCTTGTACATGGGCTCTTAAGGTATCACTTGAAACCACCATATCTTCAACCGTTGTTGTTGAATTAATGTTTTGGCCATAGACTTGTTCAATCAGGTTGCGATAGGCATCTAATTTGGAGGCTCTCATGGCCATTAAACGTCTTTGCGATATGTTATCGCTGTGTTGAGTGCTGATGTTGGCATAACCTACAGCAATTAATACCTCTTTTTTATAAACGGGTAAAAATTTCTGATCAGCAGATGTATCTTCAGACATGACTTTATATTCAGTTTTCGCCGAACAGGCTGTTATCAACATCATAAATAACATAATTAATATTTTTTTCAGCATCACACCGCTCCAATGCAAATAATAAACAAATCCATAGCCACTCAATTGTGTAGCAATCACTATCCAGTAAACGTGCAATAAACATGCCTGTTTTCAAATACCCACTGTTACCGCCATTCTCACTGTTAATTCAAGAAAATAACCGATACTGTTTATAGTTAAAACGGCAAATGATTGCCGTTTTAACTATAAATCTCAATACGGGCTCTGGTCAATTAAGGGTGCAAAGAAAAGACCTTAAAAAGGCAATGAATAAAGCTCTGCCCTAAGCCATTGGCACTATAGTTGCTCAGTATTTATATGGTTTCATTTATAAAGTATAAATGCGCAATTATCAATTAATGTTAATAATAACAATCAATAACTTAAGCTATAGTATGAAGCAAGTACCCTGTCAAAATAATGTAAACGCTAATGATTAATAACGCGGCACTGTCAAATTTTTGGCAGTCATTTTCAGTGCCTAATTCATCTTCACTGGTGATTCCGAGCGTATTATTCTGCATCATTATGATGATGGTGGTACCCCTTCCGCCTTTTTTACTGGATTTGTTTTTTACCTTTAATATCACGCTATCGTTAGTGATAGCTATGATTTGTATTAATGCGCTTAAACCCCTTGATTTTTCATCATTCCCAACTGTTTTATTATTTGCCACACTGTTACGGCTTGCACTTAATGTCGCCTCTACTCGTGTAATTTTGGTTGAAGGACACAATGGAACGGACTCAGCCGGAACGGTTATACAAGCCTTTGGTGATTTTATCATTGGTGGTGATTATTTTGTCGGGATCATCGTTTTCTCCATTTTGATGATTATCAACTTTATCGTTATCACTAAAGGGGCCGGTCGCGTTTCTGAAGTGACTGCTCGTTTTACCTTAGATGCCATGCCCGGCAAACAAATGGCGATTGATGCTGATTTGAATGCCGGAATAATCACCAAAGAAGCCGCCAAACAACGTCGTGAAGAAGTCGCCGCAGAATCTGAATTTTATGGTTCTATGGATGGTGCTTCAAAATTTGTGAAGGGCGACGTCATTGCCGGTTTCATTATTTTAATAATAAATGTTCTCGGTGGTTTAGTGATTGGAACGTCAACCCATGGAATGACTTTTAATGATGCCGCGCATACCTACGTTTTATTAACCATTGGTGATGGTTTAGTCGCACAAATTCCATCACTGTTATTATCAACGGCTACCGCCATTATCATTACCCGAGTGTCGTCAAGTTCATCGATGCACAGTCAATTAAAATTACAAATGGGTGACCCGCAGCCCTTAGCGGTGACTGCAGGTATTTTGACTATTTTAGGTTTTATTCCCGGCATGCCACATTTCGTATTTTTATTTCTGGCTGCGATTGCAGGTGGCATTGCTTTTTATTCCGCACGTTCAGGAAATTATCTCCCGTCAGACACCAGTGTACAAGGGGAGGGCGGCGATGTTGAAGAAGACGAAGACCCCAAAACTAAAGAGTTAAGTTGGGACGATGTTCCACGCCTTGATGTTATTGGACTTGAAGTCGGCTATGCACTGATTCCTTTGATTGATCAGTCACAAGGTGGTGACTTAATGCAACGGATAAAAGGAGTCCGAAAAAAAGTATCTCATGATTTAGGGTTTTTAGTTCCAACAGTCAGACTGCGAGATAATTTAGAATTCTCTCCCAACCAATATCGGATCAATATTAACGGTGTAAGCCGTGGACAAAGTGAATTAATTCCAGGAAAGGAACTCGCTATTAACCCCGGTGTAACACACGGTGAATTAAGCGGCATTGACACACAAGACCCGGCTTTTGGAATGCCTGCCGTATGGATTGACCCTTCAGAACGCGAATACGCCCATACTCTGGGATACACGGTAGTCGATCCGTCAACGGCTTTAGCCACCCACTTAAATAAAATTATTTTAGAAAATGCCAAAGAAGTCTTTGGCTATGATGAAGCTCAACAACTCCTCGACCAATTAGCTGAAGTGGCCCCTAAACTGGTTGAAACATTAGTACCTAACAAGTTATCTTTGGGCGCTTTTACAACCGTATTACAAAATCTTCTGGCCGAAGAAGTCCCTATCCGTGATATGCGAACAATCGTAGAAACGCTATTAGAAACCGCTGAACAAACTCAAAATCCAGATTTGTTAACATCGGCGGTCAGACCCACTATTGGTCGCATGATAGTTCAATCACTCGTTGATGTAGAAGAATCGTTAAAAATTATTACGCTATCCACAGAAATGGAACAATTATTACATGACGTGCTAACGAGAAGTCAAGAACAAGGTCTGGCTATTGAACCTAATCTTGCAGAACAGTTATTATCTAACCTTAAAACCAGTAGCGAAGATATTGTTAATCAAGGAATACAACCTATTTTAGTCGTCTCTCCCGGGATTAGACCCTGGATAGCTAAAATGGTCCGTCATCGTATACATGGAATGACCATTATAGGTTACAACGAAATTCCTGATGAAAAAGAAGTCCATGTGATTCACACTGTTGAATATAAATCTGATCAATAACGGCTTATATTATGAATATTAAAAGAATTGTAGAAATCGATACCCGCACTGCCATGGACAAGGTTAGAGAGTTGTTTGGCGATGATGCGGTCATTTTATCGAATAAAAAACTGGGTAAAAAGGTAGAAATTATTGCTGCTATTGATCTTGAAGATGGCGTTGTTGATTTTAATCAATCTAAATCCGCTACAATTGGTAAAGAATCAACTGATCATGAATATGAATCTTTTTTTAAAGTGATGCAAAACCAAAATAATCCCGTTGATTATCAAACATTATCAGCTGAAGCTCACTATAAGGCACAGCAACAGATCACAAACCATGGGCATCAGCCACATCAGTCTTTTACCGCCATTGATAGACGCCATTCACAGTATGAGGGATCGCCGGCTAAACTACGCGCCGGTAACAAAGGTCACTCCGGTTCAACAACACCGTCAATAAAACTGAACAATGGAAAAAAAACACCTGAGCTAAAATCTACCGTAAAAGCGACGACTAAAATCAAAAAAACGACGACACCTAAAACGGCTCTTTCAAAAAATAAACGTAAAACGCAATCCAACGCAAAAAAAACAACCCCGATAGAAAACAACAAAGCCCAAAACATAGAACCGATTATTGGAAACATGAATGCTCAGAATTCAAAATCTGACCAGATAATTGAATCAATGAGTACGGAATTATCTACTTTGCGCAACCTGATTGAATCACATTTTCAAAATTCTAATACTACAGACAGTCCTATTGAATCAGAGGCGATTCTTCAACACTTACAGTCCTTAGGTTTTTCAGATAATATTATTAATACCATCAAACAAAATTGCTTAATGGCCAGTGATAGTGATCTTAATTGGTTCAGTGCTGAAGAGTGGTTGACAGAACACATTAATATCTCATCAATCGATCCTGTACGGGAAGGGGGCGTTTTTGCTTTTGTAGGTATGGCCGGTGTGGGTAAATCGACGACGATTGCAAAAATAGCGTCACAATATGCCATGACTAATGGTATGGAGAAAATCGCCTTACTCACATTAGATCATAATCGAATTGGCGCTAAAGAACAGATGAAACTAGTCGGTTTTATGCTGGGTATTGAGGTCTGTGAAGTCTTGGATAAAACTGAATTAGCCATAATGCTAAATACTTTAAATGATTATGATTTGATTTTAATTGATACACCCGGTAACAACTTTCAGAATGATGACTTCATTGACACGATTAATGTTTTAAACAGTGATGACGTATCCGCACAGATTTTTTTAACACTCTCTGCGAACAGTCAATCCAAAGCTAATGAATTATTTTGTAACACACTCGCTAAAGAAACCGACGGTGTGATTATTACTAAAACAGACGAAGCACTTAATTTAGGCGAAATATTATCGACGGTGATTGAATCGGAATCTGAAATTGTTCTGCTGACCGATGGTCAACAAATACCGAATGATTTACACCGGATAACCGCTAAAGAACTGCTACAGTCGGTTTTAGAAAGAAAAGATGCTAACTTAACGGCTATTGATTTACCATAACATGATTATTTCAGTTTAATAACGCGCTATTAAAATTAACTAAGCATTTAATTTGCGTTAACAATGAATAGAGAAGGGGACCTATGAAAATATTACATAATGCATTAGGTGTACACGAACAAGCCTTGAATTTACGGCAAATGCGATCAACTGTTTTAGCATCAAATATTGCTAATGCCGACACTCCCCATTATCGAGCACGGGATTTCAACTTTTATACGCTACTTAAAGATATGGAAACCCAGTCAATACGATCAACCCATAGCAATCATATTGATTTTTCAAAGAATGCCTTAGATTTAGGCTTAAAATACCGGATTCCAACAACGCCTTCTATCGATGGTAATACCGTCGAATCTGATACCGAGAATAATTTATTTGCTGATAACAGCATGCGTTATCAGGCCACA
>Ga0209661_1001583_pt1 | contig 11297 bp, 9 predicted proteins | sample SaaInlV_120m_DNA_2_FD_184660 | JGI IMG/M metagenome (GOLD analysis project Ga0209661, IMG submission 184660) | Marine microbial communities from expanding oxygen minimum zones in the Saanich Inlet - SI072_LV_120m_DNA (SPAdes) (version 2) | ecosystem: Environmental > Aquatic > Marine > Intertidal... | reverse complement strand
TATTATTTTAATGAGGATCTCAATATCAATGATATGGGTTACTTATGGAGAAATAATTTAGCTTCATATGGAGCAAGTGTTAATTACACTCGAACAGATTTTCCAGAAGACTCATTCGTAAATAATCGTTCCTATAATTTTGATTATTGGGACCAGAATAATGCAGATAATGAAAATTTGAATGAATTCTATACTTTTTTCTTTCGGCAAAGCTTTAAAGATACTTCCTCATTAGGCATCAATATTTTTGCTAAAGGGGAAGGCAAGGACGATGAAATAACAAGAGGAAGTCTTGAAGCACCATTTATAATGCAAGATGCTGGTCACAGGTTAGAGTTTTCTTACCATAGCCGTATCTATGGTTTCTGGCAGTATCAGTTAAATACGGCTTATGAATTTTGGGATTATTATTCATTCACTAATGAGGCTAAAAGAATAGGTGGGGGTTTTTCTTACACACCTCAAGATAATTTAAGATTTTGGTTCAGGGTTTCTCATGGCACTAATACTAATTGGTTAACATACATAAACGACAATCATTATGGAACATTCAAGCAGATTAGAAGCAATATGAACATAGGAGCAAGATGGTATCCGAGTGAAAAGCAAGAATTGCAAGTTAAATTAGAAATGCTTTCTTTTAGAAACCAAAAAGGCGAAGGATGGTTTGCTAATAGTTCAGGTTTTTTAGTCAGAAAGAATCAAGCTGAAGAGAGTATTAATATTGGTAATATATCATTCCAGATTCGATATAAGTATGAAATAGCACCCTTATCTAATTTCTATTTTGTTTACACTAGAGGCGGTGGTTATGATTTTGATGATCAAGCCAATACTTCCAAAATAATAAGAACCACATGGAGAGAGCCTGAGGGTAATCGATTGGCTGCAAAAGTAAGAATTAGGTTCTAAGATCTAGGTTTGTTCGAGCTCTATCAGAGTCCCCATAAAATCTTTTGGATGCATAAAAATTACAGGTTTATTATGAGCTCCATTTTTAGGCTCGCCTGAGCCAAGAACGGTTGCTCCTTTAGCAATCATTTCGTCACGAGCTTTAAAGATATCTTCAACCTCATAGCAAATATGATGCATTCCGCCTTTTGGATTTTTTTCGATAAATTTTGCTATCGGTGAATCATCACCAAGAGCTTCCAATAGTTCTATTTTTGTATTGGGCAATTCTACAAAGACAGTAGTAACACCATGTTCTGGCATTGCAATAGGTTCAGAAACTATTGCTCCAAGGGTATTGCTATATATATTGCTAGCTTCTACTAAATTAGGGACAGCAATGGCTACATGATTTAATTTGCCTATCATTTTTGTCTCCTCAGCTTATTTAAAAAATTCTCAATCATATTACTCGCTTCTGTTTTTACTGATTTACTCTTATCAGACAATGTTTCTTTAATCATTTCCAGTTCATTTTGAAAATCCTCATCATTCTCTATCTGCTCAATTAACTTTTCTTTGGTTAATTTATCTAGCCAAAGCTTTTTCTGTTTCTCTCTATTAGTAATTAATTGGCCAGTTTTTTCTAAGTGTTTTCTTAATTCACTCAGTGTGATCCAGCATTGATCAATGTTTTTCAGTTCAAGAGCTGAGCATGATAATACAGGCACTTTCCAGTCATTGATTCTTGGTTTTAAAAGCTTCAAAGCATTTTTATAGTCCAAAACAGTGCTTCTGGAGGTTGCTTCCAGGTCTCCATCTGATTTATTGACAACAAGAATATCGGATAACTCTATGATTCCTCTTTTGATACCCTGTAATTCATCGCCTGCACCTGGATTCAAAAGAACGAGAAAAATATCTGTCATTTCAAATGCTTCAGTTTCAGCTTGGCCTACACCTACAGTTTCAATCAGAATAGTATCAAAACCTGCAGATTCCAGGATAACCATTGACTCTCTGGTGGACCGATTAACGCCACCTAAATTCATTCCAGAAGGGGAGGGCCTTATAAAAGCATTTTCATTACGACTCAGTTTCTCCATCCTAGTTTTATCACCAAGAATGGATCCACCTGTGAGAGAGGATGTTGGGTCAATAGCTAAAACAGCAATGTTTCTATTTTCTTTTAAGATCTCAAACCCGAGAGCTTCAATAAATGTTGATTTACCTGCACCAGGAGGTCCTGAAATAGCTATCCTAATACTTTTGTTATTACTTTTAGAAAGTTGATTGAGGAGTAATTCTGCAGTTTTTCTATCTTCTCTTTTTTTAGACTCAACTAATGTAATGGCATTGGCAATAGCTTTTCTATCTTGAGATTTTATTTTTTTTATTAAATCTGTTATTGCTTGTTGTATCAACTCAGTCCTCAAATTCAAGTATAGTTTGGTCAACCATTAGATTATCGCCTTCTTCAGCTAATATCGATTTTATTTTTACCTCTTCGGGTGCTCTTAAGCTATTTTCCATTTTCATGGCTTCTACCACAGCCAGTTCTTCCCCAGCTTTAACTGTTTGATTTTCAGTCACACAGACTTTTATGAGAAGTCCAGGCATTGGTGATAAAAGAAATTTAGATAAGTCGGGTGGAGTTTTCTTTGGCATTAATTGGTTTAACTCAGCCGTTCTTTTCCTAGTGACTAAAGCTTTAATTACTCGACCTCTATAAGTTAGGGTATAGCCGGGATAATTTTCCTCTATTTTGAATAAATGTTGTTGATCCTCTGTTATGACCTCAACAATTGGGTTATTGGCACTTTTATTAATTTGATATTTTTTAGTATGTTCTGCTTCATGAATTGTAAAGTTAGCATTATTATTTTCTAATTTAAGAGTAAATAAATCATCATTTATAATTACTGACCATTCAGTTTTATTCGTAATCAGGGTTTGGATGCGTTCTTTTTTTTGATGATGATAGCAAGCTAATACAGAGGCAAATAGTTGATTCATTTCTTTGGAGATATATTCACCTTGGAAGCCATCTGGATAATGCTCTGCAATAAAATTTGTCGTGGTATACCCACTAATAAATTCAGAGTTCTGCATGATAGAGCTGAGAAAATTTAGATTATGTGAAACACCTGCAATATAGTAAGAATCTAATGCAACTAACATATTTTCTCTTGCTGTATTTCTATCAGGACCATATGTGATCAATTTTGCAATCATAGGATCATAAAACATAGAAACTTCACTGCCCTCTCTGAAGCCAGTATCCACTCTAATGAATTGAGATTCAGTTGGAGTCAGGTAAGAAGTCAACCTACCTATCGATGGCATAAAATCTCTATAAGGATCTTCAGCATAGATTCTACATTCCATCGCCCATCCTTTTATTTGGATATCCTCTTGCTTGATGTTTAATTTTTCACCTGAAGCAATCAAAATCATTTGCTCAACAAGATCCAGCCCAGAAACCATTTCAGTTACTGGATGCTCAACTTGAAGACGGGTGTTCATTTCTAGAAAATAAAACTGTTGATTCTTATCAACAATAAATTCAACTGTGCCTGCCGATTGGTAGTTAACTGCCTTGGCTAATGCCACAGCTTGTGCACCCATTTTTTCTCTAGTATCTTCATTAATAAAAGGAGAAGGTGATTCTTCAATAACTTTTTGATGCCTTCTTTGAATAGAGCATTCACGTTCCCCAATATATATCGTATTACCTTCACCATCAGCGAGAATTTGTATTTCTATATGGTGTGGTTCTGTTATGAATTTTTCTGCAAAAACTCGATCGTCACCAAAGCTAGTTCTACTTTCATTTTGAGCCCTTTCAAACCCATCACGGCATTCTGCATCACTATTGACCACCCTCATGCCTTTACCTCCTCCACCAGCACTGGCTTTGAGCATTACTGGGTAGCCAATACTTTTAGCTACTTCAACTGCTTGATCTGCATCTTTGAGTGCTTGAGTAAAACCTGGAATAACATTGACTCCTGCTTTTTCAGCTATTTTTTTAGACTCAATTTTATCTCCCATATTGATAATGGCTTCTATATTAGGACCTATAAAAGCAATATTTTTTGCCATTAGTTGTTTCGCAAAAGATTCATTTTCTGATAGAAATCCATAACCTGGATGAACCGCTTCTGCACCTGTGGCTTCACAAGCATTGAGGATATTTTCAATGACAAGATAGCTTTCCGATGATGCGGATCCGCCAATATTTATTGCTTCATCAGCCATATCGACATGCATGGAGTAAATATCAGCATCAGAATATACTGCCACAGTTTTAATGCCCATGGATTGACATGTTTTAATAACTCTACAAGCAATTTCTCCACGATTGGCTATCAGTATTTTTTTAAACATAATGTTTTATAAGGGTATATTGTCGTGTTTACGCCAAGGATTGATTTGTTCTTTATTTTTTAACATTTCAAAGGAATTAATCAATTTTTCTCTGCTCTTGTGGGGCATGATAATATCATCAATATAGCCACGTCCTGCAGCGATAAATGGATTAGCAAATTTTTCTCTATATTCATCCGTTCTCTTTTCAATTTTATTTTCATCTCCAATGTCTTGTCTGAAAATGATTTCAACAGCACCTTTTGGTCCCATCACAGCTATTTCTGCCGAAGGCCAAGCGAAATTAACATCTCCTCGTATGTGTTTAGAGCTCATGACATCATAAGCTCCTCCATATGCTTTTCTTGTAATCATTGTTACTTTTGGAACTGTGGCCTCTGCATAGGCAAATAAAAGTTTCGCTCCATGTTTGATAATGCCTCCATATTCTTGAGAAGTTCCTGGCATGAATCCCGGGACATCAACAAGAGTTAGAATGGGAATATTAAATGCATCACAAAATCTTACAAATCGAGCACCCTTTATAGAGGAATTAATATCGAGACAGCCCGCCAATACCATAGGCTGATTAGCAACAACACCAACTGTTGATCCGTTTAGGCGAATAAAGCCAATTACGATGTTTTGGGCATAGTTTGATTGAACTTCAAAAAAATCTCCTTCATCAGCGACTTTATGGATGACTTCTTTTATATCATAGGGCTTAGCTGGATCTTCAGGAATTAAAGTATCCAGAGATAGGTCTTCTCTATTTGCAGAGTCTTGACACTCAATAGTGGGTGATTTTTCCTTATTGTTTTGAGGGAGATAACTTATAAATTCACGAGTCATCAATAAAGCTTCAGTATCATTATTAAAAGTTAGATCAGCGACTCCAGATTTTTTACTGTGTGTTGACGCACCGCCTAACTCTTCAGCAGTAACTTCTTCATGAGTGACTGTTTTAACAACATCCGGGCCCGTGACAAACATATAAGAACTGTCTTCAACCATAAAAATAAAATCAGTCATTGCAGGAGAGTAAACAGCACCACCGGCACAGGGACCCATGACCAAAGAAATTTGAGGTACAACCCCGGATGCGAGAACATTTCTTTTAAATACTTCTGCGTATCCACCAAGTGACACAACACCTTCTTGTATTCTTGCTCCACCTGAATCATTCAATCCTATAATTGGTGCACCATTCTGAACGGCATGATCCATTACTTTACAAATTTTCTCAGCATGGGATTCGGATAAAGAGCCACCAAAGACTGTGAAATCTTGGCTATAAACGTAGACTAATTTACCATTAATTTTTCCATAACCAGTTACTACTCCATCGCCTGGTATCTTTTGTTTGTCCATTCCAAAATCAATAGCCCTATGTTCGACAAACATATCCCATTCTTCGAAACTTCCATCATCAAGAAGTATCTCCAATCGTTCTCTAGCTGTTAGCTTTCCTTTTGCATGTTGCTTTTTGATTCGTACTTCACCGCCACCCTCACGAGCAGCTTGTTTTCTTTTCTCTAACTCTTGTATATTTTCTTTCATGTTCTATTTGATTAGATCTAAAACTTTGATTGCAGCACTATTTATATTTGTACCTGGACCAAAAACTGCTCCTACTCCAATTGATTCAAGACCAGGTATATCTTGTTCAGGAATGATCCCTCCACAAACTACAAGAATGTTATCAGAATTTTCTTTTGATAATGCGTCTATTAGCATTGGAACCAGTGTTTTATGACCCGCTGCTTGTGTGGACACTCCTACAATATGAACATCGTTCTCAATGGCCTGTTTTGCCGCCTCTTCAGGGGTTTGAAATAATGGGCCTATATCTACATCAAAACCCATATCTGCAAATGCTGTCGCTATCACTTTAGCACCTCTATCATGCCCATCTTGTCCTAATTTAACCACTAACATTCTTGGTCTTCTTCCATTATTTTTTTCAAATTCTAAGATTTTTTTCTCGATACTCATAAAATTTTTATCTCCTTCATACTCACTACGATAAACACCACTAATAGATTGAGAATTCGCTTGATGTCGACCAAAGACTGTTTCCATAGCCATGGAAATTTCACCCACTGTGGCTCTGGCTCTTGCAGCCTCAATAGCAACTTCGAGTAAATTAGCGGTTTTGTCTTTTGATGCATGTTCTAAAGTTTTAAGAGTTTTCTGGCAAGTTGATTCATTTCTAGAACTCTTAAGTATTTTTAGCTTCTCCAGTTGTTTATTTCTCACGTCTTCATTATCAATAGAGAGAATATCCACTTGAGCTTTATCATCAGATTGATATTTATTTACTCCAACTATGATTTCTTCTTTTTTGTCTATTTTGGCTTGCCTAATAGCTGCCGATTCTTCAATTCTTAATTTTGGCACACCAGCTTGAACTGCTTTGGTCATACCACCAAGTTCTTCAGCTTCTTCAATTAACTTTCTCGCTTCATTAACAAGAGAATTTGTTAAAGATTCAAGGTAGTAAGAACCAGCCAATGGATCGACAACTTTAGTAATGCCTGTTTCTTCTCTTAGAACCAATTGTGTATTTCTAGCTATCTGAGCAGAGAAGGGTGTTGGCAAAGCAAGAGCTTCATCAAAAGAATTAGTATGCAATGACTGTGTTCCTCCTAAAACAGCTGCCATGGCTTCGATAGTCGTTCTCATAATATTATTATAAGGATCTTGACTTGTTAGGCTTACACCTGAAGTCTGACAATGCGTTCTAAGCATTAATGATTTTGGGTTTTTAGGCTGAAATTCTTTCTCTATCAGTTCTGACCAAAGAAGTCTGGCTGCTCTTAATTTGGCAATTTCCATAAAGAAATTCATACCAATGCCAAAGAAAAAAGATAGTCGAGGTGCAAAGTCATCAATATCAAGCCCTTTATCTATAGCAGCTCTAACGTATTCAAGACCATCTGCTAGAGTATATGCTAACTCTTGGGTGCAGGTAGCGCCAGCTTCCAACATATGATAACCAGAAATAGAAACAGAATTGAAAGTAGGTAGGTACTTTGAAGAATAGGCAATAATATCAGCTACAATTCTCATAGATTGATTGGGCGGGTATATGTATGTATTTCTGACCATAAATTCTTTTAAGATATCATTCTGGAGTGTGCCCTTTAACAGTGTTTGATTCACACCTTGTTCTTCTGCAGCTACAATATACATAGCCATAATTGGAATCACTGCACCATTCATAGTCATAGAAACGCTCATTTTATCCAATGGGATCTTATCAAAGAGTATTTTCATATCTTCAACACTGTCAATTGCTACGCCGGCTTTTCCAACATCACCTGTGACTCTAGAATGATCAGAATCATAGCCTCGATGGGTGGCTAGATCAAAAGCAACTGATAGACCTGTTTGACCGGCTTCAATATTGTCACGATAAAATTTATTTGATTCTTCAGCTGTAGAAAAACCAGAATACTGTCTCACAGTCCATGGTCTCTTGGTATACATAGTTGCTCTTGGTCCCCTAGTATAGGGAGCAAAACCTGGAAAAGAATCCAAATGAGCTATGTTTTCAAGATCTTCTGAGGTGTAGAGAGGTTTAACATCAATTCCTTCTAATGTTTTCCATGTCAACTCTTCTAATGACTCACTGTTGAGCTCATCAGTTGCTTTTTCTTGCCATTTAATTTTAGACATTTATCTTTCTTTGTTTACAAAAAATAGTTTTTAATGGTTATATTGTATAGTTCTGATTGGAGCAATCATAGAAGATAACTAGAAAAAAAATAAAGAAATAGTTTCAGTTCTTCTTTTAAAATGCAATCAATACAAAATATAATAGAATGTTAGATATGAAAAAGAGAAAATTATGAAATTAGGAATAGGATTAGGATATTCACCTGCAAAACTTAATATTCCAATGGACGATATTTTAGAAGCGGAAAATCTTGGATTTGACTCAGTTTGGGCTGCAGAATCCTATGGCTCTGATGCTGTTTCAGTTGCTTCTTATATACTTGCTCAAACAACTAATATAAAAGTTGGAACAGCAATTATGCAAATGCAGGCTCGTACACCAACTATGACGGCTATGACTGCATTATCATTAAACGCCTTATCCAATAATCGTTTTGTGCTTGGTTTGGGTCCTTCAGGACCTCAGGTTGTAGAAGGTTGGTATGGCCAAGCATATGGCAGACCATTAACACGAACCAAAGAATATATATCCATTGTGAGAAAAGTTATTGCAAGAAAAGAAGCACTTACTCATGAAGGGTTTCATTATCAGATTCCTTTCAAAGGTGAAAATTCTTCAGGTCTTGGTAAGCCTTTAAAAAGTATTTTGCATAGTACAGGTGATTTAAAAATATTTACTGCATCCATAACACCCGCTGGCTTAAGGACTTCTGGAGAAGTTGCAGATGGCGTGTTTCCAATCTGGATGAGTCCTAATAAATTTAATCTAGTAGGTGAATATATTGAGGAAGGTTTTGAGAAATCTGACTCTAATAAAGATTATAGTAGTTTTGATGTTGCACCTTTTATTCCTGTTGCTATGGGAGATAACATTCAGTTCTGTACGATGGCTATGAAACCTATGTTTGCATTATATATTGGTGGTATGGGAGCAAAATCAAAGAATTTTTATACTGATTATGCCAAGCGATTAGGCTATGAGGAAGCCGCTGAAACCATACAAGAACTCTATTTAGCAGGTAAAAAAGAAGAGGCTACTATGGCTGTACCAGATGAATTAGTTGATGAGTGCGCTCTTATCGGGCCGCCAGAAAGAATTAAAGAAAAACTTCAATCTTGGAAAGAATTAGATAAAACAGGTAAGCTAGGAACATTAGTATTGGGAAATGTCAGTAAAGAAGCAATGCGTGTCATTGCTCAAGAAGTTCTTTAGTAAAAGCATCATGAATTATAAAACTTATTTTCGCTTTTTAATTTTTACCCCAATAGCAATGATATTTATTGCAGTAGCTTTAGATTTTACATACGATTTTCCTGAGTCCGTAAATGGTTATTATGGGCAATTGGCGTCTGATGGGTTTAGTAATGCTTATAATTTGCAATTAGTCTTCGCACTATTGGCCTTCATTATGGATATTTTGATGTGCTTTTTTGTTCGGTATTCTCGTGAGTTATGGATATTAATTATTGCCGTCTTTTATGTATTCGCCTCAATCATGCCAGAACTTACAATTATGTCTCCCTTATCTATTGTGATGGTACAAATAGCGAGTTTGATGGCGGGTCTCAAGATTTCACTGGCCTATTTGAGCCCACCTATTAGAGATTTATTTTAAAAAAATAGAGAAGGGGGTATTTAAACCCCCTTCTTTTTTTATTCAGCCTAATAATTTCTTTTTTGTTGTTAAATTAATTTTCTTAGGTTTTTTATTTTCAGGAATAAATCTTTCCATTCCAATGTATAACATTCCATTGGAAAGGGCCGCTCCTTTAATCTCCATATCATCTGAAAGAACAAAATTTCTAATAAAGCTTCTCGCTGCTAGCCCTTGGTGTAGTAAACCTTCAGTGGCTTCCTTAGGGCTGTTTCCAGTTATTTTTAAGTTCTCTCCAGTCACTTCAATATCAATATCTGTTTCTTCAAACCCAGCTACTGCCAATTCAATGGTGTATTGTTCTTCAGAAACTTTACGAATATTGTACGGAGGGTAATTCACATTTTGTGATTTTGAGTTTGCCATAATTGACAACGCGTCAAATGTTCTATCGAATCCTACAGCAAATGGAGAAATATCTCTCCAAACTGAATCTAATACCGTATTAACCATAATGTACTCCTTTTTTAAGCAAGTTAATGATGTGGATCCATTATTGGCATCCACAATTATTACTTATGGACAGATTTTGAGTTTTCAAGGATTGAAAATTTTTACTTAAGGAGAAGTGGATTGGAAATAAAATTTTCTCCAAAGTCTTATACCTATCATTAAAGAGACAAACCAAAGAATAAATTCAATCCAATTAGGATTTGAGTTATAACCAAAAAAACCTTTAAGAAAGACACCTATTGCCCCTTTATCATGTAAAAGATGAGTGTATTTATTTTTACCATTTAGGTTATAAGAGTACAGACTGGAATTATCATCAATATTAAGTTCTGATTGTGGTTTTAGAATATCCCAAACTCTTACGATATCTGTTTTATTTTCTAAACCTACCCATTCAAGATGATCTCCCTTTACTAAAAATTCTTCTGCTTCATGGGTTCCATAAGCCACCATTCCTGAAGCAAATATCACCAACATGAGAGTTGTTGCTTGAAAAAAGGTTCTAAGATGGATTCTCCGACCTTGGATAACTATCAAATAACCAATAAGGATTGCCAATATCATTCCTGAGAAAAAGCCAACATATGAAAATGAACCAAGTATTGAGAAGCTACTGATCAGAAAGATAGCAGTTTCAAACCCTTCTCTTAAGATGGCAAAGAAAACGACCAAAAAGACGCCCCAGCCTGAAGTGCTTATAGCCTTTTCTGTTTCAGATTCTAACTCACTTCGATCACTAACATGTTTTGATAGCCAGAAGATTACATACCATAGTAAACCAGCTGTTAAGAACATCAAAAAAGATTCAACCAGAGCATCGATGGAAGCATTGCCAATGGATTGTTTAATATTATTGAGAATGATTCCTATAATGACACTGGCTATTAATGCAGAAATAACTCCCATCCAAAGCTGTTTTATTTCCTTTGTTAGGCTGTTTTTTTCTAAAAGTGTAAAAATGATTCCTACTATCAGGCAGGCTTCTAAACTTTCTCTAAAGACGATAATAAATTCATTCATTATTTTTTCTCAAGTAAAATTGATAGTTAATCTTAAATAATATTATTTTTTTGATCAAATCAATATAAGAATTTAGGCGATAGTGGGAAAGCTAGAGAGTTATGAGAGTTGTGTTTTCCCACTGTCTTTTTTAGGGGTTCTATTAGAGCTAGGGGATTATTTAGAATCTGTAACGAACTCCCAAATTATAGGACCTTGGTCTTTGAGTTCTAATACCATTCTTAGGAG
>Ga0209661_1001561_pt1 | contig 11382 bp, 7 predicted proteins | sample SaaInlV_120m_DNA_2_FD_184660 | JGI IMG/M metagenome (GOLD analysis project Ga0209661, IMG submission 184660) | Marine microbial communities from expanding oxygen minimum zones in the Saanich Inlet - SI072_LV_120m_DNA (SPAdes) (version 2) | ecosystem: Environmental > Aquatic > Marine > Intertidal... | reverse complement strand
CAAACAAGGCCTTGCCCAAAATTGTGACATAGGGGTTACTGAAAAGCCACTTCAAGCAGAGCAGTAATAGACGACATAATCCCACCAGGAACAGAACCGACAAAGTAATAAAAACCAATTTCGGTACTGACGTCGGATTTATAAAGCTGAGTGAGAGGATGATCTTCAGTACCACCGGGACTCCGATGCAAATGAGCAAAGACAAACCCACTTGGCTTGGCAGGTTCATAGAGAGTCGAACTCCGGCGAAGTGGATCAATCCGTAGATTGCCGGGATCATGCAAAATGTGAATTGATAGATTAAGATATTTTGCGAAGGCATAAACCAATCCACGCCACCACCGGGAAGCTGTTCCATGCTTAAAATGCCCAGCCATAAATGCAGAATTTGTATCGCCAGAACGGCAAGGCCAAGGAGAGAGGGCATCTCTCCCGGCTTTTTCCTGCAGAAGACAAAAGCACCAAGCGCGAGTGCCAGATTTCCAATATTTAGCCCGAGCAACTGGAAGAAATCTGTCCGCTCTGAATCCTCGAAATCTCCTCCCAGTACCGAGAAATAAAAGAGATTGTAGGCCAACAGTACTGCAATTGGTAATGCCCAGACCCATGGGAGAAATGAGGCTTGGCGCGTAAATACTGGGAGCAGGTGTTCGTTTTTTAAAGGATTCCCGCCCGCTGGGTCTTTTACGATAGGATCATTCATCTGCTAGTAGTAATCAATGACTTGTGTTTACATGTCATGCCCCAAACGGTTGCAAAGAGTACAAGGGTTGAGATGGTGATACAAAGGCCGGTTACAAGGTGGGTGGCAGGTTGGAAATTGTAAGGGATGAGACCCATCGTGTGAATACGGACCTTAAAAGAGCAAAATATGCGACCTGTAGTTACAAGAATGGCAATGCCTACCGCGATGGGTAGTCCAGCTGCCAGGGTGGTGAGCTTGCGACTTATGCTGTCCGCGGAACGAGACCACACGAGAAATGTACCAAGCATACAAAGCAGGGTGAAGTATGTGTAGCCGCTGCAACCTTCATGGACGATTTGGCCGATGGGCTCGGTATGCAACCGCCAGTGGTTGGGCATCGTCTCGATGGGACATTGGAAGATGGCTGCGGCAAGGTGCGCTGCACCCCAAGCGAATGGGTTCAACATAATCTCAGGAAACATCCAGGCCACAGCTTGCACCAGCATGCAGATCAAAGACGCTGCGATCAATGGAGCGAAGAGGTTTGGTGTCTGACCGGCGCTGGAAATTTTTTGCATCCTTTTTTTGGGGGAGTAGGCTATTTATTCAGTCTCCTACGGCAAGGGAGATGTTCAATTCGATCTGGAATATGATGTTGCATTCGTGATTGGTAGCATAGCGGTTTGAGCTTGGAATTGCTGACACTTTGTCCGAAAAGCTTTGTATCCCTCAATTCTCCATCAAGATTATAAACACTAATCGATCACTTGAAAACTCTCATGCGCAAGATTCTTCTCCCCCTCCTCTTTCTGGCTCCCATGTTGCTTGTTGGCAAGTCTAAGCGGCCAAATATCCTATTCATGTTCACGGATGATCACTCGCCATTGGCAATCAGTGCCTACGGGTCGAAGATCAATAAGACACCGCACATGGATCGTATTGCCCGGGAGGGGATGCGTTTTGATAACTGCCTTGTCACCAATTCAATTTGCGGTCCAAGTCGTGCAGTGATTCTTACCGGCAAGTACAGTCACATTAATGGTTTCCTCACCAATGGGAATCGTTTTGATGGTGAGCAGCAGAACTTTGCCAAGATCCTCCAGAAGGTCGGCTACCAGACCGCCATGATTGGTAAGTGGCACCTAAAGACACAACCCACCGGCTTTCACTACTCGGAAGTACTGATTGGGCAAGGTCCCTACTACAACCCTCCCATGCTCAAGAACGGGGTGAGGACCCAGCACACTGGCTACACCACCGAGATCGTCACCGACCTGGCTCTTGACTGGCTCAAGGAGGGTAGGGAAAAGGACAAACCATTCCTCCTCATGTATCAGCACAAAGCTCCGCATCGCAACTGGCAGCCGGGACCGAAGCACCTCAACATGTATGACGATGTAACCATTCCTGAGCCCGATTCCCTCTTTGATGACTATGCAGGCCGCGGGACTGCCGCCCGCACCCAGCGCATGGAGATCAAGCGCGACCTCAGTGCCAACGACCTCAAGCTCAACTCCCCGCGCAATCTCAACCCGCAGCAACGAAAGCTCTGGGATGCTGCCTATGGTCCAAAGAATGCGGCGTTCAAGAAGGCCAACCCTCAGGGCGACGATCTTATCCGATGGAAATACCAACGCTATATCAAGGACTACCTTCGATGTGTCGCTGCCGTTGACGATAATATTGGACGTGTCCTCGACTACCTTGATGAGACGGGCCTGGCCAAGAACACGATCGTTGTCTATTCATCCGACCAAGGCTGGTTCCTTGGTGAAAACGGCTGGTTCGATAAACGATGGTTCTACGAATATTCCCTGCGGATGCCACTACTGGCTCGCTGGCCCGGTGTTATCAAACCCGGATCCACCAACGCAGATATGGTCTCCAATGTTGATTTTGCCCCAACCTTCCTTGAGGCTGCAGGTGCTGCCGACAAGATTCCTGCCGACTTTCAGGGTCACAGCTTTGTCTCTCTCATGAAAGGCAAAACACCGGATGATTGGCGCAAGAGTTTCTACTACCATTACTATGAATTCCCCGGTGCCCACAGTGTTCGTCGCCATTACGGCGTTCGCAGTGACACCCACAAACTCATTCGCTTTTATGGGATCGATGAATGGGAACTCTACGACTTAAAAAAGGATCCGACCGAACGTACCAGCCGCTATGGTGACCCAGCCTACAAGGAAATCACCACAAAGCTAAAGAAGGAACTGGATCGCTTGCAGAAGGAGTTGAAGGTCCCGGAGGATACGCGACCACTAAAAAAGCCCAGTCGTAAGAAAAAACCGAGTTAAGCGGCACTTTCGAACCGATGGGGCTTATACGGTTTCTTTTTCTATCATTCTGCTTTTTACAGTCAGTTGCTGTCGCCGATCTTTTGATCTTCGATGAACCTAAGCACCTCGGGACATCTGGAGTTCCGGAATGGAGGGAATTTGCGTCAAAGACGCCGCTGGGCATGAACCTTAAACATGTTTTTCAGGCTCAGGCATTTATAGGTGCAGGCACCTTGCTTATTTGGCAGGATGACGTAAAGAGCGGTGGCTGGCAGGTCCGCCTGAATGGGCGGGGTTTGGGACGCCTGCTCACTTACGAGTCGAAGGTTGTGCACAGTCTTGAGGTGCCGCCGGGAACAATCAAGGATGGATTGAATACATTCGAAATTCTTGGGCCCAAGATGATTGATGATGTAGTCCTGCATCGTGCAGTTCTGCTTCCGGGTATGGCGGCAGATGTCTTTGGCAAAGCGTCTCTCGAGATTTCAGTCAAGGAGGGAGACCAATCAGTTCCCTGTCGGATCACGATTACTGATACTGACGGGTTTCTTGCCCCTTTATATGTTGCTGCTGACCGGAATCTCGCGATTCGACCGGGAGTTGTCTACACCTTGAGTGGGAAGGTGCGTGCTGGGTTGCTTCCCGGGCGATACAAGATTTACGCGACTCGAGGGTTCGAGTATTCCATGGCATCGGAGGAGGTTGAGGTCAAAGCCGGGTCGAAGGGCAAGGTGACCTTGAGAATCAAACGGGAGGTGCCAATGCCCGGTTATGTTAGTTGCGATACACACATCCACGTTCGTACTTTTAGCGGTCACGGAGACTCCACGGTGGAGGAACGCATTCCAACCATTGCGGGAGAGTATATCGAACTGGCTGTAGCCACCGATCACAATGTTCACGCTGATTACGAACCTTTCCAGCAGAAGGCGGGCGCGGATGAATATTTTACAACAGTAATTGGTAACGAAGTGACCACAAAGGTGGGGCATTTTAATGCATATCCTATCAAGAAGGCTAGCCCGGTTGTTGATCATCGATCTGAGGATTGGCCAACCCTGATGTCGCACATGAGAAATACTCCGGGTGTACAGGTGATCCAGCTCAATCATCCGCGCAATGTGCACAGTGGATTTTCACCAACCTCTCCTGAGCATTTCAATTTTGCCACCGGGCAAAACCCTCGAGGCCCGGATTGGAATTTTGATGCCTTCGAGGTCATTACCTCCGCTGCTTTACAGGATGACCTGATGCGGACATTTAGAGATTGGTTCGGGCTGCTAAACTACGGATACCGCATCACAGGGTTGGCCTCCAGCGACACGCATGATGTTGCACGATATATTCTTGGGCAGGGTCGCACTTATGTTGCCTGTGACGATTCTGATCCGTCAAGGGTTCCGGTTGATCAGGTTTGCAAGAGTCTTCGTGAAGGTCGTGCGCTTTTTGGCATGGGTCTACTGACCAATATGAAGGTGGACGGCAAATTCGAGGTGGGGGACCTTGCCTCCATACAAGGAGACAAAGTAATTGCTGAAGTTGAAGTCCTTGGCCCGTCCTGGGTTGAAGCGGATACCGTGGTGCTATATCAGAATGGATACAAAATTCGCGAAAGACAGCTTTCTGGGACTCGCGGTAAGGGCGGCTTGAAGGCCAAAGTCAAGTGAGTCATCCCAAAGCCTCGTTATGACGTATGGCTGGTCGCCGTAGCAAAAGGGCCTGCCGTTAAAGAACCTTGTTGGGAGATTCCCCGGCCCTACCAGCATAAGGGCATTGACTGGGAGCCAAGTGTTATTGGTGCGACTAATCCTGTTTGGATTGATGCTGATGGGGATGCCAAATTCACATCATTGCGTCATTACGCCAAGAAATTGGTTAGAGATGTTGGAACAAACCCAAAGAAACTTTTTGAACATCTTGTCGCCCATGACTCAGCCATGGCAGCCCAAGTAGCTGGCATTCTTTATAATTTGCCGCCTGTTTTGAAACCCAACAGTCTTGATTCGCTTTTGAAAAAGACCTCTCTTCACATTCAGCAGGGTTTTAAGGACTTTAATAATGCGCTCCCTAAAGGCCCCTGACTTTAAGTCGTGGTAGTCCCGATACCTGTGAATCATCGCCCAAATATTGCTTTTTATTGCGGCAAATCGGCTTTAGAAATTTATTCTATGTGACCTTTTGCTTGGTCGGCATCCTACTTTGCCTGTCTCTTTTTGCGTGCAGTATTCACGAATTAATTATGCCCGCTTGGTCGTCTGGATTAGCTTCAAACTTTACGGTTGCGGCATCCCCCTTCCTTATAATAAGTTTAGATTAATGTCTTATTCCGTCCTGCGATTATTTGCCATTTTTTCCATCCTGTTGGCTTCGATGCTTCAGCAGGGTTGTGAAACGGTGGGGGTGCAGGATCAAAGATTGGTTTCCAAGCCCAATATGACGTTCTCCAATTCTTATCTCTATGTATTCCAGCCCAGACTCACGGCACAGGTTGAGCCAGGTGCATCGTCTTCTGGCGGAGCTCAGGCAGCTGGATGTACATCTTGCAAGTAATTACAACATCTTGACATGAAAAATCCCCTTACCCACATAACACTTCGTAATTTCTGCCTGTCCGCCCTGCTCTTGTGGAGCGCGTCGCTGGATGCTGCTTCCGTTTGGGCGGATTTTTTCCCGGCAAAGATGATGGATAAAAACGGAAATGAGGTGAATCGGGATACTGTCCTTGGAAACAAAATTGTTGGTATTTATTTCTCTGCGAGTTGGTGTGGCCCATGCCGGACTTTTTCGCCCAAACTAGTTGATTTCAGGAACAAGAATTCCAATGAATTTGAGGTTGTTTATGCTAGTGCCGATAACAGTAAATCCGCTCAACTTTCTTACATGAAAGACAAGAAGATGGATTTTCCTTCCGTAGAGTGCAAAACGAATGCAGCCCAGAGCCTTTACAATAAATTTGGCATCTCGGGTATTCCTTCATTGGTTATCATTTCCCCTTCTGATGGTTCCACTATTTCCACCAACGGGCGAAGCGAGGTAACAGACAATCCGAACGGATGCCTTGCCAAATGGAAAAAAAGTGTGGTGGTTAAGGAGGGGCCAACAATCACTAGCTTTACTGGAGGTGGAACCATTTTCAAAGGGGATAGCGCGAGCTTGACGTGGAATGTATCGGGTGCCACCAGTGTGCAAATTTCTCCCGGGCACAGTGATCTTGCCTTTAACGAGGGTAATATAGAAGTTACTCCCACGTCCTCTCGCACCTATACATTAATTGCCATAAATGAATCTGGGAGTGCCACCAGCAAAGTTGAAGTCATCGTCTTCCCAAAGCCACCTGAGGATTCCTGGACCTTGCTTGAATCCTTGCCTGAAAAAACGGAGGATTTGCTTGGGTTTGGTTCAGCTTGGAGCTATTTCAACCCAACGGATGGCATTGACCCGATTCAAGCTGATCCTGATTTTTATACCACTTGGATGTCGGCTTCGGGGTATGATGGCCCCGGGTTCAAGCAATCGGGTATAGCCATTCTTGGATATGGGGCGATCACCAAGTCTCCTGGCATTGTGACTGACATTGGCCTACCAGCATCAGGCAAGCGATACACCTCCTATTTCAAAAGGCAATTTACCGTGTCAAAAGATAGCACCGCTGGATTGGAAATCCTTAGCGATGATGGAGCTGTTGTTTACCTTGATGGTAAAGAGATTGTGCGTACCGCCAATTTTACTGCGCCAGACTCCTATCATGGACTTGCTTCGTCAAATGGGAGCGAGACTGCAGTTGCCGCGTATGGGAGCGGATCCCTGTCGGCAGGAGTGCATGCCCTTGCGATCTCGGTGCACAACGCCAGCAAGACTAGTTCAGATATTGGATTTGATCTTCGGCTCTTTACCATTGTTGGTTCTGGGGGCGGCGGAGATAGCGAATTCACTGCGTGGGCAGAAACCAATGGTCTTTCCAATCAACCGGCCAAAGATCAGGCAATGGATGCCGACCCGGACAATGATGGTCATTCAAATCTTCTGGAGTATGCCCTTGGGGGCAATCCTCTATCTGAGCAAGCAGAGTCTCTACAGGAGACTTCTGCTGATTCTTCCAAGGCATCTGTGACTTTCATACGTGTTAAGAAAACGATTGATTCAGCGTTATCCTACAATGTTCAGATATGTCCGGATTTAAAATCATCCTGGAAGGATGGTGCAGTCAGAGTGGAAGGTGCTGCGGATGGAGTTAATCAAACTGGTTTACCGGATGGCAAAGTTGGTCTGGCAAGTCGCTTTGAACGAGTAAGGGCAACCTTTGTGCAGGATCCATCCACACCCTTGGAAAAAGCATTTCTTCGTATTGTCGTGACACGGGAGTAAGAACCTTCCGCGTTACAGACTTGCACGGATCATATGCGTGGTTTATGTTTTCTACCTAGCAGTGATGGAGTGTCTGCTTATAATTTTCATTTTTCTTATTGGTCCCCTTTTTAAAAGAGATGTATTTCCTGCTGTTTCAGCTTGGTCTCATTTCTGTCTGCGGGCTTCTGGTTCCTCGTTTTGTATTTAGAAATTTTAGATTTTTGTTCGGTCTCAGTTCCATGTCGCTCTTAGCGATAACCGTTGTGATTTCCTACGGAGCCAAAAGGGTGGGGCAGAATGTGGATGAATTTCAGGTTGTAAAGTGGGAGAGCAATGAGCCCATTGATCTCAATGATTTTAAGGGGCAAGCGGTCATCCTGTTTTTCTTCAATCCTTTTCAGGAATCTTTTGCCAAGGAACCGGCCAAGGTGATGCAACAGCAGGTCTTTGAGCATTTTAAAAGTCAGGGAGGAAACAGGAATGGAGTCCCGGTTACTTTCCTTACTCTCAATACATTCCCCAGTGGAGGAACTGCCCAGACAAATCGCATCATTGATTACGCCGGGTTGGAACTGGTCGGAGTCGATGATGCAACCAAGGTTTCGGCGGCAGTCAATCAGTTCCAATATGAATTTCTGCCAATGGTTGCTCTTCTTAACGGCGTGGAGGGTTCCCCTTCCCACAGTCTATGGGAAATTATTGAGATCGATGATGACTTTAAGTCATCCAAGGTTACTTCATTCAAGAACAAGGTAGACAGCATAAAGGCACCTGCGAACACTCCACCAACCATCAACTCATTTTCAATTGCACCTATATTTGCAGGAGGAACCGGTATATTGAAATGGAGCGTAACTGGAGCTGATCAACTTGAGATTGATCATGGGGTTGGCGTGGTGCAGGGCGTAAGTGCCAATGTTCAACCCTCCGAGGAGACAACTTACACCTTGACTGCCACAAATGCCAGCGGCACTTCTTCTTCTACGACGCAATTGATCATTTTCCCTCCAATTGTTGATTCAGATTTCAAGATATCTGGAACAATTTCTGGCACAGAACTTTTTTCTTTCGTTAAGAAATGGAAATTTATGCATCCAGTGAATGGTGTTGATCCGGCGGAGTCCGATTTAGACTTTTATCGGACTTGGATGCTACCCGATGGGAGTGATTACGACGGACAGCAGTTCCTTGCCGAGGGTCAGGGCATTCTTGGCTATGGGCAAATTACACCAAAGCCCGGGACGGGTATTCAAGGTGTGATTACTAATATAGGTTTACCTGAGGAGGGAAAGAGACACACCGCTTATTTTCGAAAAACCTTTACCTTGGACCGGGCACATGCCCGGGTTGGCTTTGAAATCCTTGCTGTAGATGGTGCTGTTGTATATCTGGATGGGAAAGAAGTAGCGCGAAAGAATTTTGACGAACCTGATGCCTATGCCAATATGGCGAAAAGTGGGACGGACTACCCCTCAAGCGTTGCCTACTATGGCACATCAGTACTTGGGCGAGGTGAGCATACCTTGGCTGTGGCTGTTCACCAGGATGCCACTACGAGCTCAACCCTGGGCTTTGACTTGAGGCTCATCGGTAAAGATCCCGACCGTATGGCGATTGCCTCCTTTGGCGCGGAGCAGACGACTATTGTATCCGGTGGATCGACTAACCTTCTTTGGGATGTTGCTGGTACAGACCTTACGCTGTCAATAAATCAAGGGATAGGCAATGTTTCGGGTGAAAAAGTCTTGATTGCTCCCACACAGGACACGAGCTATACGTTAACGGCTCAGGGAGGTGGCCGTACGGAGACACAGTCTATTACTGTCAAGGTGGAGCCTTTTTCCCTTGGCGAAATGAATCCAGGAACCAAGGGTATTGGGATCACTTTTGAGGACGCTTCATCGGGTGATACTTCCTTTACCCGGAATGTTGGTGATACTGATCTGGGTTGGACCTCGGTTGGTGATGCCGACATCTCATCCTTAACATCAAGCCGGACTGATCCCAATAGTAGTTCCAACAAGAAACAGTTTCACATCAATAATGGATCCGTTGAAATAGTTTCTGAGAAAATCAGTATTAACAATTACAACAATGTTTCTGTTTCGCTTGATGTACATGCTCATGATACAAACAATGGGTTCGAGATAAGTGATAAAATCGAAGTCTTTGCCCTTCACAGCGAGGATGGACTTTCCTTTACCCAGAAACAATTGATCACGCTTCGTGGGTCAAGAGATGGTTCTCGTGAAACTGCGTTAGATTTCGGTCGCCCTTGGAGTCAGGCAGCGGCAGGTTTGGACATTGTGACTGGCGAAGATGGGAAAATGGTTAGTGTCGCGTCCTTGCCCACGCAGATTCCTGATTCCGCACAAGTAATTCGTATCGTTATACGTGTTCAAAACGATTCAGAGCATGAGCATTTCTATCTGGATAATCTCAAGGTTACTGGTACCGGTGCGGGAAGTGCCCAGGTCTGGGTTGACTGGTGGACTACCCGAGGCGGCGAGAATCTTGATGAAGCATTAAAGATGGCTACAGCTGACCCCGATGATGATGGCATTTCCAACTTGGCCGAATACCTTTTTGGGGGAAACCCCACTACCCCAGACTCTGCAGAATCTGCACCAACCCTTTTATCGAGTGAGGATTCTTATCGATTCACCTTCTTCAGAATTAAGTCGAGCTTGGACTCGACTAACGCATATACTTTAGAATATCGAGCTGATCTTGCGACTGGAGATTGGCAGACCGAGGGCCTCACCTTGAAAACCTCGACCGAAGGTGTTGACCAGAGCTCATTACCAGACGGTAAGGATTTGAGTCAAAGCATCTATGAACGAGTGGAGGCAAACCTCCCAGCAGATCAGGTGTCAGGTTCGGGTCACTTATTTTTGCGTATTCGGGTTGAACGCGACGAATAATTAGGCGAGAATGTTTTTTTGTGTCATGAAGAGGGATTCAACTATTGTGATCATGAGGTTGGTCTTTTTCATTTTTGCTTCATCTGACGCATGGTCTTCGTGGAAGGGAACGGAGGAGTTTTATTTTTCTCATTTAAATTCTGACCGCTGGTCATCGAGTTTGAACCAACTGGGGGAGGGGAGTCTTATCGCTTCAGGAGGAAAACTGGTTTTCAAGCCCGGGGTCTTGGGGCAGACTCATACAACCGTGTTGCCGTGGAAGGAGAGCCTGCCAACGAATCAAGGATGGAACTTGGAGGTAATACTTGCAGCTCCTGGAACCGAAGTAGATACAGACAGCGTTAGCACGGGTGTCATAGTTGGCGTCAACGGAGTTCCTCAACTTCAAGGTGATGGCATTGCCATTCGATTGGATAATGTGAAGCTTGCAGATTCAGTAGCGCGACATCTTGTTTTTGAAACTCGTTTTGAAGGACAAGTTTTTAGTCACTACGATCAGGTTATGAACGTTAACGACATATACGTCCGAATCAAATTGGAGTATTTGCAATCAGCGAACATGTTTATTTTCTGCTTTGAGGATAGCTCTGGTTCTTGGGTCTGCGTTGCCGGGGTCCAATCAAAGTTCACAGTTACCAACACAGATGTGTTTCAGACCGGACTGGAGGCCTCAACTCAACTTTCAGCAGAGCTTTCCGAGGAGATTTGGCTGGATGATTTTTACATCTATACCGATGAGCATGACAAGGATTCTGACGGCATCACCAAAGCTGATGAAGATCAAAAGGGGACCAGTCCAACATCGGCGGATTCCGACTATGACGGCCTGACTGATCCTGAAGAGATCGATACCTATGGTACGGACCCCCTTAAGGCGGATTCAGACGGGGATCAGATTCCTGATGGACTTGAGGTCATCGCTGGGGGAAATCCATTGGACGAGGCGGCTTTACCAAGTCTTCTTGATCCTGTTAGTAACCCCACAGGAACCTTTCGCTCCTTGACCATCCAGACTTTTTCCAATCTTACCTACCAAGTCCAGCAATCTACTGACCTGAAGGTTTGGGTTAATCACGGAGATGCCATTTCCGGATCCGGAGAATTGCAATCCATGACCCTGGGGGAGAATCTGGATGCAAATGCTTTC